>Ga0307380_10006752_pt1 | contig 15008 bp, 14 predicted proteins | sample UN3MG_FD_202239 | JGI IMG/M metagenome (GOLD analysis project Ga0307380, IMG submission 202239) | Soil microbial communities from Risofladan, Vaasa, Finland - UN-3 | ecosystem: Environmental > Terrestrial > Soil > Coastal area > Acid sulfate soil | place: Finland: Risofladan, Vaasa | collected...
TTTAGACATGCGACTTAATCCTAGCCAGGGAATTACTGCCGCCGATATTGTTAACACTTCGACTGAGGTGGAACTGGCTTACCTGATAAGAGCCTATGGGGAGGAAGGCTTTAGCCGCCGGATAGCACGGCGCATTATCCGCGAACGTCCCATAAAATCTACTCTTCATTTGGCCCGGACGGTAGAGCAGGCTGTCGGCGGGAGACGGGGTAGAATCCATCCCGCTACCAAAACTTTTCAGGCACTTCGAATAGCGGTTAATCAGGAACTCGAAAACCTTGAAGCGGCGCTAAAGCAAGCAATTAATCTCCTCGGTTTTGAGGGTAGACTGGTAGTCATTAGTTATCATTCTCTTGAAGACCGCATCGTGAAACGATTCATGCAGCAAGAAGCCAAGGGCTGTATTTGCCCCCCAAGTACGCCAGTCTGTGTTTGTGGGCATAAAGCTCGCTTGAAGATAATTAATAGAAGGGTTATTACTCCTTCCGCAGCCGAGGTTCAACTTAATCCGCGGAGTCGTAGTGCCAAATTGAGGGCGACGGAGCGTATCATTGCTCAAGATGATTGCTACGAGTCCGTTGAGGTTGAGAGTTTTTTGGCTGAGGCTAAGGCTAGAGCCTGGAGAAAGCCGGCTTTGTTGAGAAAACTCGAAATGGTCTTTTCCGCGTCCTAGTTTAGTTCCATAATTTTGGACTATAAAAAAGGAGGTTCTGGAAATGTGAAAATTACAGAATTTAAAGGGGTCAGAATTTAGTTAAAGGAGGGCTAGATGAGAAGTCGAACTATAGCTGCCATTGATGTTGGTACCACCAAGGTATGCACCACTATCGCTGATATAAATGACAGTGGTGCGCTGCGGGTTGTCGGTGTTGGTATCACCCCATCGGTGGGGTTACACAAAGGCTTGGTGGTCAATATTGGTGAAGCCAGAGAGTCAATTCGTGAGTCAGTGAGAAAAGCGGAACAGGCTAGTAACTATAAGGTAGAGTCAGCCTATGTCGGGGTAACCGGCAGGCATGTCGCTTCGTTAAATAACCGGGGAGTAGTGGCGATTACACGTAATGACCGTGTGGTGCGCTCTGATGATCTGAAGCGTGTCCTCGCCTCTGCCCAGAGTATCAAAGTTCCCAGTGACCGAAAGCTACTCCATGTGATTCCCCGGGGTTATGCCGTTGATGGGCAGCCAGGAGTTAAAAACCCGGTAGGAATGCACGGCTTCAGACTTGATGTGGAAACACATGTCATTACCGCCGCCGTAACTTCTGTCCAGAATCTGGTGAAGTGTATTCGTAGCATTGGCATCGATATTGAAGACCTCGTCCTCGAACCTTTGGCCAGTAGTGAGGCGATATTGACCGATGATGAGAAGGAAGTAGGTGTCATCTTAGCTGATATCGGTGGCGGGACTACTGACATTGCTGTTTTCAAAGACGGCAGTATTTGGCATACCTCTATTTTACCGGTAGCCGGCTATCAGCTCACCAGAGATGTTTCTATTGGTCTGGGTCTGCCGTTTGATGTTGCCGAGGAGATGAAGAAGAGGTATGGTAGCGTTATGCCAGTTTACGAAGGTAGGACGGAAACCAATACTGCCATCTCACAAGATGGACACGGTGTCTCCTATCAAGACCTGTGTGACATTATCCGGGCTCGAGTCGAGGAGATAATGAAGCTTATCCTACTCGAGCTGCCAAGCTCGGAATATGAAACATTGGTCCCGGCGGGTCTGGTACTTACCGGCGGTAGCTCTAATCTGGCTGGCATAGCGACACTGGGGCGTGAGATACTGCAACTCCCGGTCAGGGTTGGTACCCCGGCTAATATGGGAGGCATCGGTGATACTCTTTGTGACCCGGCCTATGCTACCAGTGCTGGTCTGTTAATCTGGGGAGCAAAGCATGAAGGTAACCAGAACTGGCAGCCCTGGAGACTTGGCTCCACTTTGCGGCGTTTAGCTTTCCGGATTAAGAATCTGTTCCGCTAGAAAATCCTAACAATAAGGAAGTTTCCTAAAGTAACTTAAAAAGGAGGAGGAGATGGCAAAATCAAGTTTTGTGGCTAATCCGGCCAAAATTAAGGTTATTGGCCTCGGTGGTGGTGGCAGCAATGCGATAACTCGTATGGTCAGGGAGGAAATTCAAGGTGTAGAATTCATCGCTATGAATACTGACGCCCAGGCCTTGGCCGTTACCGAAGCCCCAATCCGCATCCAGCTTGGCGAGAAGCTGACTAAGGGATTGGGCGTAGGTGGCGATCATACTCTGGGTCAAAGGGCAGCCGAGGAAAACCGTGATGAACTTAAGGAGCTTGTTTCCGGGGCTGATATGGTATTTATCACCAGTGGCATGGGTGGCGGTACCGGCACCGGGGCAGCGCCGGTAGTTGCCGAAATAGCTAAGCAAAGTGGTGCCCTCACCATTGCCGTGGTCACCAAACCTTTTAGCTTTGAAGGCGTTCACCGCACTCAGGTAGCCAATGAAGGTATTACTCGCCTGTTGGGCAAGGTTGATACTTTGATTATTATTCCCAACGACCGATTATTAGCTCTTTGTGACCAGAAGACAGGTGTGGATAGTGCCTTTAAGTTGGCCGATGATGTGCTGAGACACGGGGTTCAGGCGATTGCCGAAGTTATCACTACTCCCGGGCTGATTAACCTTGACTTTGCCGACGTTAAAGCGATTATGAAGGATGCTGGTCCGGCTTGGATGTCCATGGGCAGAGGGTCAGGTCAAAACCGAGCGATAGATGCGGCTAAGGAAGCTCTGGCCAGCCCGCTATTGGATGTTTCCATTAATGGGTCAAAGGCAGTGCTCTTCAATGTTGTTGGTGGTAGTAGCCTTACCTTGTTTGAGGTGAATGAAGCTGCCGATGTCATCAGGCAAGCGGTTGACCCTGAGGCTAACATCATTTTTGGGGTGGCTCATGACCCTAGTATGGATAATGATGTCAGGATTACCCTAGTCGCTACCGGGTTCATTGCCAAGCTAGGACTGACCGGAGCTGGTCAGGAAGATGAGCTGACACAACTCCTCAGGGGCATCAAGAATGAGGATGAACTAGATGTCCCCTCATTCCTGCGTCGCCCGCTGTTCAGCCATAGGCGTCAGGCAATGACTCCGGTGAGTAAACCTGTCAAACCGTCCTTTATGACTCACGCGGACTCTGCCACCGGTTAGGCTTGTCAAAGGATTTGTCTGTTTGAGGAAAATACATTAATAGAAGCATCCGGAGGTTGAGATAAAAGGCTATGGGGATGGGCTGGTGTTTGGTAAAAGCAACCAGTACAGCTGCTTACTGCGGAGCATGCTAACGTGGTTGCCAGCGCAGCGGTAAATGGGCAAAGCGGGAAGGGCAGAAATAGGAATGGCAACGGGATAAAGTTTACCTACTGCCCATATTGTAGAAAGAAGGGATTTTACAAGGTTCGCCGTCGGTATGAGCATTGCCGGTGTTGTGGTTTGCATCGGATACTTGTACCGGGGCAGGACTTCTAGGCCCTTGCGCTTCTGGAGACAAAGTAATTTGACAACCACAACTGAGGAGACTCGCATCAGCACTTTTATTGACAATTCTATCTCCAGCAGTTATCCTAATATTGTTAGATTTGTCTTGTAGGGTGTAAACTTTTATCCGGGAAATGCTTTATATTACTAATGCGAGTTATTGCCGGTAAAGCGAAAGGACATCAACTTAAGGTACCAAAAGGCACTGTTACTCGGCCGGCGACAGATTTAGTACGGGGAGCGATTTTTTCTATTCTAGAAAATATTACCGACGATTGGACGCAAGTGCTCGATTTATTTTCTGGAAGTGGGGCCTTGGGCATTGAGGCTTTAAGTCGGGGTGCTGGCTGGGTCGATTTTGTTGAACGCGAACCGCGATGTTGTGGTATAATTAGGCAGAATTTAGAAAAGACAGGGCTGGTGACACAGGCTCATGTTTATTGTTGTAGTGTGGCCAAAGCGCTTTCCTTTCTTGATAAGGAGTATAGCATTATACTGATGGACCCACCTTATTCTAATTCGTCTATCGGGAACCTGATAACGCAACTGGCAACCTCTAAACTAGTCGGGACCAACTCAATAGTAGTGGTGACACATTCTCCTCACCTGCCTTTAGATTCAACTTACGCTGCCTTAAATCTCATTAAGGAGTATCGTCATGGTGATAGTTGCATTGCCGTGTACGAGAAGGAAGGTAGATCTTGACCATTGCTGTCTACCCAGGCAGTTTCGACCCGATAACAAACGGCCATCTTGATATTGTTACCCGAGCCGCCAGATTTTTTGAAAAAATAATCATTGGAGTCTTCGAAAGATCGAACAAACACCTTATCTTTTCCATTGAAGAGAGGGTGGATTTGGCAAGGCGAGCGGTAGCTAATCTACCTAACGTTGAGGTAAAATCTTTCAGCGGTCTTACTGTTGATTTTGCTAAACAGGAGAAGGCGCAGGTTATGATCCGCGGACTGAGAATGAATGCTGACTTCGAGAAGGAATTTGAAATGGCCATGATGAACCGAAAGTTGTCTCCTGAGCTAGACCTACTTTGCTTGATGGCAAGTCAAGAGTATCAGTTCCTTAGTTCCAGCCTGCTCAAGGAGGTTGCCCGCCTGAATGGTAACATTAATGACTTTGTTCCTGGGCACGTGGCTGAGGCTCTAAGAAGGAAGGTTCATAGTAAAATGTAAATGTTTTTTCGAAATGCAGTGCTTTGACTAAAACTCCAATTATTTAGGAAAAAGCAGGAGGTAAATTTATGGCGTACAAGATTACGGAGGAGTGCATTAGCTGTGGAGCTTGTGAACCGGAGTGTCCCAACCAAGCCATCAGCGAAGGGGAGACAATCTATGTGATCGACCCCAATAAGTGCACCGAATGTGTTGGTTCTCACGAATCTTCCCGGTGTGCTGAAGTTTGCCCGGTGGATTGTTGTGAACCTGACCCGGAGCATAAAGAAAGCCGGGAACAACTGCTGGAAAAATGGAAGGGGCTGCATCCCGGGGAAACCCCAACCGTTACCTAATGATAGCTTAATCTACGAGTTAATCATAACCTGATAACTGGCTGACTAGGTGGTGGCTATAATCGGGTATGGGCGAAATTTTAAATCCCCATATGGGGGATGGTTTGGACTGAACTCTAAAGACTTCGCCCTTTACTGGAAAAAAGAGCGTACGGCATCAAACTCTCCAGGGAGCAGTGCCAACACCATAGGGAAGCGGTCTAATAATAGGCTAGCTAGACCTGATCCAGCAACAGGCCCCGCTATACTGGGGAACTTGGCCCATATGGCGAGCAGAGAGCTGCAGAATATTGCTCCCAGCACCAGGCCAAGGATAGCCCCGCCAAGGCGGTTAACCCAGCCCAGCATCACTACTGAGGCTATCCACTTCAGCACTGAAGCAAGCACCCCGGCAACTAACATTACTCCGACCAGAATGATGGCAAAAGCAACAATTTTGGCTAGTGTTTCCTGTGGGATAAAAGTTAGGCCTCCAGCAAGAGCACCGTAGAAACGCCCGGCTAGGAGTACGCCCACGATTACCCCGACTAGGGATAAAACTGCCTTGATAATCCCTATCCTCAGGCCAATTAGGGTGGCAATGGCTATAAGTACGATAATAACTATATCAAGCCAGTTCATTTTTTGTTAGCCTCACCTCCCGTCCGGGTTTTCTTAATTGCCCCTGTTTTCCTATCTTTAATTTTACCACACTTGTGTCATTCGTAGTGCAAGGCATCAATGGGGTTTAATCTGGCGGCTCTCATTGCCGGATACATACCGGAGGCAAGGCCGATAAAGGCTGAGACCATGAAGGCTAAAATCACAATGTCTGGAGACACTGTCGCGGCTAGCTTCATACCACCGAGATCGATTTGAGATATCCCCCAGGATACGAGCCAGCCACCGGTTATCCCAATGCCACCCCCGACAAAGCTCAACGCCGCCGCTTCGAGCAAAAATTGCAGCAGAATATCCCGCCTTTTGGCGCCGACTGCCTTGCGGATGCCTATCTCTCGGGTGCGCTCGGTCACCGAGACCAGCATGATGTTCATAATACCAATGCTACCGACCAGCAGTGAGATACTGGCAATGGCTCCCAGAAAGAAGGATAATATCATGGTTATTTGGCCGACGATTTCCAGTACCTGCTCCGGGCTGACGACGGCAAAATCATTCTTATCATCATCTTCTAGTCTATGGCGCCTCCTCAAGATATCTTCAACCTCCTTCGTTACCTCAGCAGTGAGTTCAGGGCTTGCAATACTAAGGCTGATTGAAGCGACGGCGTCTTCTCCGGTGGCAGTTTGCTGGGGGAATAACCTCGTCTGATAGGTGGTTATCGGTACCATAACGATATCATCAAAGCTAAAGCCGAACATAGCACCACCTTTACGCTCGAGCACGCCGATTACAGTAAAGCGTTGCTTTTTCATCTTGACTTGTTGCCCAACAGCCTCATCAGAACCGAACAGGGCGGTAGCCACTCCATTGCCTAGAACCACCACATTGGCTCTTTGCCCCACATGGTGGTCGGTAATAAATTGTCCGGAAGCTATCGAATAGGTCATTACTTTAAGGTAGTCGGGCGTGGTACCATGGAGTACCGCCTGTTTACTTTCGCCGTCTGTGGTTATGGTAATAAAGTTTTCATTTACCGGGACAACTGCGTCAACCGAGCGGATCTTCTCCAGAGCTCGTACATCATCCATGGTGAGAGTAGGCAAAGCATAGCCCGGGGTGATGGAGAATAAGCTTTCCTCTGCTTCAGGGTTTTGCGGCATTACCTGGAGCACGTTAGTGCCCAGTTCCTCATAGGCAGAGGTAATGGTGGCTTCGGCGCCTCTCCCCACAGACACAAGGGTGATAACCGAGCCTACCCCGATGATAATACCAAGCATGGTCAGCGAGGAGCGCATTTTATTGGCGAATAGTGACTTTATGGCGATGATAAGAGAATCAATAAATTTCACGCCTCATCTCCAACAAGCAGAATCTTCGTATATTATTCAATATGTTTCCTCTTACTAATTGGCGTATTATTACTGGTCACTTTTTCATCACTGACAATTCTTCCATCCAACAGGCGAATGATGCGCTGGGCTTGCTCGGCGATGTCAGGCTCGTGGGTGACCAAGACAACAGTGATGCCTTCGCGGTTAAGCTGCAAGAAAATGGAAATAATCTCTTTAGAAGCGGCACTATCCAGGTTCCCGGTAGGCTCATCGGCCAGGATAAGCGCGGGATTATTCACCAGTGCTCTGGCGATAGCTACCCGCTGTTGCTCGCCTCCTGACAGTTCAGTGGGTTTGTGGTTGGCCCGTCCCGCTAAGCCCACACGCTCTAATGCCTCTGCGGCGCGTTTTCGCCTCTGACCGCCACTGTAGATAAGCGGTAGCTCAACATTAGACAAAGCGCTGGTGCGGGGTAAGAGATTAAAAGTCTGAAAAACAAAGCCGATTTTCTTGTTTCTCAATTCGGCGAGCTTATTATCATTAAGCCGGCTGACGTCGATTCCGTCAAGGGTGTAGCTACCCAAAGTAGGTTTATCCAGAAAGCCGATGATGTTCATCAGCGTTGACTTGCCCGAGCCAGAGGCACCGACAAGAGCCACCATTTCTCCCTGTTTGATATTGAGCGTTATTCCCCTGAGGGCAGGAACTTCTACCTTGCCCATTCGGTAAATTTTAGTAATGTCTTCTAGCTTAATCATGCCATTTTCCAATAGTTGTGTCCTTAAGTCTACTGCTTAAAAAATCCAAAAATCAGATGATTAGCGAGTCTCTGTCACTACTTCTCCCTCACGGAGCCCGCTGATAATCTCGGTGTCAAAGCCATCGCTCACACCAATAACCACTGGCCTTTCCTCTATTTGCTCATTTACCATGACATTAACTATTGTCCTACCCTCACTATCTTCGGTGATAGCCCGGTCTGGCACTAGCATGACGTTGCTCCGTTTGGCAAGGATTATATCAGCCGAGGCGCTCATACCAGCCTTTATACCGGATTTTTCTGGAACGTTAAGCTCTATTTTGACATCATAAAGAACTACCCCGCCTACTTCAGTTGGCATTGGATAAATAATGGTAACAATACCGTTAAACTTGACGTCAGGAAGTGCGTCCAGTTCAATAATAGCTTCCTGTCCCACCTTTACTTCTGGTACGTCTATTTCATCTACCTCCACGATTAGTTCCATACTGGTGGGGTCAATCAGGTAAATCACCGGCTGGGGTGACATTGTTGGTGAGGGGATAATATCTCCCTCCTCGGCACTAATGCTGGCGACTATTCCATTAATGGGGGCGGTGATCGTTGCCTCGTCTAGTTGCTTTTGAGCCTGGTTTAGTGACTTTTGGGCTAGTAATACCGACTCCCGGGCTTGCTCGACAGAAGCTTTAGCTAACTCCAGTTGTAATTCCATTATGTTTACATCTTCAACTAGTTCATCAAGGTTTTTCTGGGCTTGCGACTCCGCCATCTCGGCCGCTTCTACTTGAAGTTTGGCAATGGCTACTTCCTCAGTGTCATAGCTATTTATCATGGCGTCTAGCGTGGACTCAGCTGCATCCAGCCTTGCCTGAGCGTAGTCCAACTGCTCTTGTGTTGGCCCAAACGACAGCAAGTAATCCAAAAAGGCTTTAGCATCATCTACGTCATCCTGTGCCACCTCAATCTCCGGCCAAGTATAGATGTCCCTAGTTTCATCTAGATGATGTTCCGCGTTCCTTAAACCTATCTGGGCGTTGAGTAAGGCCAGCTCCAGGGTATCCTTTGTGTCCAGAGTTTTTTTCAGATTGTATTGCGCAGTTTGCTGGTTTAACTGGGCTTGTGTCAGAGCCACTTCTGCCTGAATCAGAGCCACTTCTGCCTGGGTTTTGGCTAGTTCTAAAGCATCAGCATCAAGCTCGGCTAACACCTCGCCCTGACTCACCTCATCGCCTTTCTCTACGTATATCTTGTCTATCCGGCCACCACTACCGAAGCTCAGTCTTGCGTCGCGAGAGGTTTCGATGTTACCACTGCCACTAACACTAATGGTTAAATCACCTCTTACCACCTTAACGACCTGCTGGGTGCTTTTCTCTCCGTCGCCAAGTGGGTTGCAGGCAGTAACACCAGCTAAAAGCAGGCAGAATAATAGAACACCTGTTGTTTGCCATCTTCTCATTTTAACGCTTCCCCCCAATCAAAAAGAGTAATTAAATTAATTTCTGGCAATTTCACTTTACTGGTAACTTATCTCTTTTACGCTCTTGTTCCCAGCGTTCTAGCAGGGTAGGGAATTCTTGTTCCAGAAATGCGTACACATCACGCAACTCCTCTAACCACCTTTGGGTCAGGGGCGTTTTGTCCGTAAGCAGTTCCAGTCCGCGTTCGGCAAGCTGCCGGACCATCTTGATCTCGTCTTCCAAACCGCGTCTTATCATACACTGCGGGGCATCAGACCGAAGGCGGAAGTAGTCATGCCGTACGCCTGGCAGGCTCATCCGTTCAATCAGGCCGATTTGAATGAGGAGACGAGTCATGGAACTGATTGAACCTCTACTGGCCATAAGGACTTGGGTAAGTTGGTCAGTGGATTGGTGTGGCGGCTCGGAGATGATAAGCCAGCCAAGGATGCGGCCAGCCATCCGGGGCAATCCGGTCTGCTCGAAGACTAGCCCAACTTCTTCCACGAAGCGCTTTTCCTCAAGTTGTCGTTTATCGTTCATTGGTGCTTCCTCCAAGAGTAGTTTTAATTCTTGCTTATCATTATAATAGATATTGTATATTTTGTCAAGAATGAAAGTACTGAAATTTATGAATATTTTAAAAATTTTTGTGGTAATTTGGGTAAATTAAGGTAATTAGTTAACAATAAGCTGGAGCAGTATAATGACTACCAGCGGAGTAGAACGAAGGTGGGTGAAACGCCACTGCCCCTACCTACCTAGTTCTTTGGCTCTGTTATAGGCAGCGGTAACTGCTTGCTGTACTAGGTTATTGAAACCGCCTTTTTCAAACTCGAGTAGAGCCTCAGCAGTAGTGCCACCGGGTGAGGTAACCATTCTTCGCAATTCGGCTGGTGATTTACCTGACTTCCGGATGAGGTGACCTGAGCCGAGCATGGTCTGTAGCACCAGTGCCTCAGCTACATCCTGAGAAAGACCGATTTTCACAGCTGACTCAATCAACGATTCGACAAAAAGAAAGAAATAAGCCGGCCCGCTGCCACTTACTGCGGTAGCCATATCCAGATACTTTTCATCGTCAACATAGATTTCTCTACCCATGGTGCCAAGAATCGAGCTTACCCGTTTCTTTTGTGGCTCGGTTACCTCAGAAGTAGCGGTCCACACGCTGATGCCTTCACCAATTTGGGCTGGTGTATTGGGCATGACCCGGACTACAGGCCGGTGGTTAAGTCCTTGACATAAAGTGTTAATTCTAGCCCCAGCGATGATAGATAAGACTAGTTGAGTAGGTTTAAGCTGACCACTAAGCTCGGTCATTACCTCAGCCAAATTCTGTGGTTTAATCGCTAGGATTATGATATCGCCCTTATCGGCCACTTCTCGATTATCTTTCGTCACGGCCATTCCGTATTTCTTCTCAAGGTACTGACAACGTTCCTCCCTAATATCACTTACCCAGACATTCTTCGGTGTACTCAGTCCCTTGTTCAGAATAGCGGACAACATCGCTTCCCCCATTGCTCCACCCCCAATGAATACTATCTTCAAGATATTCATCCTGACTACTCTCAATGCACCACGAAGTTTACTAGTCTTCCCGGGACATATATTTCCTTGACGACTTCTTTCCCCTCTAGGTACGGCTGTACCCGCGTCGACTCCGCAGCTATTCGCCTGGCTTCAACCTCAGTGGTAGACGCCGGCACCACAACACGGTCGCGCAGCTTGCCGTTGACCTGAACCACTAGGGTAATCTCTTCGTCTTTGGCTAGCTCCTTGTCCCATTGTGGCCAACTCTGATTATGAATACTGTAATCACGCCCGATCTGCTGCCATAGTTCTTCGGTCAGATGTGGGGCAGTGGGCGCGAGCATACGGAGCAGAATATTTACTGCCTCTTCCCAGACGGGGAGGGCAACCGCATTTGTTTCCTTAACTTTGGCTAGGTAGTTAGTAAATTCCATGAGCGCGGATATCATCGTATTGAGGTGAAGCTTTTCTAAGTCTTCAGTCACCTTTCTCATTGTTTGATGAGTAATGCGTAATAGCTCTCGTTCTGCTTTTTGTCTGATATCTGGACTAATCTTTTTGTCTTGGTGATATCCTTCCAGCACCAGATGCCACACTCGGTTAAGCCAGCGGCTTATTCCGCTGATGCCGCTGTCATTCCATTCGCCGCCCTGTTCCCAGGGTGCCAGGAACATAAGGTAAGCACGCACCGCATCTGCGCCCACTCCAGCAACGTATTCATCCGGAGTAATCACATTGCCCCGCGATTTACTCATCTTCTGCTTCTCTGCAATAATAATGCCCTGGTTAAACATGCGGTTATAGGGCTCATCAAAGTTAACTAGTCCCAGGTCCCGGATTGCCTTAATGAAGAAGCGGGAATAGAGTAGGTGCATAACGGCATGCTCGGCACCGCCAGTATAAAGGTCTACTGGCATCCAGTATTTCACCTTGTCGGCATCAAATGGAGCCGTATCACAATTGGGGCTGGTATAGCGCAAAAAATACCAATTGGAGCACATAAAGGTGTCCATGGTGTCAGTCTCCCGCTTGGCTGGAGCCGAGCAGCGGGGACAGGTGGTGTTGACAAACTGCTCATGATATTTTAGCGGGGACTCACCGGTGGGTCTGAATTCAGCATCTTCCGGTAGCAATACCGGCAGGTCTTCCTCGGGAACGGGGACAATGCCACACTTCTCGCAATAAATCATGGGTATTGGTGCTCCCCAGTAACGCTGGCGGGAGATGAGCCAATCACGAAGCCTATAGATTATGGTTCGCTTACCCCAGCCCTTCTCTTCCAGAAAGTTAGAGACCGCTTCTATGCCCTGCTGGCTGAGAAGCCCGTTAAACTGTGCTGAGTTTACCATAATGCCTCGTTCGATATAGGCTTTCTCCGGCTCTTCACCTGACCACTCCGGTGGTGCTACCACTACTCTTATTGGCAGGTTATACTTCTTGGCAAAAGCAAAATCACGCTCATCATGAGCGGGTACCCCCATTACCGCTCCAGTGCCGTAGCTTAATAGCACATAATCAGCAATCCAGATGGGCACCTTCTCTCCGTTAAGTCGGTTTAGGCAATAAGCCCCGATAAATACCCCGTCCTTCTCCTTCTCCGTGGAGAGTCGTTCTATTTCACTCAGACGCCTTGATTTAGCGATGTAGTCTTCAACTTCGGTTTTTTTATCTGGAGTGGTCAAGACTGCAACTAGTGGGTGCTCTGGAGCTAGAACCATAAAGGTAACCCCAAAGGTAGTATCGGGACGGGTGGTAAAGACTCTAATCTCTTTTTCTTTTACACCTGGATGGTCAAGAGCGAAAGAAATTTCCGTGCCCTGGCTCTTACCTATCCAGTTCCGTTGCATCGTTTTTACCCGCTCTGACCAGATGGTATCTTTATATTCCAGAAGCTCATCAGCATATTTAGTGATGCGGAAGAACCACTGCTCCAAATCACGCCGGGTTACCGCCGCGCCACAGCGCTCGCAGAAGCCACCGCCCAGTACCTGCTCATTGGCAAGCACGGTCTGACAGCGTGGGCACCAGTTGACCGGAGCTTTGCCTCGATAGGCTAGGTCAGACTCGTAGAGCTTCAAAAAGAACCACTGGGTCCACTTGTAGTACTCGGGCAGACAGCTGACCACCTCTCGGCTCCAGTCATAGATAGCGCCTATGCTCTTGAGTTGGCGGCGCATGTTTTCTACGTTTTGCATCGTCCAGATGAAAGGGTGAATACTCCGCTTGATAGCGGCATTCTCAGCGGGCAGACCAAAGGCGTCAAACCCCATCGGATGAAGCACATTATAACCCTGCATTCGCTTGAATCGGGCATGGACATCGGATGGCGCCATGGCATACCAGTGTCCGATGTGGAGGTCGCCCGAAGTATAGGGGAACATGGTTAAAGCATAGAACTTGGGCCGAGGGTCATCTTCACTAACTTGATACAGCCTATCTGCTTCCCACTTCTGCTGCCATTTCTTCTCTATTTCTTGAGGGTTATACTCAGCGAACATTTATCCTCCGTTTGAATGAAAGCCTCTGCCCAGCTCATCGAGATTGTTTGGTAACTATCCCCCGTTCTTCTTCCCTTGCTAGTGGAGATGTAGGTAAGAGAGGGGCAAAGCCCCTCTCTAAAATCTTTTCCGTTCCTCTTGGTGACTCACTAGATAAGTCTAGCTTAATTGGCGAGTGTTCGTCAATAAGCGTGGTATGAGGTGAGGTGAACATGCCTAAGTCCGGATGGTGAAACCAGAGAGGCTGGATATTCCTTCTCGACAAATATCCAGCCTCTCTAATAATTCTGCATTTATGATATTAGTTTTAGGCCTTCCCTATTCGGAACATCTTGGTGCCGCAGGCGGGGCATACCCCCTGGGTTGCCGGCTTACCGTTCTTCATAGTGATGGCTTTGGCATCTTTCATCTCCCTTTTGGCACGACACTTCACGCAGTATGCTTGCATTGCTTACCTCCTTTCCCTCTTTTTATGGGGTTAGTAGCAAGAATAAACTATTCTTGTGGTAATGTCAATAGCCACAAGGGCCAAAATGCCTGAAATTGAGTGAAAATAATGCTAATCCAGGCGGAGATTGTGCCATCAATTCAGCTTATTTCTTATCTACTCTTCGCCTTTTCTTTTTGTACTTGTCCGGAACCAACTTGAACCGTTTTATTGCCCTGCCTGACTTAAACCGGTTCAGATTGATGAAACCTTTGGTTCTATTCATTGATTAGTTTCTCAGACACAAATATATTATTCTTTTACATCGTGAGTCAAATTTGAGCATTGAAGGTAATATCAACTATAATTAGTCAATTCGGGTGCAAAATGACCTCATTGAAAATCATCCTGATAATCATTTGCGGCGCATTCCAATAGTTTTATTTAGTCGACTTTCCTGGAGGACATTTTATTGCGGTCAACTTTAAGGTTTAAAAATAAGCTATTTTACGGTTGGGTGGTGGTAGCTACTTTTTTTGTTATTGGCATAACTCTTTACGGAATACAGTTTTCTTTTGGCATCTTCTTTAAATCCATAGAAAGCGAGTTCAACTTAACTCGAACGGCAACTTCAGCGATTTCTTCGGCTAATCTGCTCCTGGCCGGTATATGTGCTTTTTTTGGCGGCTGGGCTTTAGACCGCTATGGACCGAGAGTGGTTGTCCTCTTAATGGGCATACTCACTGGCTTGAGCCTGTCATTAACCAGCCAGACGAATGCCCTGTGGCAATTATTCATCACTTATAGCCTGATGTTAGCCATGGGAACCGGTCCCCTATATGTGGTACCGATGTCAGCCGTCTCTAGATGGTTTGATAAAAAGAGAGGGCTGGCTTTGGCTATGGCCAGTTTGGGAATCGGACTGGGAATGGTAGTTATGGCACCTTTTGCCACCTACGCCATTACTAAATTCGATTGGCGTATGGCGTATTTGGTCATAGGATTGATTGCTTGGCTAGTTGTGATTCCTTTATCTAGGCTCTTGAAGAAGGACCCGCGTGAAATTGGAGCTCTACCCGATGGGGAAAAATCCTACGCTAGGGAGGCAAAAAGTGAAGAAAGTAGCGTTCAGCCAGTTGACTCTTCACTGTTGCCGGTATTCCAAACCAGAAGTTTCTGGATTCTGCTGCCCATCTGGTTTCTTTTTGCCTCCTGCCTGTTTTTAGTCTTAACCCACCTGGTGCCTCATGTTACCGATATCGGATTTTCCGCTGGAGAGGCAGCGGCAGTTCTCAGTCTGATCGGTATGGCCTCTATCCCCGGCAGACTGGTAATGGGCGTTGCCTCAGATAGAATAGGTAGAAA
>Ga0307380_10006756_pt1 | contig 15007 bp, 24 predicted proteins | sample UN3MG_FD_202239 | JGI IMG/M metagenome (GOLD analysis project Ga0307380, IMG submission 202239) | Soil microbial communities from Risofladan, Vaasa, Finland - UN-3 | ecosystem: Environmental > Terrestrial > Soil > Coastal area > Acid sulfate soil | place: Finland: Risofladan, Vaasa | collected...
GCCCTTTATTCCCGCGGTACTCAGTTGCTCCTTATCCATTCTCATTTACCACAAAAGGGGGAGACCAGAAGAGCCAGTCTCCCCAAATCAAAAAGAAGGAATGTAAAGAAGGTAATAGTCATTTAGGCATTTCCTGTCTATTCTGCATAGAATGTCAGCTATGCTCCTCTTCTTGTTTTGACGCTTTCGCAATATGGTCTAGTTGCCTTTCTCTTACTATTCGTTGGTAATCTCCCAGCTTTTCGGATTCTTTCTTAATGAACTGGTGACCATCCTCTTTTATTTCACATACAACCCCAGCAGGGTATTTCAAGAAGAAGGCTCGGCAATAGTAATAAGGATTAGGTTTAACCGATAGGTTGTCAGCAGGCTTGAATTCACCATAAGCTGGCAGTTGAAGGTCTTGGGATAAGGCGTGTAATCTCCAATCGTAATTTAACCAAGTTGCTTGATTCCATGCCTCGATATTTTTATCGTCAGTTAATTCTTCCACTGGTATTGCATAAAGCCACCATCCCATGTAAATCCAAAAGGGGTTATATTCAGCATAGACATAATAGAACCTATTCTCAGCAAGGTTACTCATCTATATTCTCCTTATAGTAGGGCTCTTAACCTTCATAACTCTGGCATTTCCTGTCTGTAAAAGCCCTCTTTGCACCAAGAGCAATAATTCATAATCCCCATTCCTTCAAGAATGGCTATTCTCATCATATTTACTTAACGCCTTAGCCACTTCAGGCAATCCACAATCTTCAAATAACTTTACTATCTCGGGAAACTCTATTGGCTTGGCATCGTGATTGATATGGAACTTCAACATTTCCACCATTCCCTCAGCAAAAGCCTGCCTTGCTTGCGCTTCAAATAGGCTTGTAAGGGGAACAGTGAGAATAAAATCCAATTTGTCATCCTTGATAGTTTTTACTCGTGGGCGATTCCACTTTATATCTGCACTTTTAATCAACGTTTCTTTCCAGTGTTTCATTTATTTACCTTCCTTTAGGAATTACTTTAACGAAGCCTGCCTTGAGCATAATCCCACCATACAATTCTTGCCCATCACTAGATAGTCCTCCACTTGTTTTAGGCAAGCTCTGGTCTTTACTTCTTATCTCTATGCCATCAGCTTGAAGAACTTTCCCAAGTTGTTCTTGGGCTATTACTTGAGCACGGATTAAGTCTGGTTCAAATATACGCCAATTCCTATTTTGATAAATTGCCAGTATCTCCTCATCAGTCAATAAAGCCTCTTCTCTCATTCTTCACCTCTTGCACTAGCTTCAATCTCAGATTGTATAGCTTCTGCCTCTTCCTTCATGGAGTCATCCATCTCACCCAAAACCCATCGCAGGGTATCCAGCCTAACAGTAAACTCTCCTAAATGTAGTCTCCATAAGCCACTATCACGTTTCTTCTTTATTCCTGCAATGAGTTTCCGTATTTCTTTCTCTGTTTTCACTCTTCACCTTCCTTTTTAGTGGGCTTGCCAGCTAGTAGCCACGACAGCTACTTGGTTCAATGACTACACCAACCTGCGTTTCGGTAGCTGACTAGCCCATTTCGCCTGAGCCTACTACATTGCCCTCTATTCCCTAGTCTACCTATCACCTACTTTCGCAGTCTCACTAATTTCGGTCTTCGGTAGCCCATCCTCGGTCTCAGGCTATCTCTAAACTGCTGGCTCTTTTTCACCACAGGTCGCTTCCTCCGCATCTCTAAGTCCGCTGGAATTTCGGAGGGTAAACTTAATTACCTCTGCCTATGTAACCAGCAAATCAGAGCCTTAAATTGTTAATGTCCAGATGGTCTAGCTTGCTTCGTAACCACAGAGCCATGAGCCTGGGCAATGCGCTCTTCGAGATAGTTAATTCTGTCTCTGAGGTCAGCATTTTCCTTCCTCAATAGCTCATCCTCTTTGCACATTTCCTCCAGTTGCATTGTTGCCTTGTCTTGCTTTACTGCTTCGTCCATTGTTCCCTCCTGTTTTTTATTTCTCCTACTGAGCGGGGGACAATGCCCCCGCCCGAGGTTGATGTCTTATTCAAGTCCTTTTGCCTTCTTTATCGTCTCCCAGGCTTCATCGAGGTCTTTTAATTCGTCGAACTCTTTGATGCTCAGGATTACTTTGGCTTCATGGGTAGCTATCTTGTGCTTCATTAATAGGCTTTTTAACTCCGCTATGTTCTGGACCTTCTTGCCAATAGGTGGTTTTGGAGATTTATCAGATAGAGAAGATTCCTCTATATCCTTCCAGTCCTCGTCAATAGTTTCAGATGCCTTTACTACGGGGGATGAGCCTTTAGCCTGAGCCTTTTCAACGGCTCCACCCCCATTCTTTTTCACCCACACATAAAAAGTATCTGCCCACTTGGTTATCTCTTCTAGGGATATTAGCTTCGCCACCGCGAGGTCTTTGGCATAAGAAAGCGCCATTGACTTTGCTGTCTGGTTCAGCTCCTCCGGTGATTTCCCTCTGTAGAAGTCGCCCTTTTTCGCTGCTATTGGTTGCCCGTCAAGGTAAATCTGAACAACCCTGCGATCCGTGTATGTGTTCCCATCATATTCCCGGGTAGATGTCTCTACATCGGCATTGATTGTCTGCCCTGCCTTGATCTGTTCAAAGAGACTAGACTTGAAGGTGAAGTACGAATATTCCCCATCTCCGTCTTTGGCCTTAAAGGACAGCTTGGGAATCTGCTTATCCCCGACCTTTTTGATTTCTTCGACTTGTGTTATCGTTAAGCTCTTGCGTTCAGCCATGTTTAACCTCCTTTACTAGTTCGGGGTTCTCATAGATAGAATGTCCATATCTAGTTTTCGTAGTAGCATCAATCCTTTTAGCTATATGTTCAGGTGATTGCCTGCGCCCCTTGTTTGCGTTATGTTGGTGTTCTGATGCTGCTTGAATTACAAGGTTTTCTCTGCGTGCATTAAGGGGGTCGCCATCTATATGGTGTATATATTCAGCAGAATCTAAATCTCTCTGCTCATAATACATCGCTAGTAGGCGGTGTATATGGATTTTTTCATCATAGATGCTAACTGCTGGATACCTGCCGTAAATAAAAATTCGCTTTATGCGAGCAACAGGTTTACCGCTATACCATTTAATAGCATCTTCTAAGTCTTCTGCGTCATACAGACACTTGCATTGATTTAGAAATTGAATTGGCTTATACCCCTTTATTATCATTTAATAACTCCTTGTTTTCCCAGATGTTGCCGATGACTTTGTCCACTACATCTAAATCCATTAAGTCATCATAATGATTGTGAGCGATAAAGAATCCAGCGTTATCATCAATCCATTTGACATAGCCAATGAAAGTGTCTTTATCCTCAAGTGCGAATGAATAGCCTGGCACGAAGATTACAATATCCCCCTCCCAAATCTCCTTGCCGTTCTTGTCTTTGAGTCCTGTGTATTGCATGAGAGAATTACCTTTACCATCGGAATCAAATGCCTCTATCTTGCCACCATCTTCACCTCTCCATTGTGCAACCCACCAAATAATTCCAGTTTCACAATAAATATCAACTTCATCAGACATTGCCTTACGATAATCATCCCACGCCCTAAACTTAATTTCTCTCATTTAACCTCCCTTTGTAACCTATAAATCTCTAGGCAATGCTGGAATATCTGCCAGCGCTTATCCAGTTCATTGACAAGGCGTTCCTCAAATCCTTCATCCTCTGTTCGGCCGACACGTAGGATAGTTGCCTGGTCAACCTTGTGTCCGTGTTCAACCAGAAGCTGTCTATAAGCAACTACCTGTATCAACATTTCCGGGAAGATTCCTCTCGATGTCTTGAAGTCCAGCAGGCACAAGTTGCCGTTTATCTGCCCCAGACAGTCAATCGTCCCACCAAAGTGGAACACTTCGCTTACCATAGGTTCTTCAATCAGTATCGGGGTTATATGATGCGTTTCCTCCCACTTAAAGAAAGACAGCACCGCGTTCTCTGCTTGGTCTATCTGCACTTTCGAGTATTCGCTGGTGTCTGTCTCTTCATTCCGGAGATAGTCGGCTATCATTCGATGAGCCAGTGTGCCGATAGCTGCCTTTTCATCAACATACTTTGTCGAGTCAATACCCTGCAATCCGAGTTTGTTTGCCCAGGGTACCAGTGCCGGCTTATTCAACACGCCTAGTATCGTAGTTACACCAGGCACAGCCATGCCGTCTTGTAACTTGTAGGTTATATGTGCTCTACTTCGCTTCGTTATCTGTTCTACCATCAGTTACCTCCCTTAAATCTTCATACCCGCATGATGGGCATTGCCCGTTGCGATACTCTTGATTAGTTTGATCTGTTTCGTGAAAAGTTGTTCCGCAAGCTAAACATTCGTAAATCATCGTTCCCCCCAAATCCAGTCTCCTATTCCTACCTTACATTGGCAGGTTCGGCACCAGTTAATCTCATGGCTAAGGAAGGGGAAATGGGCAAACCACCTAAGATGCCGGTAGACTTTGAGTATTGATCCACAACTTGTATGTATTCTTGGTCTCCATCTTTTAGTTGCCATACTTCCCTGCCTTCACTTCCTTTAGGATATTGTCCACCTTGACCTCTGTTTGGCTGAATCGGGCAATAACCTTTCCGTCCTTGAGAAGTTCTAAGATATGATCGCCCTCTTCCCTCACATCAATGCCTTGCTGTCTCTATTCTTCTGTGATATAATTAGTTTTTAGCAATCCTTAACTCCTTCCGGAGCCAGAAGCGATGAGGTCGCCCCTGGCTCCCTCTTGTATTTGCTTATGACCATTCGACCCATGGCGCAGAAGCTTCCGTAGCTCTTTAAGGTTGTTAGGCAACTTGCCCGGGGTATCCTTCCCCTCCTTTTTATATTGAGCTATAAGAAGCTGTTGCTGCCTGATTACTGCTAAGGTAGGAAGTCGGGACCTTCCACCCTTCTTGCCCCACTCACTCATACCCTCATGCCCATACCGGCTGAAGGTTACATACCCACCTAAGCGCCCGCGTTCTGCATGGGTTAGCTTCTTCTTCTGATGATAGAGTTCGTCAAAGCACTTTGGCAGGGGGCAGTTGTTAAGGCAAAACTCCTGTGCTTCGGTTCTAAGCCGCTCATTAAAAGGCTTTACCATTCTGTCATCCAAGCCTCTTATCAGTGGGCAGTCGCGGTTCTTTGTCTTTGTTTTCATAACAAACTCATCATGTTAAATAAGCAAATCCCCAGCATCGCAGCAATTAGAATGACGAATATTCTTTTTATTTGCCGGGGGTATCTGTTTGACAATATGAGAAGCACGAAGGCGAAAATCAATGCCATGCCGATTTTGAATCCCCAGAACACCCATCCGGGCTGCCCTAAAAGGTCCCTCATTATCGGGTTCAATTCACTTACTCCGCCCTTACTCATTGCTGCTACGGTAAGGGCAGCATCCAGGATATTCAGAGCAACAAAGGCAATCGCTAGTTTTATATTTCGTATCTCTAGTTTCCTTATAGTTTCCATTTCCTAATTCTCCCTAGTAATTCCACGCAAAACCTTTTTAATCCCCTTCCTTGAGCCTCTAGGAGCTGTTGAGGGGGATTTTATTGTCATTGTTGGATAGTTTTTCTTACCTTTGCTAACAATTTGATACACTCGTTGCCGAGATATGCCATACACATCGCCAATTTGTGCATAGGATAAACCTTGCTCTTTTAATCGAATCATAATCTCAGCTCGCCTGTTCATTTTATCTACTGTAGATATTCTATACCCCCCCTTGACACTTGTCAAGCCCCTAGATTAGCTATGGCGTAGCTATGGAAACCATACCTTCAGCTAGGGGTAGAGAAAATTACAGATGGAAATAGAACTATGTTCTAGAAGATAATACCTTCCCATTTTTTCAGGTGGGGTGTAAAGTATATCTACACTTGCAAAATTATACAGGGTGTTAAATAATTACTGGGTAGGGTTAACATTAGCTAGAGACTATGGACGAAGAAAAGATTGGTGAGCGTTTAAGAAGGCTTAGGCTAAAGGCAGGACTCAGCCAAAGGGAACTGGCAAAGAGATCCGGTGTTGACAGGGAGTATATTTGCCAGATAGAGGGTAACAAGGTTAAAAGTATTACCCTAAGAATAGCTGAGGCACTGGCAAAAGGTTTGGGCCGACCCCCTGCCGTTTTCTTTGGGGATGGACAGAACGGAACCGGCGAGACAATCCTGGTCTTCTGCCTTAGTGGTGATGATGTCTATGTTGCCTGGTTGCGAAAGGTAGGCGACGAGTTGTGGCTAGAGAATAATAACAATAGGGATAAACTTAAAGAATGTCAGGAGATAGCCCCAGTTATTGAGTGCATAAAGAGGCTGAAATGAAAGATAAGGAATGGAGTAACAAAGAGATAATTGCATTTTTTGTAATTGTCGTCATAAGTGTTTTAGTCGGCATGGCCACAAATTATATCGGTGGCATAATAACATTCTTGGTGCTGGGTTTTTTTGCTGTTATGTTTCACATGCAAATGAAGGCACATAGAACAAAACCATTTGCCCGAGAGCTTCTCAAGCAAGAAAGGCCCAACAAAGCAGAGTTGGATAAATGTATCAGTGATTTAGGTGGCTCAGCAATAGGTGACGAAGAGAGCAAAGAGCTAATCAGAAAACTTATGGCCAAACGAGATGAATCTTAAAGGGGAAGGGATACCCTGCTAGGTTTTAGCCTTCATAGATGGGGTTCAGGTGGTCGGAGGTTCAAATCCTCTCACCCCGATTTTGTAGCTAAAATGCCTGGGGTATCCGAAAATGAATGACTGTAGCACATCTGAATAGCAAACAATTTCAAATAGGAGATACTCGTAATCTAGCACATCTGAATGATGGAAGCCTTGAAAATCACCTAAAGCTGTTTATATTGACTTGTCGGGTGAATAATCTCTCACCCCGAACTGTCAATGACTATGCTCAAAAAATAGGAACATTTGTATCTTTTTTGGAGCAAGAGGGGATTACCGCGCCAGCAGAAATCACGGCCACTTATGTCCGCCTTTTCCTTTTGGGTGCTCAGCAAAGATGCAAGCCGGTTTCCGTGCATGATTATTACGGCACCATCAACCGTTTCTTTAACTGGCTAGTCGAAGAAGAGATACTTAAAGAAAGCCCCATGTCCAGGATGCACCCGCCTAAAGTCCCGAAGGAACTAATCAAGCCTTTCAAGTCCCAAGATATAGATGATTTGCTTGCTTTGTGCCAAAATAATTTTCTCGGGATTCGCAACCGCGCCATCATCTTAACCTTCCTGGACACTGGACTCCGGCTTTCTGAGTTAGCAAGCATCCAATTAGCCGACATGGACCTTGACCGCGAGATAATCAAAGTCATGGGGAAAGGTGCCAAAGAACGCATGGTGCGCATCGGTAGGGAAACACAGAAGGCGATCCTGAAATACTTACTCCAACGAAACGATAATCTGCCCTGTCTGTGGGTGACTGAAGAACGCCAGCCGATGAAATGGAATGGTATCCAGATAATGATTATCCGGTTAGGCAAGCGAGCAGGATTATCAGGGGTTAGATGTTCGCCACATACCTTTCGCCACAGTTTCGCAACAATGGCTCTAAAAAGAGGGGCTAATGTCTTCTATGTGCAGGCATTACTTGGGCATAGCACCCTTACAATGACCAGGAAATACGCAGCGACTATTGACAGTGAAGAGGCTGTAAAGCATCATAAGAATTTCTCGCCTGTTGACAGGCTGGGATTAAAATAAAAAAGTCTCCCCGTCTTGAGGTCACAAAAACTAACCTCAAAAACGGGGTTAAAATGGTGTCGGTATAGTAAGATGTATGCCATAAAGTTTAAGGGGCTTTCTTGGGCTTCTCAGGTGCATATTAGTTTATTTTAAGGCTATCACCACCAACTTACTCTTGAGCCGACCGCAACGATAATCAATGCGATTATAGAAGTTATCAGGGTTATTGTTTGCCAGTTGGATTTCCATCTTGACTTTGTGCTATCGCAACCCGGCGTAACTTCAAGTATGGTAAGTCTCTGCTCATGCTTAGCGATTGTATTATTTAACTTTGCCAGGTGGTCAACGGTCTCATTACCTTGTTGAGCCAGGAGTACCAATAGTTCTCTATCTGATTTAGTCTCAAAATTAATATGAGTCATACTAGCCTCCTTACTAGAACTTCGGCACCCATGACTTTAATAAACTCAGTAGTAGATGCATTTGAGGTCGTTCCCAGCAATTCCAATAAATATTGCTTATCGGTTATTACGGGTTCCAATGCTGTTAGCGTAGCCAATTCATCAAAAATCCCATCGGCTTCAAATGTCGTTATTCCACCACCAGCCACATTTGTCGTACCCACTGCGACACCTTTATCAACACTGACCAATTTGCAATCGAAGGTGCAGACATCCGCACCTACTTCATTCATTTCGCCGACTATTTTGTAAGATATTATTTGGTCGCCTATCTTCAGGAAGTTGAGTGGCAACCAGCATTTCTTTGCAGCCATATTAGCTGCCAATGTTGCCCCTGTGATATCAGGAGTCCAATCTGTGCCAGGAGCTGGATATTGAAAAGCGTTTACCGTGAAGGTTAAATCCCTGTCTGAGAATAATAAGTGCCAATTCCCTGCAGCATCACATATCAAGGCCACATGTTTATCGGTATCATCAAGGGAAATATCTCTCCCTAGGACAAGATTTGCCCCAGCCTGCAGGACAACCGTTCTAGCATCGTTCTCTGCCCGCAAAATGAGAATCCTGCCATCAGCCCCGCCTCCGATTGTGGCTAAAACACTCTCATCGGCAGTTCCTCCCACGGTATCTATTGTGTGATATGTTTGCGTCGCTGTCACACTCGTGCCAACAATAGTCAATTCCACTGGTGCTTCTAATAGTATGTTTTTCTTCAGGAAAAGTAGATTGTCTCTGACATGAGTATTGAGGTCTCCTTCAGGTATTGTGTCTCCGTCCGACCAATCTTTAGGTAGTGTCCATGCCATGATTTCCTCCTATGGCGCTATAACATGAGCGCCACCGATTAAACTCGTTCCTATGATAAAGTAAGTTGTTTCTTCGATACTTCTAACTTGTTCAAGGCCAAAGGTTCCTGTTAAGATTCCAGTTCCCTCTCGACTAAATGAGATATTGATACTGTTGACAAAAAATTCCTCATCCATGGCTAATCCAGGATGTATGATCTCGTGTTTATCGTCTATCCGCATATTCAGGATTTGAATAATCTTCGCATCTGTCTCGCCTTCTAAAGTCTTTGAAGCAAAGCAGACGGGCTCACAATAGCGTGTGCAATAGTTGTCTATTAGCGATTGCATTGTATTAGGGGTTATCCCCAAAGGCCATTTCAAATCCATTGCCCTACGCCCATATTTTTCAATGCTAGTCTCATTTATGGACCGCAGTTTGATATAACGAGTTTCAGGTGTCAGTGCAATATAAGCCACATCAATCCATATCCCGATTGCATAGTCTGATTTATTTTCAACCCTTACCGTGCAGGAGGTTGTTGTTCGAGTTATGATTTTAAGAGTCACCTTTGCCAAGCTAGGAGGCAACAGGCACATAGGGGGGGTTCCATCTCGCCATTCACCACCTAATTCCTCGCATGCTCCCTGGCCCCAGCCGAATAAAGTGACCGGGCTGGCCGAATAGGATGCTATATTAAGCCAAACTATTTCGGTATGGATAGATGGGGCAGTGATAACGATATTTACAGTTGCATCAATCGCTATACCGTATTCCCCATTGCCTGCCGTGAAGCTCTCGAAATATTCAGGTGTTGCATCAGGTCGTACTGTCAGAATTTCTGTGATGTCACATTCAGCCCGGATGTCATTATAGATTTCTCTATCTGAAATCTCTAAGGTGAAGTCTCTTAATTGATTGGCATTATATATCGCCATTAGAGATTCCTCGCATAGCGTGATTTATAGACGGCCTTACCTTCCTCATTGATATAAAATCGCCCTCCAGCTGCCATCTCGACATTCCGTATTGATTCGAGGGTGATTTTATCTTGAACTGCCACTGTTCTGCGCGGCGCATCAGGCGGGGGTTCTGGCGGCATTGTCCAGAAGAATGGATAACCAGCATTCGTTATTCCGTTAATTGCCCATATAATAATGAAATCCCAGCCGGCATCGGTGAAGGTTGACTTTCTTTGCATTTGAGAAGTCGTTTTGCCTGTTCCTCCATCGCTAACCGCTGTCCCTGCTGTCTCAGTATCCCAGAAGCAATCAGTTATTGTATCGCCGTTCAACCCACAGAATCCGCCAACATCTGCGCTTCCTGAAGGAGCTCCAGTAGAGTAACAATCTTCTATTGTGCCACCAAGAAGATAGCCGACAAAACCGCCTATCCGTTCATCACCTATAGCAGACCCCCTTGCGTAACAATCGTTGATTGTGGTCGTTCCTGTCTCTCTGACATAGCCCGCGAATCCCCCTACCTCATTGAATGGTGAAGTTGATTCCACATTGCCCGCTGCATAACACTTGGAAATTGCCAATGTAGAACCAGCGTCCCATATCTGACCCGCAAAGCCCCCAAGTCTAAATCCCCCTGCTGTAATATTGCCAGTTGCATAGCATCCGGCGATTACTCCATTCGCTGCAAGCCATCCTATAAACCCCCCTATGAAACCGCCCCCAACACCGGCCGTAATAGTGGCGGTTGAATAGGAATCTGAAATAGAAAGACCTGTGCTGCCTTCCCCACCGATTAATCCACCGACATTATCATCAATACCCTCAACAGATCCTGTTGTATGGCAGCCACTTATTGTCGTGCTAGTGCCGAAGTCGTAGCCAACTAATCCCCCAACAAAATCATCGCCGGTAATATCAACATCCGTTAAGACAACATCCTTCAATACTGCGCCTGTGGTGATTACACCAAAAAGGCCTATGTAATCCGTGGCAGGCCTATTGATAAATAAATCTGAAATGACATAGCCCTTACTATCAAGACTTCCTGTAAAATATGGAGCGCCTTGCCCAATAGGTATAAACCCCGCTCCACCATTCCAAGTAGAAGTAATTGCGGCATCTATGTCATTCGCAAGCCAGTAAGTCCCGGCCAGGTCATTGTTCATATTCTGTAAATCGGTTACATCTGAAATTGCTGGCATATCATCTCCTAGTATGAACTCGAAGCAGGATAGGCTAGTAAATCACTTCCCCCATCCATGTCTATATCTCTCCTATCGCGAGGCCAGCCTGCCGCATCTAAAATCTTGTGAACAGCCTGACCATCAGAGCAAATTTCCTTATCTGTCAGGTCTTGCGTAATTAGTTGTCTTGCCAATAAGTCGATCCCATCTGTGCAATAGAATGTTACCGATTCAATTCCCAATGCGGGGTTGAAACTTATCCTCTCAATGAATCCAAAGTATGCAGCGATATACGCCCCGAGATGATATGCCCGGACTCTTATAGGAAGCCAGGGTCGTATCTTCCCTGCTAGGTCAGCGTCAGTTGTAAATGGTGAATATTTCTGGCATAGGCCACGCCTGAGTTCTACCGTTAAAGTCGCGGCCGGGGCATTCCCTTCCTCTCTTTGCTTTCCCCGCTGCCAGTCCAGCCCAGTAACACCGCCAGTATCTATATCTCCGGATATATCATCATAGGATTCTGAAAAGTCAGGCTCATCAGCCCAGTTTGTGGCATCCCAATCGACTTTTACCTCGAAAGTCATAGACTGCTTCTCCCGTAATACCAGCCTTGATTGACCTGGCCAAAGGCGCTGCGCCTGCCCTCTTCCTTTAACATCTGGTCAATTTTTCGCACAAATTGCCGCATACTCATTTCATCACCCATAAAGTTGCCGACATGAATATGCACTTCTTTTGTACCCGTCAAGCCAGCCTGAGAAAGAGGAATAACCGCCTCAGGACCCGCCTCACCTATCAAGGCTCTCGTAGGTCTCGTTACAATCCCACCTTCGGCTAATTCCGCTACTGCTGCTGCCGCCCTGCTTTTAACAATGGCTATACTTGCTATTAGTGCCGCTACTCCAGCTATGGCGATGGCGATACCTGCTATTGGTATTGCAGAGGCCCAAGCCCATATCTTAGAAGCTGCTAGGGCTACATTACTGGCCACAGCCTTAAAAGCAGCAACGGCATAGCCTCCGAGAGCTATGGCTGATGTTTTAAGATTCGCTATCAGCCCAGGAAGAGTAGTTAGAGACATTGCTAACATCATTGGTCCCAATGCTGTCATAAGGGCAAAAACTGGTTCTAGGGGAGTCAAGAATGAACCCATTGAAAAGGTAAGATCATCCCATGCCGTCTTTAGTTTGTCCATAATGCCAAACTGTTCATTGGCTACCTCGGCATAGGCTTGTGTCGCCCCTACAGCTTCAGTGCCTATTTTGTCAATGTATTCACCCATGGTTGCATTGCTAATATTCAGAGCATCGTTTAGGCTCATTCCTTCTTTAGCTGCCTGTGATACGGCAGTTCGGAATAACCTTGTGGCTGCTGCACCCATTATCCCTCGGTCGTTCAGGATGGCCATAATAGCTATCATCTCATCGAGAGTGACACTTAACTCTGAGCCATACATGGCCACATAATCCATAACTGAAGCAAAATCTGAGAGGTTAATCATCGTATTCTTAACCAGCCATGTGAACTTATCCATCTCTTCATTAGTTTTAGGAAGTTCCAGCCCAAATACACTAAATGCAGGAATCAATTGATCTGCCACAACTTCAGCACTAGAACCTGTCGCATCAGCTAAAGCGTCAAAGGCATTTGCCACTGCCTTCAATACCTCTTTGTCACGGATTCCAGCTCTAGCTAAAAGTTCAAGCGTCGGTATCACGGATTTCAGCCTGAAAGTCACATTAGAAAGCTCTAGGGCTAATCCCCTCATCTCTCCTGTCGTCATACCCACCGTAATAGCTGTTTGACCCAATTCAGCGTTCATTTTGCGGGCATCGGCTACTAATTTAAGCCCAGCAATACCAACGGCAGTTATGGCAATCGCAGCGATGCGCATACCTTTCTGCATTTTCTGTGCTGAAGCATCGGTTTCATCGCCGGCCGAGCGCATACCTTCATTGAATTGCGTTTTGTCTAATCCTAATTTAACGACTGCATCGCCTACTGAAATCATTTCTTTCTCACCTTTATTTTATTTCCTAGTTGATTGAAGAGTTCCTTATCTGAAACTAACTGGCCACTATTTTCAGGCTTGGAAATAAGCTCATGCTCCCTTCTTATTCGCTTTTCTAGCTTCTGTATCATCAGGTTAAGGAGCTCGTTTGTCCAGTTGTTTACGATATAGTCGGGTGTTATATGCCACTCTTTAAGAAGGAACTCGAAGGTCTCACCTATTGTGAGAGTTTCATTGTTATCTTCGTCACGCTTCGAGCTAAAGGGAAAGCCACCTCAAGGATGCTTTCAAAGGCTTTTGCCATCTCTTCATCGGTAGCAACAGCTTCTACCGCATCCCTTGGTAAGTCTTTGGCATATTCAAATACCAAATCGATAATCGTATCGGGCATACTCACGAACAGGCTATTTATCCCCTCCTGGAATTGCTCAGGGTTATCAGTAGTGGCATTCACGGCGGGAGATATTTGCCCCATCATTTCAGCGAGTTTCCTTCGCCATTCCCTAGCCTCTTTGATAACGAGAGGTTTTACCTCGTATTCAATACCCCCGAAATAAATCAGAATCGGGGCCTGTGCAACTATCTGCTCTTCTGTTCTACTCATGTGCCTCCTTATGCAGCGTTATCTACTATTGTGCAAACAGGGCTATTCTGTGTCTTTAGTGCCTTGAAGGATACCGGGATAATGGTCTTTTCGCCCTTCTTGTAGCTCATCCCGACTGTTCCACTTGCAACGGCTTTCGGAACTTGAATCGCCCTCAAATATCCAGCCGGATTAGTGCCTTCTATCTTCAGGTTCATAGTCTTATTCACTCCATCCCCAAGGGTGATTTTGGTTCCTGATAGCACGGCACCGGCCATGGCATTGTTCATATTTACTAATGAAGCCTCGGCCATATTACAGGTGATCGTTATCGATTCTTTCGTTATGGCACTGTCTATGGGGAAAGTTTCTTCATGGACCATGATGTCAGTTTCCTCAGCGGCGTATTCCATATTCACACCATCTTCGGTATAGCCGACTTCGGTGAAAGCACTACTCAAAGCAATACCGGGGCCATCTCCGCCGGGTTCTATTGTATAAACTGTACTATCTATCTCAACCGTGTCAACATAAGCGGTTCTAGCTGGTTCTGGTTCCCAAAGTTCAAGCCTCACTCTTTCAAGCATCCATGCACCGGCATCAGTACACCCTTGATCATTACATTTTGTAGCCATATCAGTGGCAGTAACTGATAAATCCCAGAGGAAGAAGGGAGTACCATCTTCTGCATGCCCACCAATACCGCACTTGTCACCACCAGCAAGGGTTTCCAGTACCCACGCTTCAGGATCAACTGGTGTTTTTGTTTGCTGCTTGACTACGGTTATTTCTGCCCAGCCTTCGGAATCAGGGTCTTCAAACAGCATCTCAAACTGAAGATAATTCCCAAGAGCACCTGATAACCAATAGTAGAAACTAAAATCTGTTGGATCAGTTGCAACATGGGTCATTGTTATGCCCCGCGAAGTGAGTCCTGATAGTTCTAGGTGGGTACTTCCTGCATTACCAGAACCATTCTTGTAGAGTTTTACCGAATGTGTGCCTACCTGGACATGAGCAGTATCCCATTCGGCAATCGAGTCATTGGGCTGCCTCACATATAAAGTCGCTGTCCCCACTAATACATTTGCGATTGTTTTTGCCATTGTTATTTACCTCCTTTTCCCTTTTTCAGGAATGCTTGATATCTCGATTCTATTTCGGCTTTTGAGAAGCCCTTTGGTTTAGTTTTCTTAGCTTTCTTTGTCACATTAAAACCTCCTATTTAATCATTATCTCCCAGAAGGATAGGACCCTGAATCTTCCCGGTATATCTGTATCGACTAAATCCTGTCCTTGTACCTCTTCT
>Ga0307380_10006757_pt1 | contig 15007 bp, 16 predicted proteins | sample UN3MG_FD_202239 | JGI IMG/M metagenome (GOLD analysis project Ga0307380, IMG submission 202239) | Soil microbial communities from Risofladan, Vaasa, Finland - UN-3 | ecosystem: Environmental > Terrestrial > Soil > Coastal area > Acid sulfate soil | place: Finland: Risofladan, Vaasa | collected...
CATATTGATTATTAACAGAGAGAACTCTTGGTTCTTTTAAGTCCACGTATATTCTTCGATCTTTTAGATTTTTAGTAACAGGTGGATTTCCTATTAATTCTCCAGCTGAGTGGATGAAATAAAAGAAATCATCTGAGCTATTTAATTTTTTGAATTCTTCATATCCCGCTCGATACAATAAATCCTCTGAATGGGCTACGTATAGTGAATCTGTGAGTTGAAGAGAGAGAATAGAGAATTTCGAGTTTTTGGGTCCTAGACAGAAAAACCTAATAATGCACTCTTTCCCTTTCATACAACCATCCATTATTTTCAAGATTTCTTTCAAACCTTCCTCCCTATCAACAGTGTTCAATGCGGGTGGTTTATATCCTCCTTTAGGAATTAAAATCTTTGTGTTTCCTTTATCCCTTGCTTGATCGTGATTGGTCATTGTAATGAATCCATCAAAATGGACTGTGTGCCCATCTATATTTAACTTGGTTTCCTCATGTATTTCAATTGCTTTTTGCCTTACATACGTAATGTCCTTTTCAGAATCAGAGATAACAGTAAGTTTGCTAGGATTGCACAAATCTACAAATTGATGAATTATGCGCAAGACATGTTGATTATTTAAAGCATTTAATTTCTCAAAGTCAGGTTCTGTAAGTATGCCTTTAATTACATAACCCTTTATTTCCTTTAGATAATCCATTAAAATCAGCTGTTAAATTTTATTGAGTAGTTATTGAGATAAAGATTAGAAGGGGATAACCAATTTAAATGCTTTTCTATCCTTGAAGAGGGAAAAAATTGGGAAAAATTGAAACTATTTGGCTGATATTTAAGGTATAAAAGAAAAAAAATAAAAACTAAAAAAAAGTATTTATGAAAAATGCAATAATTTAGGAAGAGCCTTTAGCGTTAATTATTCTATCAACGCGTAAAATCAGATTTGCTAATCCACTACCAGATTTAATAACATGATTGATTAAAGCAGCAGGCTCTATTATGCCTTTATCATAATTGTTGCCAATAGAATTGGTTAATGTATCAATGCCAATCCATTTATCTTTGTCAGATTTATGAGCTGCTCGTAATTCAGTCATATTTTCAATCTCATCTAGTCCAGCGTTTTTAATCAATGTCTTAGGGATTTCTTCAAGAGCAAGAGCAAATGCAGTAATGGCTAATTGTTCCTTGCCACTGATTTCATTAGCATATTCTCTTAAATGCTTAGCTAATTCGATATAAATAGCGCCACCCCCAGCAACAACTTTCTTAGTATCAACAACTTTTGCAACAACAGATAAAACATCATGTAAAGTTACTTCTGTTGTGCCTAATATTTTATCCAAACCTCCTTTCAGCAAAATGGAAACAGATTTGGGATTCTTGCACCCTGTGAATAGCGTGTATTCATTCTTGTCGATTTTTTGGAACTTTATGCTTTCGGCATAACCCAACTCATTTTCAGTTAAAGACATGAGATCATCGATTCTTGTTGCTCCTGTAGCTTTCGTAACGGCTGTAATATCGCTATCTCCCAAACTCTTAATCGCAGCGATCCCCTCTCTAGCTAATAATGCACCAAATTTATCTGAAATGTCTTTGTTGTTGACAACCATGTTCACCCCTAAATCTGTGAAGATTTTAAGGTAATCAAACAATATTTTTTCTTCTTGATCTAGGAATTTCTGTATATCAGCTGGATTAGTGATGCGAATTTCTCCAGAAATTTCTGTTTTGGACACATCTAATTTCTTCCTAATGACTGCGATTTTAGCATTTTTAATGATGGTAGGCATCATAGCGTTTACTTTTTCCTTTTCAATATATACTCCATTGATTAGTTCAGTGTCTTTGAGTGATTTTCCAGGAGCCTTGACTATTTTTACGTTTCCAACTTTGGAATAGGTATTACCTTCTTCTTTTATGAGATTTATTGCCTTAACTGCCATCTCCGCAAAAAAGTCCTTTAAGCCCATAACATCTTTGGAATTCATTGCTGTGATGGCAACTTTTTTCAAGATTTCTTCATCATCAGCAGAGATATCTTCAGCGATTTTATCCACAATTAGAAGAGCCTTTTTAGCAGCTAAATGAAATCCATGGGTAATGGGTTTAGGATGAACCTCTTGTTCTATTAGTTCCAGTGCATTTGCTAATAATTGTGCTGCAAAAATGACTGCTGATGTGGTTCCATCACCTATGTCTTCATCTATTGATTTAGCGATGTTTACCATCATATTAGCGGCCACATTTTCAATATTCAAGTTTTTTAAGATTTCAGCCCCATCGTTTGTAATTGTTACATCACCCGTTCCATCAACAAGCATTTTATTCATTCCTCTTGGTCCGAGTGTTGATCTAACGGTTTCAGTTATCGCCATCATTGCATTAATATTTTGCATTCTTGCTTCTTTTTCCTTAGTTTGCTCAGTTCCTTCCTTCAATATCAATATTGGAACAGACATTAATTTTCACCTATATTTCTCATAATTAATTTTTTATTAATATTATATATTCATTAATTTTCTGGATTTTAAGAATTTTATGATTTAGGGATCTTTAAAAATCCTCTTGTCTATTATCATAAAAAATGCTCTAATTATAAAAAATAAGAAGAAATTAGTTGATTATATATTTTTTATAATCCTAATTAATAATTAGCTTAATTTCTATTATTAGTTATTATGGAAGAAACAGAAGATAAGACTAAAGATGAAGAATGGCGCAAGAAACTGACAAAAGAACAATATAAAGTATTACGGAATAAAGATACTGAACGTCCATTCACGGGAGAGTATTGGGATAATCATGAGAAAGGAGATTATTTTTGTGCTGGATGTGGAGCACCGTTATTTGATTCGGAGACGAAATTCGACTCAGGATGTGGTTGGCCAAGTTTCTATAAACCTAAAGACGAAAAAAATATTGAATCTAAAACAGATCGAAGTTTGGGGATGTCTCGTACTGAAGTTTTGTGCAAAAAATGTGGTGGTCATCTTGGTCATGTATTTAAGGATGGTCCAAAACCAACAGGCTTAAGATATTGTATTAATTCAATTTCTTTAGATTTTAAAAAGCAAGATTAAGTTATATAGTTAAAGTTTCCCAGAATTTCTTCTTTAGAATTGAAAGTCCCTTTTCTTTAGGTTTAATAAAATAAATATCCCGAGAAGTAATAATCGGATATTCTTCAATTTCTAAAAATGTAATAAGTTTAGCGTTGACGGCTTTTTGTGCTATGGTCTCACTAAGAACAGATATATAATCAGATTCATAAATTGCTGATATAATTGAATCATTATTATCCATGGCTAATTTGATATCTAACTTATTATGCTCGAGAAAATTATGTTCAAAAATATCGCGAGTTCCTGAACCCTTCTCTCTACTGATAAATGGAAATTTTATTAATTCTTTAAAAGGGATAATTTTATGCTTTTTTACAAGTTCATGGTTAGGAGAGCAAACAAACTTTAAGTGTTCTTCTCCAATTTTTATAACATCAAAGTTATCTCCAACATATCCCATAAAACTTCCAATGCCTGCAAAATCCACTTGGTTTTTCTTGATTAACTTCAAGGATTGTTCGGAATTGTTGATGATTATTTTGAAATTAGCATTAGGATATTGCTCTCTGAATTGAGCAATAAATTTTGGCAAAATATGTGACCCTGGAAGTGTTGAAGCTGAAATGATAATATCTTCAGTGATTTTATCACTATACTTTGCTAATTTTTTCTTGCTTTCATCATACAATTCAACAATTCTTTTTGCAAATTCAAGAAAAATAGATCCTTCTTCAGTTAATTCAAATCTTCGAGTTGTTCTATTGATTAATTTAATATCTCCAAATTCATTCTCTATCTGAGAAATACGATGAGATAATGTACTCTGAGACATTTTTAATTCATTAGCAAGTTTAGAAAAGCTTTTAACACCAGTGAGAAGAATAAAAGTCCTTAAATATTCAATATTCATTGCTTAAATAATAAATAGTTAAGGCTATTTTTTAATTTATCGATAATTTTGATAAATCATTACAAAATAATTAATATATGTTTTGATTTAAATAATTATTAGAATCTTTCAAAAGGATTAGAATTAAAATGTCTAAAACACAGAAGATTTTTACAATTGCCATTGGCTCGGGTCAATACACACAAGAAAGACCTTATACTTTACTTAGATTTGCTTACACAGCCCTATTAGAGGGTCATAAAGTCAACATATTTTTAGTAGAAGATGGTATTTGGGTTGGGAAGAAAGGCCAAGACCCTAAGAATTATGACAATGTTGGTAAATGGTTAGCAGATGTGATTGAAGAAGGTGCAAAAGTACTTGTTTGTGGAGTTTGTATGAAAGCAAGAGGCATGTCAGAAGAAGAATTATTACCTGGATGTAACAAAACTACGATGAATGGCTTTTTTGAAATGTGTGTAGAGGCAGATAATATAATTTTTTGTTGAACCTAAAAGGTGGTTAAAATAGTAGTATTAAAAGTTTTAGATTGCTCTGATCTTGTTTGTCCCTTACCTGTAGCTAAGACAAAAAAAATGCTCAATTCAATGGAAAAAGGAGAAATTCTTGAAGTAAAAGGGGATTTCAGTGAAGCGGGTGAAAATATTAAAAGATTTGTAGAATCCCACGGTCATGAAGTGGTTGATTTTAAGTTAGAGGAAGATAATTACTCAATCAAAATCAAAAAGAAATAATCTTACTTCTTTTATCAAATACCAATAATCGAGGATGTGTTCTTATACTCCTTTAGGACCATATTGGATGTAGTCTTTGTAACCCATTCTTCTTCATTGATAGACCTAATAAAATCGTGAACATCTTCAGGTTCCTTAAATCTACATATTAACGCTGCAGATTGCTCACCAGTTGTGTGAAAAATCGAGCATACTTCTGGTTTCTCCTTAAATCCTTCTAGAATTTCTGGGGTATGCTTACCATCAATCTGGACCCGAATGAGAAAAGTAAATTTATATCCCAGTTTAATATTATTGAGATTAAGGGTATATCCTTCTATAATCTGATTTTCCTCCAGCTTAGAGATTCTATTATGGATTGTACCTATAGATATGCCCAATTTTTCTTGAATTTCTCTATAAGAAGTTTTTGCATTTTTCTGCAGAATTCTTATAATATTTCTATCAATAGAATCAAGTAATTTTTCTTTCTTCACGGTTTTTTTTTGATTTGGATTTGTAGGTACCATTATTTAACCCTTAAGTAGTATTGACAAAATAACAATATATTATATTTTGAAAAATATTTAAATATTTTTTTAAATATTTAAAAAAAAATTAATAAAGCATCATTCTAGTTTTAAAAAAGTTCAATATTCTTCAAAAAATTTAACATATATTTTGATAAAACGAAAAATGAATGGTAATATTCTCAGATTTCTTTATTTTTATCCAAATTTTTTATTTTTTTCATTTATCAATGATCTTAGATTAATTTTTTCTTTGAGTAGATAATCATCTATTATGTCTTTTGCCTTTTCTCTTTGTTGTTGATGCTTTGTAAGGAATTTATTGATCTTTTCTATTAGATTATTCTTACATTCTCCACAAAGTAAATCACCCCCTATGCATCTTGATTGAATATTTCTAATTTCATCATCATCTAAAGTGAAAAGCATAAAATGATATTTATATACAGAACATATTGAGGGATTTCCTCCTAATTCTCTTTGTATTTTTGCACTTGCTTGTCCACCAGTAAAGGCATTATTTACTTTTTTCTTGACTATATCTGGTGTATCTATTGTGAAGATAGCGGTATGTTCTACTGAAGCAGACATTTTTCCTCCTTGTTGAAGACTTGGCAGAAATATGCATTGAATAGAAGCAGGTTTGTAATAACCAAGTTTTGGTAAAACATCTCTTGATAACCTAAAATGTGGATCCTGGTCTACCGCATGAGGAATTATGCAGGGAACATTCTTATTCTCAATTATACTCTTAATTATAGCTGGAACAGTTTGAATACTTGTATAAAAAATTTGTCCAATATTTGCGCTATTATCTAATCCAAAAGTAGCTTTAATAGTAGAGAAAGTGATTTTTTTCGCTATTTTTAACGCATTTCTATAGAGAGTTCCGGCGAGATCTATATCTGAAAAGATAAAAGTCTTTTTTGGATCAAACCCTAAAGCAATAATATCTAAAGCATTATCATATGAGTATTTATAAGCATCTTCCATTGAAAGCGATTGATTAAATAAAAATTTCTCATCGTCAGTTAATTGAAACCATAATTCCACATTGAATTTATCTTGAAGCCACTTTGTAAAAATCCAAGGCATAATATGACCTAAATGGATATTTCCAGAGGGACCTCTTCCTGTGTATAGATAAAAGGGATTTCCTTTTTGATATTCATCTAATATCCAATTTAAATCTCTGTGAGCAAAAAATATTTTTCTTGTTAGATATGGATGAATCTCATTTGTAATCTCCTTCAAATGAGACAATAATTTATCATCAATTGGTTCTATTCCAAACTCTTTAATTATTTGATCATAATCTACTTCTCCACTTACTTCCCATGGAGTAACAATAAAATCAGGCATTAGTTTATCAGCAACAATATTCAAGTTATTTTAATTTGATAGTATTTCTTTTTTTTTAGGTTTTAGGATTTTTCACTAATGTTATGAATTTAAGAGATAATAAAACTGAAATACAAGATTCTGAAAAATAAGTTAATTCTAACTTAAAAGTGGTCTTAATATTATTTCAATTTCACTTAGAAAATCAGTAAACTTCTCCAGAAATTCTTCTTTTAGCGCCTCTTTAATAATTACTGATATGAAGAGTGAATTTTCAGCAATATTAATCTTATGAAGATAAGAAAGCAGGTTTTCCCCAACATTAGAAAAGCTATAATCTGCCTCATATGATTCCTCTAACATTCTTTTAAGTAAAAAGAGGTGTTCTTTGATAGACTCAATAAGTTCAATATATATCTCTGGCTCTATAATTTGGCTGTAATATTCGGAGATAATTATTCCATTTTTATCAAAAACAATCAAAGAAGAGCAATTAAACTTTTTTAAATATGTTTCGAGTAGTTCTGAAAGTTCAAAAAATTTTTCGTCGAAGATAGACAAACCATATGAAATTAGTTGAACGATGGAAATGATATCAAAAATTGATGTTTGCTGGAATAATATCTTCATAGAGGGATATTTTTGTAAAATGATTTCTTTTAAATCTTCAACTTGTTTAATCATGCCCTCATTCTCATGGAATTCCGGATCAAATTTATGAAAGCTAATTATGAGTGGAATATCCATTTTATGCTTCATGAAGTTTTGTAAAATCATATCTAAATAAGCGAGAGACGTTTCAAGTCTATTGGTATCTTGAATATCTATGATATAGACTAGTAAATCAGTATTCGCAAAGTAAAGTTCTTGTTTCTCTTGATATAATTTTCTGTATTTTTCTTGACCACCTAAATCCCAAAAAACAACTTTATTTCTTAAAAATTCGGTTGCTTGGTATTCAACTCTAATTGTTGGTGTGAGGGATACTATATCTTTATGAAAATCATATTTTTTATCTAATGCAGTTAAGATTGAAGTTTTACCAGCATTATCTAAGCCAGCTACAATTATTTTTCTCAGCGATTCCATAACTGTCACGTTTAATTTTAAGATTCTTGGTTATTTTCGAATATTATATTATCAAATAAAATTCATTATTTTTAATCTTATGTTCTTCCCGTTAAGAAGCAAGATCACACGTATTCTTTTGATAATATTCCAGTGTTAATCACGAGACATATAAATAACACTCTCATTTTAATTAATCCGCATTTTTCATATCGTCAACTGAATTAATATAGGAAGGTTGAAATGTTGGAAGGAAAAAACAGCAATTTTTTACAATATTTAGAATACCAAATTAACGTCAAGAATAGAAGTGAGCAGTTCATCAGAAAAATCCCTTCATTTGAGTCACAGATAAATGAGAAAAACTCCAAGATTATAAATATGATTGATGAATTTGATGATATGCGCCGTAGAGAAGTTTACACTTTATTGGTGGAAGAATTCACAAATGTAATTCAAAAGAATAAATAAATATCATTCCCCAATAATTTGGCAATAGATTGTTCGATGACGAGGTTTTTCATCAAATTCGCAGAAAATAATCTGTTGCCAAGTGCCTAGAATTAACTTTCCGTTGTGAATAGGAAAAGTTTCAGATGTTTTAATAAGGAAACTTCTTACATGACCTGACCCATTGTGATCTCCCCAAGTTCTATGATGCTTATAATCACGTTTATATGGTATGATGTTTTCTAAAAATTCATTTATATCATTTTGAACCAATCCAGGCTCATATTCAATTGTGGAAATTGCACCTGTAGATCCAGCAATATGAACGTTGACGATTCCATTGGTTATATCACTAATATTAACTGCATTTTGCACTTGAGTGGTAATATCGATTAAATCACAAAATGGGTTTGAATGTATTTCAAAAGTTTTTAATGTAACTGTCATTTTAAATATCTCATTTTAACAATCTTTTTTATTAAAGAAAGTAAGATAAATACTTTCAAAAGTTTTTTCAGAGATAATTAACTACCCTAATAATTACCTTTAATTTAATTGATACTAATTATCTGATAAAATATGAGTGAAGATAAACTTAAAAAATTCTTAAAGAAAATACATGACCCCAAAAATAATATTCCTCTTTATGCCACTATTATGGTAAGGCCTGGTAAGAAAATAATTGATTTTAAGATAAAAAAAGAAGACGCCAATATCTTGCGTGTTATTGCTCATGATGAAAAAAAAGTCGGGTGGTTTACTCATTCATTTCACATACCCATCAAAAATTTGGGTTTATCTCCAGATTCTAAAGATCAAGAAATCCTACACAATCTAACTAATCCATTTAAAATACCCAACAAACCGACCAAGGATTTCGTTGAAGATATTCTCAGAAAGTATATAGATATTTTACCAGAAAAAGGAAAAAATTATTTTAAAACTCAGAGATTTAAGAAGAAGAAAGAAATGCAAACAGGAGTTAAATTAAAAGGATTTTAACTTATTTATCACTCTTTTAAGGGCATCCCATCTAAGGACACTTTTTCAAAATTCTTTGGTTTTCTCTCTCTATAGGGATTTATTATTTCTAAAATCTTCCTTCCTATGGTTATGTATCCCGTATGACCAATCATTCGTACTTGAGGTCTCGTTGCGTTCTCTTTTACTTGCATGGTTCTTTTAATCAACTCATAAGTGTAGATCTCTGTGAATTCATTCTTTTGTAGAGCAAATGTTGTTTTCTTAACTTGTTCAATAGTAGGCGAAAAAGAAACCAAAGTTCCAGAAAGTTTCAAGTATTTTTTTACTTTGGAAATTGCCTCCCATGGTTGAGGCATATCTAATATAACAGAATCGACATTTTCATGATCCAATTCGTCTATAAGAATATCTCCTTTATCAATTGAAACAAATTCTTGTAAATTTGCTCGATTAATATTTCTCTCTGCAGTCCGCAAACTCTTTTCTCTAATATCATATGAATAAACATGTCCATTTGGTTGCACGTAGGTTCCTAATATGCACGTTAAAGCTCCAGAGCCGCATCCTGCTTCAATAACTTTGCTACCAGGTCTAATTCCAGAATACATGATGATAAGTCCTGCATCTTCAGGATAGATGATTTGTGTTTTTCTACCCATATAAATCACATAATCAGAAGGTAAAGGTTTCAAAACATAGAATTTGTAGCCTTGAGTATCATGTGGACGTGAAAATACAACTGTTCCAAATGCTTTCCCTATTATATCATCGAATTTGATGATGCCCAGATGGGAGTGAAATTCTTTTCCTTTTTCTACTTGTACCAACCATCTTCTTCGTTCATCTAAGATTAGAAAAACAAGATCATTATCTTGTACTAGTCTATCGCACATTATTTATTGATTTTCAACTAAATTTAATGCTACTATTTATAGAATAATGCATTAAGTTTTTAAAAAGGATTGATTTTAGTGTTAAACTCTATTTTTTCTAAGTTTTCTTTTTTTGACATACATGTAGTTAGAGGGTGATAAAATCTCATTTTTTAAATTATTACAAAAAATATAAAATAAATGGACAATTGAAATACTTAATTATTTAGTATAATCTTCTTTATAATTACTCGATTAAGATTCTGTTCATGAGTAAAGAAAATAATAGTGCATCTCAACCTTCTAGGAACTCATTTAAAGGATTACAACTCCAGATTGAGGACTTTCGAGAAAAAAGGGATGAGTTAAACAAAAAAACAAAAGAATTTATCAATGGATTACAAGAGATTGATACAGAGATCGATAATTTACTTAGGGTATCAAAAGAAAATTACAAAAAGAAAAGAGATTATTGGAATAGTAAAGTAAAAATCCTCAAAGAAAAGAAGAATGAATATAAATCAATTCTTGACTCTTGCATGGAAGAACGAAAAGCGCTTCAGAAAGAATTCAGAAAAGACAAAAATCCCAAAAATAATTTCTCTTCCATTAAGCAAATTGAACGTAAAATTGAGAACTTAGAAAGAGTTATTGAAACCGAAAAATTGGATATTGCTGAAGAAAACTCAATTATTGATAAAATTGGGGAATTGGCAGAAGTAAAACAAGATTACATGTCAGAACAGATAAATTCTGAAGTCTTTAAAATCGACCGTAAAATCCAGATAGTTAAAATCAATTTAAACAAAATCTATGAGCAATTAACCAAATGGTCAAATAAATCTCAAAATTATCATTCAAAACTCCAAGAAGTCTATGATCGGGTAAATGAATTAAAAGAAAAGAAGAAGAAAACAGAAGAAGAGCTAATTGATAATAAGAAAGCTGCTGATGCTTATCATGAACAATTTTTAAAGGTCATGAATCAGAGGAAAACAGTTTCCAAGAAGAAAACTCCATATAATCGCAATAAGAAACCTGAGAGATATCAGAAATCATATGGATATAATAAAGAGAAGAATGACGAACTCCAAAAACTCAAAGAAACCAAATTAGCTACTGCCTTAGAGAAGCAAAAAGCAGGAAAAAGATTAAATTTATATGAGGCCCGATTAATCTTGGAATCAAGGAATTAATTTTAACGATTGATTTATTGTTATTTTAGAACTTTTTTTTACAGAATTAGTGATAATTGTGATTATAACATAAAAAGAATTAATAATCTTAATTATTTAGTAATATACAAAATAAGGTTTACCATCCCAACCAGCTAACCTCGCAAAAAGATACCACGAAGCATATGCTTTTAAATTAGAGTTAAGAGGATGCGTGTGAGCAGCACCACATTGATACCAATCTCCGCCATTAGGCTCATTATTTGCTGTATCTGAATTACTTGTCATTTCAGTTTTACCTACTATCCATTCTGTTGCCCAATTCCCTCCAGTATAACTGCAATCATCAGCAACATTCAAATCTAGGAAATAATTATCCTCAGGGTCGTAACTTTCAATATCAGCAAAATCATATAGAATTCTATTATATGTACTACAATGTTCTCGTATAATCTCATTTTGTAAATTGTTTGTTCCACCTATTCCTTGCCCGTCAACATGTCCCGTCATAAATACAAATTTTACCTCATTTGCCGAAGATCTTCCCTTAGAACCACCTGCAGAGTACTTTGAAATTAAATCTTCCATATGAGAAAGATACCCCGGAATATCATGCCCTCCGATATTACACCAAGACCACATTATAACGTTAGTCCCTGGATTGCTAGGATGATCCAGATATTCTTCTGTTGCTGCAGCCCAAGCATCATCATTAGGATTTCCGAGGTCTTCTGCGCTGGTTGTTGTTAAAACACCACCAAATCCACCATAATAATCATAAAATTCGAGTACTGAGTCATTTGTTGCGCCATCTGGACCGTATAAATAAACATCATCACCTCCCATAAACGCATCTAAATTATCCATTCCTTCAGTCAATTGACTCCCATGAGATGTATGACCATACGCAATATTAAGATTTTGTCTAGCGTCTTCTATCCATTGCATTGGAATGCTCTTTAAATCCTCTAAATGAGCATTATTATGATTAATCACAATGGGAGGTTGATCAGTATTGTTATTTTCAATATTTATTCCCCAGTAAATAATAGTTACACTCGCAACAACTATACACAATATTATTACAATATTAGTTGCTTTTCGCCTCATATTTCATCAATTTTTAGCAAAATCAATTAATATTCTTATTTTAATATACATGGCATCTTCCAGATTAAAATTTGATTAAATTTATTGGTACGATTTATTTTTTTATCATGATTTATTAAAATTGTATAATGAATTATCTTATAAATTTACCAAATTTAGAAAGGTGAAATTAAATTGAAGAATATAGTTGCTGAAATTCGAGAGAACTTAATGGAACATCATGACTGGTTTAGCAAGTCTATACCATTAATTGCTTCAGAAAACATTACAAGCCATGCTGTTGATGAAGCTTGCAACACAGACTTTAGTCATCGCTACGCAGAAGGTTGGGTTAACGAAAGAGTATATGCTGGGACGCGTTACATTGATAAAGTTGAAGAAATTTGTATGGACTTAGCGAATAAATACTTTAGATCTATTCATGCTGATGTTCGGCCAATCTCTGGAGTAGTAGCTAACTTAACAATGTACAACGCATTAACTTCAGATAACAATGGAAAGATGTGTTGCATGTCAATTATACGAGGAGGGCACATTTCCCACGGTCCACGATTTGCAAAAAGTGGAAGGGAAATTTTTGGAACTGCAGGTACTACAAGAGGCTTGAATATAGAATATCTTGCTTTTGATAATGATGAAATGAACTTAGATATAGATGGATCGGCAAAAATTATTAGGGAATTTGAACCTGAACTAGTGTTGTTTGGAGGATCTGTATTTTTGTTTCCTCATCCAGTAAAAGAACTTAGTAACGTTGCTAAGGAAGTTGGAGCTTATGTGGGATATGATGCAGCTCATGTTGCGGGTTTAATCGGATCGGGATATTTTCAAGATCCTTTAAGAGAGGGTGCTGATGTAATGACAATGAGCACTCATAAAACTCTCCCTGGTCCTCAACATGGTACATTGGTTTCAAATAGAGAAGATTTAGTTGATAGATTTAGGGCATCCGCATTTCCAGCGCTTTTATCAAATCATCATTTACATAACGTAGCTGGCTTAGCTATTGCTTATGCTGAGATGCTTGAATTTGGAAAAGAGTATCATAAAAATGTAATTGATAATGCAAAAGCTCTTGGACAAGCTCTTAATGAGAGGGGTTTATCAGTTTTAATGGAACACAAAGGTTTCACAGAATCTCATCAAATATTGGTTGATGTCGCGGAATACGAAAAATCTATTGGATTAGGGGGAGACATCGAGAAATTATTGGAATCCAGCAATATAATATTGAATAGAAACTTACTTCCTCGCGATCTTACTGAAGGAAGACATTATCAAAACCCAGGTGGTTTGAGAATAGGAACTTCTGAAGTTACTAGGTTAGGGATGGGAAAAAGTGAAATGATAGATATTGCTGAATTGATAAAAAAAGTCGTAGTTGATAAGAAGGATCCCAAAAAGGTAAAGGAAGAAGTTATAGAATTTCGAAAAGGTTTCCAAGAAATACAATATTGTTTTGATAAACCCAATAAAGCATACGAATACTTGAAATTTTACTAATATTTTTTCTCCATTTTTTTATAGAGAACAGAAAAATTTATCTAAAATAGCATGTTCCATATATTATTCATTTATTATGTATAATATTTTAGGTTTCTAACTAATATGAGTTCTCTTAAGCTTGATATAATCGATAAGGACGAACATAATCTCAAGTTCATTGTAGAAGGGGTTTCTATCGAAATGATAAATGCTATCAGAAGAATTATGCTTACAGAAATCCCCGTAATGGCAATTGATGAAGTCATTATCTTAAAAAACGACAGCCCACTTTATGATGAGATAATTGCTCATCGTTTAGGATTGCTTCCATTAACGACTGATTTAGAGACATATAAACTTCCTGAAGAATGTGAATGTGAAGGCTATGGCTGTTCACTTTGTCAAGTATCATTAACTTGTGAAATAAGCAATTCAACAAACTCATCTCTAGATATATATTCTGGAGATCTTATCTCAAACGATCCTAAGATTGTACCAGTCGATTCAAAGATTCCTATTGTAAAAATTGATAAAAATGATAAAGTGATCATTGAAGCGTATGCTATATTAGGAAAAGCTAAGGATCATGCGAAATGGCAAGCCGTTTCGAATGTTGCTTATCGAAATTATCCTGTAATAGAATTTAATGAAAAAGATATGAAAGATCCAGATGTCAATAGTCTAATAGTTCGGATGTGTCCTGAGAAGCTATACGAATTAACTAGTAATAAAGGATTAAAGTTGAAGATTGACTATTGGAAAACGTGTACGCTTTGCAAATCTTGCGAGAGCAATTCTGATAAAATAAAAGTATCCTACAAAGAGAATGTGTATATTTTTACAGTAGAAAGTGATGGCGTATTACCTTTCGATGTTCTCTTCAAGAAGACATTTGAGATATTTAATGAAAAAATTGATGAATTTATTACAAAATTAGAGGACCTCGAGATAGAGACTTGAATAATCAAAAATTTATTAAAATATTATAAATTTTAGTTTATATAATAATTACACCAGCAGTACAAGAGAGAAAAAAAATGAGCCACCAGAGCAAAGGCCCTAGTAACTATTATCATAGGAAACTAATAAGAGAACTTTGGAAGACTAAGAGAAGAATATGGAAAAAAGTGTCAAAAAAAATAGGTAGTCCAAGAAGTAATAGAATAGAAGCTAATTTATACAGGATAAATAAGAAAACTAAAGTCGATGATGTTATTGTTATTCCAGGCAAGGTATTAGGTATTGGTGAATTAAATCATAAATTAACGATAGCTTGTTTGGAGTGTTCAACTCCTGCAAAGAAGAAA
>Ga0307380_10006759_pt1 | contig 15004 bp, 14 predicted proteins | sample UN3MG_FD_202239 | JGI IMG/M metagenome (GOLD analysis project Ga0307380, IMG submission 202239) | Soil microbial communities from Risofladan, Vaasa, Finland - UN-3 | ecosystem: Environmental > Terrestrial > Soil > Coastal area > Acid sulfate soil | place: Finland: Risofladan, Vaasa | collected...
GAATCCAGGGGTTCGATCGTCGGACAGGACCGGGACGCTCGCGGGAGGGCGTGGTCGAGACACTATCCGGAGGGGAAAGGAATGAGCGAGACCAAGCTGCAGTGCTGGCGAGAGGCGTTTCACGTGTGCATGCGGCGGACGGAGACGGCTCCGTTGGCGCGGCACCTGGCACGGCTGCCCGAGGGCGATCGGTCGATGCTGCTGGAGGGGATCGGTTCCGATCTGCTGCGGGCGGAGGTGAATACGGTGCTGCGCAGTCAGCAGGAGCAGTTGGCGCTGGTGTAGTCGCTCCATCTATCTAATGCGGGGAACCCAGGAAAGGCTCGGCCCGGTCGGATTCGTGGGTCCGAGGGCCGATCGGGCGAAAGGTGTCGCCGCCCATAGTCTGTGGCTTCCGGTTGCATCGGCGGCGTGTTTTCTGTTGGCCCTTGTCTGTTCGGAGTCGATACATTTCCGCGCCTTTTGGCCGGAGCTGCTGGCGGTGGTGAGCCTGGGGGCGCTGCTGACCGCGTTGGTGAGGGACGTGAGTGAGGGGCTCCGCGGCCGGCAGCCGGGGGCGGGCCAGGCGTAGCCCCGCGGGCCGTCGCGCAAGAAGCCGCATTTCTTCATCGTTTCGTGCGGCCCTCGCTCTCTCGCGTCTGTCGTTCCCAGTCATTTCCACCTTCTGAGACGGGGGAGTTCGTGGTGGCCATGGGCGGCGGCTTAGGGGGGAGAGGATGACGATGGCGACGGGGTCGGGCGGCGGAGCCGGAGGCCGATGGCCAGGGCGAGGGGGAGGGTGTACTCCAACGACGTGACCCACCAGATTTCGTGATGGTGCCCGGCGAAGTCGTGGGCGTAGAAGGCGAAGATGGTGCCGGTGAGCGCGAGCCACGGCAGCGAGCGGTCGAGGCAGAGGAACGGGAGGGTCCAGGCGAGGTACCAGGGGTAGACGGTGGGGGCGAGGAGGAAGAACCCCATGAAAGCGCGCTGGGAGAGGATGAGCGCGGCTTCGGGGGTTTGGGCGCGCCGGCCGGCGCGGAGGAGATGGCCGATCCAGGCGGCGAGAAGGGCGAGGCAGAGTATGCGGGCGAGGGCGTCGGGGTCCGGGGAGAGGGGGGAGAGGGCGAGCTTCACGAGGGCGAAGATGTTGGCGTTGCCGGACCAGAGCTCGGCGTAAGTGGTGAGGCCGGAGAAGAGGTCTTTCCCGGCGGGGAGGAAGGGCAGGTAGAGGAGGAAGGCGGCCGCGGTGAGCGAGAGTGCGAAGACACGGCGGTGGGGCTTGGCCGCCATCAGGAAGAAGGGCGTGAGGAACAGGGCGTAGCCTTTGGAGAGGATGCTGAGGGCGAGGGCGGCGCCGGAGGCGATGCGACCAGGCGCGGAGGGAACGAGAAGCAGGCGGGCGGCGAGGACGAGGAAGAAGATGCCGATGGCGTCGAGGTGCCCGCGGGCGACGACTTCGCAGACGGCGAGGGGATGCCAGGCGTAGGCGATGGCCCAGGAGGGGGGGTGGCCGAGCCGGCGGAGGAGGTCGGAGAGAAGGAGCAGGGCGAGGGCATCGAAAAGGGCGAGCGCGAGCTTGAGTGCGGTGACGGGACTGAGGGGGATGAAGCCGGCGAGCGCGAAGACGTACTGGGCGACGGGGGGATAGGCGGCGGGGACGGACTTGTGCTGGACGAGGGGCCAGACCCAGTTGCGGAGGGGCGCGAGCTCGGGGGACCTGGGAGGGTGGCGGTAGGGGTTCATCCCGGCGCGCACGACCCGGCCTTCCCAAAGGTAGCGGTAGATGTCTGAGGAGGTGGCGGGGCGGGCGGGGGCGACCGTGAAGCGGAAGAGGAGCCCAACGGCGATGATGAGCAGCGTCCAGCGCCGGGAGGCGGGGGGCCGGGCGCGCCAGACAGCGAGGGTGCAGATGGAGAAGATCAGGAAGGCGGAGAAGAAGAGGGCGAGCTGGCGGGGGCGCTCTTCGAGGGTGCGGCCGGTGGTGGCGAACTCGCGGTAGAGCCACCAGAGCGCGGCCGCGGAGAGAAGCAGGATGGCCGAAATCCATCGGTCTCGTTGATCAGGTGCATTCGCAGCGGTCCCTAAGTCTTGCATGCCCCCCGTCATCTTGTGCGAAACCCCGAAGTGCCTCGTATTTCACCGGAGGCGGGCGACGACCTTTGTGCCGAGCCAGGCGCCTGGGAGGAGGCCGACGAGGTACAGCCAGCCGCTGAGGGCGAGGGAAGGGATAGCGCTGAAGACGCCGCCGATGTTACAGGCGTGGGCGGAGCGGATGAGGGCGTGGTTGTCGACCTCGGTGCCGCTGCCCGTGAATGCAATCTCTTCGGGCGCGGGCCGACGCAGGGCTCGAGGCGCAGGTAGCGGCGGCGCTCCGGCGAAGGCACTAGAGCGCATTTCATAGCCCTCATTCGCCTGACTGTCCGCTAGAGACGCTGGTCTGAAATGCGCCTGCTGGAGCCTGGCGGCTTATGCGGCTGTTTCGTAACCTCAGATGGAGGTTATGAAACAGCTTCTAGAGTTGCGTGCTGGGGTTTCGCCGGCGAGTGGCTCCTGCACAGGGCATCTCCATGAACGGAGCGTGATGTATGGCGGTGCGTCAGAAGGACCGCGACGTCTTGAGGGAACTCGGGGGGAAGGTGGCGGAGATCGCGGCCCTGCCGGTGCAGCAGGAGACCATCTCTCTATGGAAGTCGCTCAACGGCCTGAGGCCGGTCCGAGCGATGGTGCTGATCGATCAGATTTCGTGGCACGAGATGGACGTCGATGATGAACTCACCGTGCAGACGGAGGACCCGTTCTGCCAGGAGATCGAGACACAGCTCCGGAGGACTCTCTACCGGTGGAAGCATATGCGGGCGGACATGGTGGTGGAGCCGGTGGTGGAGGTCCCCAAGGTCATCCACGGAGATGATTTCGGGATGCAGGTGGTGGAGAGAGCCGCTGTCCTGGACCCAAGGAACAGTGTTTACGGCCATGCGTACATCGATCAGCTGCAGACCGAAGACGATCTAAAGAAGATCCGACAGCCAGAGGTTTGCTTGGACGAGGAGGCGACGGCGGAAGCGGAGGGGAAGGCGCGGGAGATCTTCGACGGGATACTGACCGTGCGCATGCAGGGGCGGTTCCCCGTCTTCGCGCCGTGGGACATCATCACCTGTTGGCGCAGCCCCGAGCATGTGCTGCTCGACTTGGTAGACCGGCCGGAGTTCATGCACCAGGTCATGGCCCGGCTGACAGAGGTGCACGTGTCTCTGCTCGACCAACTGGAGGAGCAGGGCCTGCTGGGTGTTGGGCAGCATACCATCCACTGCACCGGCGCCTACACGGACGAACTCCCCGCGCCGGGCTTCGACCCGGGGCATACGCGAGCGAGCGATCTGTGGACCTATGGCATGGCACAAGTGTTCTCATCTGTCTCTCCGGCCATGCACAAGGAGTTCTGGCTCGACTATGCCGTCACGTGGTTCTCCCGTTTCGGGTTGGGATACTACGGGTGCTGCGAGCCGCTGCACGAGAAGATCGACATCATCCGGAAAGTGCCGCATGTCCGGAAGATCTCCATGAGCCCCTGGGTGGACGTCGATAAGGGAGCGGAGCGTATCGGTCGGGACTTCGTCTTCTCCCGGAAGCCCAGCCCGGCGCTTGTGGCGAGGGATGCCTGGGACCCGGAGGCAGTGGAGGAGGACCTGAGCGACACGCTGGCGCGGTGCAATCGTCACGGATGTCCGGTGGAGTTCATCCTCAAGGACATCAGCACCGTGCGCTATCAGCCGCAGAGGCTGTGGGAGTGGGCGGACGTCGCGATGGGGGTGGTGAAGGGGTAGGGACGGGCACGGCTGAAACTGACTCGCCGGGGCAGTGAGATTCCGAGGGAGAGGGCGAAAGATGATCAAGATCGCGATAGCCGGCACGGGCGGCATGGCGCAGAGCCATGCTCGGGCATTCCAGCAGATGGCGGGGTGCAAAGTCGTGGCCGCGTGTGACGTGGTTGCGAAACGAGCACGGGACTTCGCGAAGCGTTACGGGATCCCGGCCGTCTTTACCGATGTGGAGGAGATGCTCGACGAGGTGCCGGTGGATGCGGTCGCGGTCGTCACTTCAGACGCGGCGCACGCTCCGGTTTCCCTGGCGGCGATCCGGCGGGGGAAGCACGTGCTCTGTGAGAAGCCGCTGGCGACGACCTATCCGGAGGCCAGGAAAATGGCGGCTGCGGCCAAGCGGAAGGGCGTCATCAACATGGTCAACCTCTCCTACCGGAACTCCGCCGCCATCCACAAGGCGCGGGCGCTGGTCGACAGCGGAGCGATCGGGCGGGTGATGCACGTGGAGGCCAGCTATCTGCAGAGCTGGCTCAGCTCGACCTGCTGGGGAGACTGGAGGAAGCAACCCGGGTTCCTCTGGCGGCTGTCGAAGGCCTATGGGAGCCAGGGGGTGCTGGGCGACATCGGCGTCCATATCCTGGACTTCGCTTCATATGCCGCCGGCGACATCACGCGGGTCGACTGCCGTCTCAAGACATTCGACAAGGCCAAGGGGAACACGGTGAAGGGATACACGCTGGACGCCTGCGACTCGGCCGTGATCGGGGTCGAGCTGGGCAATGGCGCCATCGGCACGATCCACACATCGCGGTGGGCGACCGGGCACGCGAACTCGCTGCTGCTACGCATATTCGGGGATGAGGGGGCGATCGTCGTGGATCTCGATCGGTCCTACAACGAACTGCGGATATGTCGCGGGCAGGACATCCACACGCTCAAGTGGAGGACGGTGCGCTGCCCGAAGACGCCGGACCTCCATCACCGGTTCATCAAGAGCATTAGGACGGGGGAGAACGACCAGCCTGATTTCGCCAGGGGCGCCGCTGTCCAGAAGCTCATCGACGCCTGCTTGAAGTCGGATCGGGAGGGGCGCGGGGTTCGCGTGTAGCGCGGTGCGCCTGGACTGGGCGCAATAGCGGACGGCAGGCCGAGATGTCGGCGGGGGGCGGCGAGTCGAGGCGGGAGAGGAGTCATCACCTGAGCGGCAGCATTGCCTCCGGTTCACGGCTCCCACCACTCGGGCGAAGTGGCGGACCGCGAACCGGGAGGGCTCGGACGACTTGCCCTGCTAGGCTTGAGCCAGAGCCTTCCAGGTGTCTATGAAGACGCGGACGTTCTTCCAGGACTGATCCGTGTCGGCGCGGACGTTGTCGACCGGGGAGAGGATGAACCGTCCCGTCCCGCGAAGCTCCGCCATCGCTTCTTCGACCGCGGCCCGAACGTCTGCCTCGGTTCCCTCTTCGACGGCGAACGGCCCGCTCACGCCTCCCCAGAGGCCCACCTTGCCACCGAAGGATTGCCGGACGTCCCGCAGAGTGGTGCCCTTGCCTTCGCCGGGGTCGATGCCGACGATGACGTCCACGCCCGATTCCAGGATGAGGTCGGCGATCGCCGCCGTGCCGCTCGTGATGATGTAGCAATAGCGGACCCCTGCCTGATGGGCGAGCTCGACCTGCCGCCGGAGCGACGGCAATACGAACCGGCGGTAGAGAGCGGGAGACCAGAATTCCGTGCTTTCGTACCAGGCGCGGCGAAAGACGATATCCACGCCGGTATTGAGATGGATCTCGAGGCGCTTGGTGTCCCACTCTTCGACGAGGCCGATCAGCTCTTCGAGGAACTCTGGATCGTCATAGGCCCACAGGAGCGGTTCGGTTCCGCCGCAGAGCCACATGAGGGTATCGATGACGCAGCCGGTGCCGTAGTTGTCTCCCACGAGGGACTTATCCTCATCAGCGAGGAGCCGTTCTCCGCGCCAGCCGCCGGCGAGAGCGATGCCGTGATCGTCGGCGAACTGCTTCCGCCTGGCGGCATCCTCCTTGAAAGATCGAATGTCGTCCGCCTCCGGCGGAACGAGGAGGAAGCGGAGGGCATCCAAGTCGGCGGGGCCGGTGACCGGATGCTTCACGGCGCGTGGGGTGATGTAGTCACCGAATATGGGCAGCTTATCGCCGTAGAGCCAGCCGTCGGCCTGTTTCACGCTCGACATCAGGGTCCCGGCGGGTGTCTCGTAGGTCCTATGGATGAATGGGGGCTGTCCAGGCGGACCGGGCTCCACGCGGTCGGCGATGCGCACCTCGGGGGCGAAGCGCACCGGGAGGTCTTCGAGACGGAGGCGGGCGTTCAGACCCATCTCTGTCTGGCGGGAAGTGAACTCATACTCGTCCCCGCATGTGTCCCGGAGCGCGCGGAACATCATGAACGAGCAGGGGATTGGTGCTCCAGGGGCTCCGTCGATTGCGGCCAGCAGTCGTTCTCGTGCAGACATCCTTCTCTCCCTATTGGCTCATATAGAGGTCAGCTCCCCCCTGTCCCCCCGAAGAATGCTATCCATGCCTCTTGCTGGGCTTCATTTCGGTGCGACGCCTCGGTATCCTGGGGGGCATGAAAGCGATCTGAAGCCTTCTTTGGCGCCTCCTCCGTGTGTCGAGGTCCTCTGATACCGCCACAGCGGCCGTTGCTCAAGTGAGAACCACGGTGATCCGGCTCAGGCAGCAAGCGCGTAGATGGTGATCGGCTACTCACGGAAGTGCCACAACTGGATCGGGCTTTCCACATGCCGCTGGTCCGACATCGTTTGGGGAGAAGTCAGCCTGGGCAGGCCCAGATGACCTTCGGGAGCGGTTCTACGGCGAAGTGACCACTACAGGAGGTTCGATTCTCACTCGGTAGAGGACTCAGCAGTCGCGAACTCTCTCGCCGGCCAGATGATCCTGGCGGTTGCGCACCCCAACCGGATGGCGGCACCCGAAGCCCCTCATTCTGGCTTCAGATGATACAAGAGCAGAACCGGACAGACAACTCCCCGGCGCTCTCAGGCCGGCCCCACGGGCGGTTGACAATAACACGCAACTGCAGAGATCCCGGCTGAAACCTTCTACTCTCCTCATCCGTATTCTACAGTGACGCGACAGCAAGCAGCAAAAAGGAGATTCCCTTGCGTGGCTACCAAGCTCTGTGGTGTTTCTGTTGTCTCACGGTGATCTTGACACTGATGGTGGGAGGGTGTTCGCCGGCCTTCGCCGCCGATGAACCGACCTCGGCCCAGGCCGGTTCCACGGCGCCTACCTTGGAATCGGAGGCAGGACGCCCAACGATCGAGGCCGTCTACGTGGACACAGCGCCGGCCATCGACGGGCAGTTGGATGATCCCTGTTGGGCCGAGGCCACCCGCGTCGAGGGCTTCTACTGCTCGGAATGGGATGCGCCGGCCCCGGAGGAGACGATCGCTCTCGTCTGCGCTGACGACGAGGGCGTCTATGTGGCCGTGATCTGCAATGACAACACACCCGAGGATATCGTCGCCAACGAGACCCGTCGCAACGGCGACCTGTCGGAGGACGACTGCATCTCGATATGGATCGACGCCACCGCTCAGCGCAGGAACTACTACGACTTCCGTATCAATGCGCGCGGAACCCAGGCTGAGGACATCCCCGGGGGCTCGGCGACCAAGATCGAATGGCGCGGCGACTGGGGGGGGGTGGCTGCACGTACGGATACGGGCTGGCAGGCAGAGGTGGCCATCCCGTTCTCCATTCTCCGCTGTCCCCCGGGTCAGACCACCTTTTCCTTCGCGGTCGGCCGGGATTTCGCCAGAGAGCGCGTGAGCGGCATCTGGCCGGACATGGGCCCCACCGATGACTTCACCCTGTGTGCCGATGTCGTCGGTCTGCTTCCTCGTGCCGAAGCGCCCCGTCGCATCCTCATGCCGTACCTGACGGTCGATGTCGGCGACACTGACGACTCTGGGGTCGACGCCGGGTTGGATGCCCAGTATCAGCTTCCCAGCGGCCTCACCATCCTGGGTGTCCTCAACCCCGACTTCAGCCAGATCGAGGATGTGGTGGAGCCGATTTCATTCTCCTACACGGAGCGTTATCTATCAGACCCGAGGCCGTTCTTCGTCACCGGTCAAAGCGGCTTCTTGCCACGCGAGCATTTGCTCTACACCCGCCGCGTCCAGGACTTCGACGCCGGCCTCAAGCTTTTCGGCAAGGTGGGCAATGAGACGATCGGCATCTTGGACGCCGTCACGTTCGGCGAGGAGAATGCCCTGGCCGCGAGCTGGCAGCACCACTTCGATGAGGACAACTGGACGAAGATAGCCGCCGTCTCGCACCATGAGAACGGAGAGCCTGACAACCTCGCCTCCGAGCTATCCGCCGGCCGCACCTGGCGTCATCCCGACGGCACCGACAGTCTCTGGATGGTGCTGTACGGCTCCGAAGAGCAGGGCGCGGGCTCCGGCAGTGCCTACAGCATTGGCGGCTCCCACAGCCGGGGGTTCGGGAAGATCGGGTATGACTGGATGCTGCGCAGAGTGACGCCGGACTTCGACCCTGCACTGGGCTACTACCCGTACCTCAACAACATCGGTGGGGAGTTCAACCTCCAGCAGGTAGATTTCTTCGAGACGGGCCCTATCGAGGCCCGCCAGTGGCAGCTCAATATGCAGTACTACCCATACCTCGAGGGCGACGGCATCTTCTCGTCCAGCATCTCGCCGGCCTACTACGTGCGCACCCGAAGTGCTCGTCTATATGGACTCATCGTGGACTATGGTCGCTACTTCGACTACAACGACTCCAGCATCACTGCAGTGTATGCCTGGAACGACGCGGATCTCTACCGCCGCGGCGAAATCAACGTGGTGCGGGGGAAGGCCAGTGGCGGCGATCTCACCTACTACAAGCTCGATCAGGGCCTCCGACCCATGGATTGCCTCTCCGTCCGCATCGGCGGCGAACACATTAGCCTCGCCATGCCCGACGGCTCCGAGACCGATCAGTACCAGGCCGTCCTCACCACATCCTATGACATGACACCCGAGAAGACCCTCGCCGCGCGGGCGATCTGGAGGGACGCCGGATTCAGCGCCTATGCCTCCTACCGGCAGGTTGTCCGCAAGGGCATGGACGCCTACGTCATCGTTGGCGACCCCGATCCCAGCCTGACCGGTTTCACCGAGCGAGTGGTGCTGAAGCTGATCTGGGCCCTGTAGCGAGCGTCGCGCAGGGCCGCCGCGATCTGCCCCCAACTCATCGCTACCATGCCTCCCGTCGCGCGGCCCCGACTGAGCTGAGGAAGCTGCTGCAGGTGGAGCTCAGCCGCCTGGTGCGCCGAGACGCCACCATCTCCCTGCGCGGACACCGCTATGCCGTGCCCCCGGAGCTCATGGGCAAACGCGTCTGGGTGGGCCTGCTCGGAGACGACATCGTCATCGAACACACCGGCCGCACCGTCGCAACCTATACCACATGAAACTGTTCAGGTTTGGAGTTACAAACCCGTTCACTCTTGGAGGTTACGTAACAAGTCCTGTGTGCCCCCAACACCCGCAGCGGGCGGGAGGATGGCATCAACTCAGAGATGAAGGGAATCACCCAGGGATGCCCGGATAGAGTTTCTAGAGAGGACAGTGAGAGGGGCATTCGGTGCCGAACGGGAGGGACGCCCTGCCAGCCCGGCGAAGTGCCTTACAGATTCCCACCTTAGTCGCTAGGTGGGAGCGTCACCGGAGGCCGCTGCGGGGGCACTGGAACAGAGAGGCAGAGGTACCTAACGGGTATCTCGGTTCGCCCGCCGATCTGATGCCCGCGAGCGCCTAGGCCGGACACAAAGGGAATGGAGCTACACTCTCATGGGCTCGTCGCACATCGAAGAAGAGCATATTGAAGAAGACAGGTTTGGCCGCCAGCCGACGCCGATGAACTTCATCCGCCGGGCCGTTATTGAGGATCTGCGCGATGGGCGATTCACGGAGGTCCACACGCGCTTTCCTCCGGAGCCCAACGCCTACCTTCACATCGGACACGCGAAGGCTGTCTGGATAAACTACGGGATCGCCCAGGAGTTCGGCGGCCTCTTCAACCTGAGGTTCGATGACACCAACCCGGCCAGGGAGGAGCAAGAGTTCGTCGAGGCGATCATCGATGATGTCCGCTGGCTGGGAGTCGACTGGGAGGACCGGCTGTTCTTCGGCTCCGACTACTTCGAACAGCAGTACGAGTGGGCACTGCAACTCATCAGACAGGGCGATGCCTACGTCTGTGACCTCTCGCCCGATGAGCTCATTGAGACGCGCGGCACGCTGACCACGCCGGGGGTGGAAAGCCCTTATCGCACCCGCAGCGTGGAGGAGAGCCTCGACCTATTTCAGCGGATGCGCGCCGGCGAATTCCCTGACGAGGCGCGTACACTCCGCGCGAAGATCGACATGGCCTCGCCCAACTTGCTTCTGCGCGATCCCGTCATGTACCGGATCCGACATTCCGAGCACCACCGCCAGGGCTCCAAGTGGTGCATCTATCCGATGTACGACTGGGCGCACGGCCTGCAGGATTCGATCGAGGGAGTCACCCACTCGCTCTGTTCGCTGGAATACGAGAACCATCGCCCGCTGTACGACTGGTTTCTGGATCGGCTCGGAATCTACCATCCGCGTCAGATCGAGTTTGCGCGGATGAACATGACGCACACGGTCATGAGCAAGCGCCGGTTCATCGACCTCGTCGAGGGTGGTCACGTCGAGGGGTATGACGATCCGAGGCTGCCAACGCTGGCGGGCCTGCGCCGACGCGGGTACACGCCCGAATCGATCCGCGAGTTCTGCCGGAGGGCGGGGATTGCGAAGATCGACAACATCGTCGATGTGGCGGTATTGGAGGACTGCATCCGTGACGATCTGAATCGGCGAGCACCGCGCGTGATGGCGGTGCTGAGGCCGGTGAAGGTCGTCCTGACCAACTACCCCGAGGGTCAGGTTGAAGAGCTGGACGTCATCAACAACCCGGAGGATCCGACCGCCGGAACACGCAAGGTGCCGTTCGGCAGAGAGCTGTACATCGAGCGCGACGACTTCCGCGAGGACCCGCCGCGGAAGTACTACCGCCTGGCCCCGGGCCGGGAGGTTCGACTGAGGAACGCCTACTTCGTCACATGCACGGGGGTTGTCAAGGACGCAGATGGCGAGATCACCGAGATTCACTGCACCTACGACCCGGAGACGCGCGGTGGGGACGCGCCCGATGGTCGAAAAGTGAAGGCGACACTGCACTGGGTGTCAGCAGCATGCGCGGTCCAGGCCGAGGTCCGGTTGTACGACCACCTCTTCCTCAAGCCGAACCCGGATGACGTGGATGAGGGGCAGGACTACACCTCCAACCTGAACCCGAACTCGCTGGAAGTCGTCGTCTGCCAGATTGAGCCGAGCGTTGTCGGGGCGGAGGTCGGGGCGCGTTGCCAGTTCGAGCGGCTGGGCTACTTCTGCGTGGACCGCGACTCTACTCCGGAGCGACTCTGCTTCAACCGAACGGCGACTCTTCGCGACTCCTGGGCCAAGATCGAGAAAGCGATGAAGAAGGGCTAGGCTCTATCCGATCTCGGCGCCCCCGTACGCTGTTGACTCTACGTTTGAGGCGTGGTAGTCTGCCACTGGTGTGCCGGATAGCTCAGCTGGAAGAGCGCCTGACTCTGGATCAGGAGGTCCTAGGTTCGAGCCCTAGTCCGGCAGCCATTTCGCGACAGACACGGCTCGCAAGCGTCAATCGGCATCCGCGATTGACCCACCCCCGGCGGCGAACACTGGCCCATCTTAGATCCCGGACATCGAGTTCCTTTTCCCCTCAGGTACGGCTGTCGGGTTTCTCTGTGGATGTTAAGGAGCAATGAGACACCGCTGAGCGGTCTCTGGGCTTGCCCATAAGCGAAGGTCGTTCTGCCATAGGAAACCTTTGAGCGGCACCTTCGGGTGCCGTTCCTTCTTTTGGAGGGTGCCTCTGTGCAAGTAATCCGAACAGCCGCGGCCCTGATGGTGAGATCCATGGTATTGAGCGCGCAGTCTGCTGGTCAGCAGCGGCTGCGGATCCTCTGGCACATGTCCCACTACGGCATCCCCCGTTACAGGGTGACCGAGCACTTCCTGATCGCGAGGTCGACACTCTACCGCTGGCTGCACGCCGCGGAGGAGGGCAATCTGGGTGCTGGTCGCCATTGACCACTTCTCTCGCGCCGTGACGACCGTGGTTCCCCTCGGGGGACCGAACGCGCGTTGGGTAGTCGATGCGCTGGAGGAGGCCTTTGCCCGGCACGGTGCTCCCAGGCCCCCATCCCCTCCGTAACACACCGATGAGTTTCTGGGCACCGCGGGCTTCGCCAAGTCTGCACTCCGGCAGGATGAGCGACCACTGCGTCAGAAGAGTTGTTCACTCTGACTGTGGGAGAGGATACGCCGTGTCTCCTCAGGGTGGCGTAACCCGGCGCGCCGTCGTCACCGGCTTCGTGCTGTTGGCCGGCCTTATCCCTGTCGCCTTCTACGTCGACCTGGCCTGGAACAAGGGATCATTCTTCGCGGGCATTCCCGCCATGGCCCCCGTCGTCGTCCTCTTCCTGCTCGCCGCGCTCATGAGCGTCCCCGTATTGCGACGCGTGCGCTTTACGCGCCGCGAGCTCCTCGTCGTCTACTCGATTCTTCTCGTGGGCGGCCCCGTGGCGAGTTCCAGCATCATGGGCTGGATGCTCGTCAAGACGATCTCCTACTACTACATGGCGCGTGCGAATGTCATCTGGCAGTCAACCTTCATCAAGGAAATCCCCACCTGGTTTGCCCCCACAGACTTCTCTGCCGTGGAGAGCTTCTTCGAGGGCCGCGCGCAGGTCCCGTGGTCTCTCTGGTGGACACCCCTCACGGCGTGGGCTCTGTTTGCCGTCTGCCTCTTTGTCGCCAGCTTCTGTGTCGTCGCTCTCTTGCAGCGCCAATGGATCACCCACGAACGGCTCAGCTTCCCGCTGGCCCAGGTGCCCCTGGAGCTGGTGGGACAGTCTGAGGGCGACTCGCGCGGGGGCGTGGGCCGGCTCCCAACTCAGTGGCTATTCTGGATCGGCCTCGCGCTCTCATTCGCCGTCGCCTTCCTGAATGGCCTGTCCCAGCGCGTGCCGTCCCTGCCTGCCGTCCCCCTTGGCCCTGTCGCCATCGTCCAGTGGCAGCGCGTCGGCCCTCTGGCCGGACTGGGTGAGCTCACTCTCTATCTCCCCCCGTGGATGATTGCCATTGCGTACCTGATCCCGAAGGAGCTGTCTTTCTCTGCGTGGTTCTTCTGGCTCGTCGACATTGGCCTCACCGTCCTCGCCATCGTCGCCGGCGCCGAGCCGCAGCGCCCCGAGGAGTGGTTTGACTCCAGCTTCCCGGCGCCGCGCTATCAGGGTGGTGGCGCGATTCTTGCGCTGGGGATCTGGGTCATCTGGATAGGGCGCAAGCACATCCTTCGCTCGCTGCGGGTGGCCTTCTCCAGAGAAGCGGGTGCAGCCGACAAGGCCGAGCCCGTGTCGTATCGGCTCGCTGTGCTCGGGTTTCTCCTGTCCTTCGCCGGCCTTGTCTACTTCTGCTGGGCGGCGGGGTGTCGTCTGCTGGTGGGGTTCATGCTCATGGCGCTGCTTGTCGGGTACTACATGATGTGGGCTCGTCTGCGCGCGGAGACCGGCCTGGGGTTTCTGCCCTTCCCGCTTGAGATCCAGGAGGCCGTGCTCGTCCCATTTGGGTCCGGGGTCTTCCGCACAAAGGAACTCGTCGCCATGATCTCCATGCGGTGGTCGTTCTTCCCCGGGTTTGGCGCTTCCTATGAGGTCGTCACGGGGAATGCCCTCGAAACGTTCAAGATCGCCGATACTGCACGGCTCAACCAGCGCCGCCTCGCGGTCGCCTGTGCTGTCGGCTTCCTCCTGGCCCTCATCGTAAGTCTGTTCGTCTACCTGAAGGGTATCTACAGCTTAGGATTCTTCGGGCTGAAGGCCGGCACGACGGGCTGGCTTGGCCACCAGAGCCTCTGGGACGGCAACCGCATCGTCGGTCCCCTCACGGATCCGTCCAAGACCGATGTGAACGGTCTCGTCGCCATCTTGGCCGGGGGCGCCTTCGCCATCTTCCTCGGCCTCATGCGCCTCCGTTTCTGGTGGTGGCCCTTCCACCCCGTCGGGTACATGGCTGCCATGTGCTGGGGTCTTCACTGGTACTACATGCCGTTCTTCATCGGGTGGGCCGCAAAGACGCTGGTCATCCGGTATGGAGGTCTGCGGCTTTACCGCCAGACCGTTCTCCTCGCGATCGGTCTCATCGTCGGCGACCTGCTCAACAGCGGCGTCTGGGCCGTGGTTGCGCTGGCTACTGGAGGGGCCGTCTAGGCTGCTCCCGAGGACTCGCGGCTCTCTTCACGCCCGTGCTGGCCAAAAACCCATCTGGCTCCCAGGATGCTCGTGGAGCCTCTTTCGTGGTATTCTCTCCCTTCGCGAGCACCCCTGCGCTGAGAGGTACGAAGGATGGAGCATACGGTCGAACGAGGACCGGACTGGGTGGGCCTGCCGATGATCGCCACTATGGCGAGCTTGCTGTGTCAAAGGCGGCGCTGCGGAACGAGTATCTGCGGTTGGAGAACTGGATTCTCAAGGGGAAGGTCTCGGGGCGAATCCGCTTCACCGAGGAGGAACGCCGGCCGCTGACGCGCATGTCGCGCTCCCGTGGGACCGCTTTGAGGGCACTTTGGGGCACGGATGAGTTTCTGGACAGCACGGGCTGACCTGCCGGCGAACCGTGGCCGCGGCGTCGGGTAGGGCATCCCCCACGCGCTCACTAGCCGGAGATAGGTGCCAGCCTACTGCTGCGGTGTCTCATTAGCGCGTGACGGCCCTCCCCAACCTGCTGTGCGCGTCCGGCGGGAAAGCGAGAAGCGCCCCGGCATACGCCAGAGCGCTTTCGCTGCAATGTTACGCCAAACTACACCGGTCGGACTCTAGCGGCCCTCGGGCCTTTGTCGCCCTGGCCCATCTCGAGCTCGACTTCCTGGCCCTCGCGCAGGGAATGGAATCCCTCGCCCTCGATGGCCGAGTGGTGAACAAAGACATCACCGTCGGCGGTCTCGATGAACCCGAACCCCTTGCTGTCGTTGAACCACTTGACAGTACCTTTGATCATGTGCCGATCTCCTTTC
>Ga0307380_10006760_pt1 | contig 15002 bp, 13 predicted proteins | sample UN3MG_FD_202239 | JGI IMG/M metagenome (GOLD analysis project Ga0307380, IMG submission 202239) | Soil microbial communities from Risofladan, Vaasa, Finland - UN-3 | ecosystem: Environmental > Terrestrial > Soil > Coastal area > Acid sulfate soil | place: Finland: Risofladan, Vaasa | collected...
GTGACATCGGAAACCAGGTTGGCTTTGAAACCTTAGACATCGTCGAAAGAAAGCTCGACCGAAACCGACGAATGATGCCTGCTGCATTTCGCCGGAATCACAACTCACAAATCGAAAACAGAATGCACGAAGAGTACGTCATCGGGCTCTTAAAACCCTTACGCTGAAAACCTCATCGTAAAAATGCCGACACGCATAGAAACACTCACCGCTGTAACCAAAATCTTTGATTCAGCAACTTTTCAGCGCGGCCAACCTGCGGCGGCAACTGCTTGGTCGGGAATCTATCAGGCCTTGTTGTGGTACGAGCCAGTTACGACCATCCCAGGACGCACCGGCCTGCCCCACATTATTGATGCTAACCGACTGACCTATCCTATGTCAGCCAAGGGTGAACTCCGCGTTTGGCAAGCCCGCGCACTCGCAGTTGAAAAGTACATGGCGGACCAGTGGGATGTGGATCCGACCAGGGTTGCTGGAATGGTCGATAAGCTTATGAAGATGTCCGCGTATGCTGGTCTTCAACGCCAGAACATTCTTGGGAGTGCGTTCGCGGGACTGGTAAAGCACGCTTTGGAGCTTTTTGGTTCGCAAAATGTCACTTATGAGTTGGAAGTCGCGGGCGACAAGGCTTTTCCTGGCGTTCAGCTTCCGACGCGCACAGGAGAGCCATTCATCGATATCTTGGTACGCAGGCAGGGCCGAAATCGAGGGATCATCTCAACAAAATGGTCCATACGTCATGACCGAATCAATGACCTGACCAGTGAATGCCGCGCTTATAAGAACGCCGCCCGGTTTACCGATACTCAAATCTTTTACTATGTGGCGACCAATGAATATGACCCCGCTCGTGTCGAGAAGCCCTTGACTGATAAATGCATAGACGGAGTTGTCCATGTCCACAAGCCGTTAGTCACGGAAGTAAGCGGCCTCGACGGTAGACTAGCTGAATTCCTTGACTTGTCTGAGCTTATTGAACAATCAAACCAGTGGTAGCTGGCGGTGGCTCGAAATCATGGGTATTTGTGGGGGCCTGAGAGGAACCAGACCAGCCGACGACGAAACAGCGCGCCGCCGTAAAGGCCGCCGCTCAAGCGGTGTTGGATGCGCGCAAAAAATTTCCTGACGCGACGCTGGCCGACCTGTACGATCCGCTGGCAATGCCGCCCGCGCTGGTCAAAGCCCACGCCGGCCTCGACCTCGCCGTTGACCTCTGCTACCGCCCGCAACCTTTCGACAACGACCGCCAACGCGTCGAACACCTCTTCGTGCTCTACGAGAAGCTCACCGCGCCTCTCATCGCCCCCCCAAAGAAACGGCGACACAAAAGTCCCTCGAATTAGGACACTACCGGATTACGCCGGGGTGAGGCGTTCGGCAAAACATTGATTATAATGGAGGGCCGCTTGCCTGGATGCGGAGCGAGCCGTGCATGCCTCCCGAGGAGAACAGCATCGCAGGATTGACCACCGCCGAACCCGTGGCCGAACCGCGTCGCCTGGCGACGATGTTTCGTTCCTTCCGCCATCGCGACTTCGCGTTTTTCTGGTCGGGGAATCTTCTCTCAAATACCGGCACGTGGATGCAGACCCTGGCCCTCGGATGGCTGATCCTGGAGATGACGAACTCTCCTTTCCTTCTGGGACTGAACGGCTTTTTGGGAATGGCGCCGTCGCTGGTCTTCTCGCTGCCGGGAGGCGCCATTGCCGACCGGCTGAACCGGCGCAGGCTCATGCTGGCGACGCAAACCGGCATGATGGTCCTGGCGCTGACCCTCGCTGTCCTGACCTCCGTTCGACTCATTACCATCGCGGAAATCCTGGCCATCAGCTCCCTCACCGGCTTGGCCTCGGCGCTCAATAACCCGGCCTATCAATCTCTGGTTCCCGATTTGGTGGAGCGCGAAGACCTCATCAACGCGGTGGCCCTGAATTCGGTCCAATTCAACATCTCGCGGGCGATTGGGCCTACCTTGGCCGGGCTGGCCCTGGGGGCGGTGGGGGCGGCGGGTTGTTTCTACCTGAACTCCGTCAGCTTCTTGGCGCTCATCATCGCCCTGCTGGCGATCAAAATCCCGGCTCGGCACCTCGAGAACGGGCCCACGGTGTGGCGGGCGATGATGGATGGCCTCGCCTTCGTCAGGCGGCGCCGTGAAATCATCATGCTGCTTTCCATCCCCGCCATGCTCAGCTTTCTGGGCCTGCCTTTCGTCGTTTTGATGCCAGTCTACGCCAGAGACGCTCTGGGCGCGGACGCAACGGGGCTTGGCTACCTGATGGGCGGCGCGGGCTTGGGAGCCGTGCTTTCCGCCCTGACGCTGGCGGCGCAAGCCAAGATTCAGCTCAGAGGAAAATATATCCTGAGGTGCGCGGCCATCTTCTCCGTCGCCCTCATCATGTTGTCCCGGGCAGACTCGTTTCGATGGGCTTTCCTGGTTCTGGTCGTCCTCGGGGCCACGATGCTGGGTACCTTGGCACTCACTAACAGTAGTCTGCAATGGCTTAGCCCCCCAGAACTTCGCGGGCGCATCATGAGTATGTACACGATGGCGGTTTTGGGAATGGCGCCCTTGGGCAACTTGGTGGGGGGAACGGTGGCGGAAGTTTGGGGCATTCGAGCCGTGCTGGCTCTGGGAGGAGCGATTTGCCTGGTCTACTTTCTCGCCCTCCTGTTCTTTCTGCCGCGTTTGCCGAGGATTGCGCAACTGAAGTCTTCTTCTTCCTAGAAATTGAAACGACTGCGCTGGCCATCTGGAATTCAACCGCCCCCGCGGATGGGCGCGATACCCCGGCCCCTGGCCGGTCCTCTAACGCCGCGTGAGCGGCAGGTCACCGCCAGGACTGGAGGCTCCGCCGGGATCGGTCCTTGCCCAAGCAAAACAAAGAGATTTCTTGTTTTTTCAGAACTCCCCCTGTGTTTTCATACACATAGCGGCTTTGCTTTCGCGTTTTCACGCATTTGCGTGCTGGTTCTTGTGCCTCTCCAGCAATCCCGGCCATGGCGCGATCCCTTCGTCTTGCGCAGTCACGATTCGGTTCTGGGTTCCTCAATTCACTATTCACAATTCACCATCCAGATTTCCGCCTCCTGACTCCTGTTTCTTCCATTTCCCACGCTACCACCCGTTGGTGAGACCATGGCGAACGGTGAGAACAGTGAGAAACATTTTTTGGGGGTGGGCTGCCGCAGCACGGGAGGGCTAAAGCCAGTGGAGGACGCGCCCCGGCGGGTGCCCTCCCCTGTGAAGGCAATTATCTGTGGTCTGTAGCCGCCGGCGGAGCTACCGCGCGGCGCGGAGGGCCTCGTTGATGACTTTGAAGACAGCATCCGGCGAAGGCAGGCCGACCACCATCCTGCCGTTGACAAACGTGGTCGGAGTGCTCTGCACGCCCACGGCTTGGCCTTCGCGGAGACTCTGCTGGATGCGGGGCAGCGAGGCCTTGGAATCGATGCAGGCCGCAAGTTGCAGGCGGTCGATGCCCGCCTGTTCGCCGTAATCAATGAGCAGGCTCCGGGCGTTCGTGGCGTTGAAGCTGGCCTGGTTCCTGAAAATCAGGCTGCGGTAGGTCATATACGCCGAAGGCTTGATCTGGTAAACGCACTGGCAGGCAATAGAACCGGTCAGCGACCAATCGTGGATGGTGGCCAGAGGAAATTCTTTGAAGACGATTCGCACCTTGTTGCCGTACTTGGGCAGCAACTCATCCTCGATGAATTTGTGCATGTGGGAACAGCTGGCGCATTGGAGGTCGGAGAACTCCACGAGGGTCACGGGGGCGTTGGCAGGTCCGACGCTCGGCTGATTGTCGGTGGTGAGGGTTCGCAGAACCTCGAGCCGAGGGTCGCTGGTCAGGTTGAAAAGGCTGCCGAGCAGCAGGACGGACTTGTCCGAGGTCACAAAGAAATCCTGGACCTGCTTCTGATTGCCATTTTGGGCGGTGATGGTTATCGCCAGGAGATTGGGGATCGGACCCCGGCGGAAGTCGCTGACGCTGACAATAGTGGCGGGGGGAATCTTGAAAGTCTCACGCACGCGGCTGGCAATCTCGTTCTTCGGGTCGCTTCCCAGAGGAAAGAACTCGCCGAGAACCATGTACCGCTCGTCGCCGCTGAGGATGATGTTGTGGGTCTTCGTCTGCTTGCCGTCCTCGCTGGTGACGGCGCTTTTGTAGAAGCCCCCATGGCCGGAATCCTCGAGGGGATCCACGGTCAGTTTCACCGTGTCCATCAAACCGAACTTGGCCCGCACGTAGCCGGCGATCTTCTGCCGAATGGCGGTGTCGCTTTTGGCGGGCGCGGGCTGGAGCTGGCGCGTCACCACCAGGAAGCCGCCCGCAAAGACCAGGACCCCCGCCAGAAACCATTGAATCTTCTTCCAATTCCCCATCAACTTGACTGGCTCCTTTCCCTGCCTCCGGAAGAATGCTCGGTTTTCGCCCTAAATCGAATTGTAACCAACCCCAGCAGGTGAAATCAATCCTCGAACGAAGCGGCGCGCCCGAACCTCCGTTGGCCGCTCACCTGCCACGGTCCTCCGCGCTCACCGCCACCCCTTCGTGCCCCTTCTCCTCACCGCGCAGGTGGTTCCAGTGATAAAGCAATAGGTGAACAACGAACATGGCCGCCAAAACAAGGCCGAACGTGCAAACAATGGTCGCGCCCGTGGGTAGATCGAGAAACACGGAGAGATACACTCCCAGCGCCGAAACCAGAGTCCCCATGGTCCATCCGATGGCCAACCGGCGTCCGATCTTTTCCGCAAAGAGCATGGCTCCCACCGAGGGCACGATCAGGTAGCAGAAGACCAGCAGCACGCCCGCAATGGCCACCGATGAAGTGACGACAAACCCGAACGAAGCGTAGAAGAGAAAGTCCCAAAGGCGGATGGAAATACCCCGGGCTTCGGCCTCCTGGGGATTAATGGAAATCAGAAGGAAGTTTTTCCGGAAGATGTAATGAAAAAGTCCGATCGCGCCGTAAAGCAAGGCGGTGCGGCCAACTTCGTTCCAGGACACGGCAAGGATGTTGCCCACCAGCATGTCCTTCAGGTGTTCGGTCTCGCCCGTCGCCTTGCTCATGGCGAGTATGGCCGCCGCGGAAGCCACCACATAGGCGATGCCGATGAATGCCTCCTGCGGGATGTGGAGCTTGCGAACACGGAACAGGGAGAACATGGCGGCGCCGAGGAAGGTGAAACCCAGACTAATCCAGTATGAGCTGCCACCGTGCGGGTCCATCCCGGCCAGGATGGCGACCGTAGCACCCAGGGCGGCAATCTGCGCCAGTGCAAGATCCACGAAGATGACGCCGCGCTCGACCACGTGCACGCCCAGGTAGGCGTGGATGCCCGTCAAGATCAGGCTGGCAACAAAGGGCGCAAAAAGAAAGGGGAGAACTTCCACGCAGCCTCCACGGACTTCTAGGGATTGGATTGAAAGGCTCGGGTCAACAAATCTATATCGTAATCGAAAAGCTTGAAATAGTCGGTAACTTCTTTCTCACCGCCCACCGAGGGGAGCATCACCACGACCTTCGCGCCGGTTTCTCGCGCCACGGCGTTGGGGGTTTTCAAATCGAAATAAGGCTCCACCAGAATCACTTTGATGCCCTCACGCCTCATGGTTTGGATCAGCTCGATGGTGTGTCTGGGACTGGGTGGGATACCCGGCCGAGGCTCAACGTAGTCGACCACCTGCAACCCAAAACGCTTGGCGAAATTCGGCCAGGAGCGGTGGTAAGTGACGACTTTTTCCCCACGGAAAGGCTTCATCCGTTCGTCCCAAAGCTTCTCCTGCTGCGTCAGGCGCTGATCGAAGGACTGGTAGCGCTGGTCGAAATAGGCGCCGTCCTGGGGCGCCATCTGCTTCAGCTTGGTCAGGATGCCCTGGGCGATGCGCCGGCCGTTTGGCGGGTCGAGCCAGTAGTGCGGGTTTCCGAAAGGATGAACGTCACCCATGGCGCGCGTCACCTGAGTTGTGGGAATCTCCAGTATTTCCGCGAATTGGGAAGCGTCAAGGTAGCCGGGGGCACCCACCTGAACCTTGGAGTTGCCGCACCGGGCGATGAGGGGCGGCAGCCAGCTGATCTCCAGTTGCAGGCCGACGACGACGAGCAGGTCGGCCCGGCGCAGCTTGAGCAGGAAACTCGGTTTGGCCTCCACAAAATGGGGGTCTTGATAACCGCGGGCGATGGATTTCACCTCCACGCGGTCGCCGCCCACCTCCTCCGTCAGTGCCGCCAGGTCTGTGGTGGAGGTGACCACACGAATCTTCGAGGCGGCGCGCGCCGGCGCGGGAAAGATCATCAGCAATCCAAGGAAGAAGGCTGGCATCGCGGCGGCGAAACGAAAACGATTCTGTGACCGGTTCATCAATGCTCCTAGTGACGTTCCAACTTGTCGCGCCAAGACTAGCGTGGCCAAGGTCTCTGTCCGCCAGCCGGCGGATTGAACTCCCACCTCACCGAACTAGGCCGAAAAAGTTGGAACGGCACTAGAACGGATGGGCGCCATGGGCCCCCAATGAGAAGAGTAGTTGAAACCGTACTTCGTTGCCTTGCACACCTTCGGCATAGCGCGTGTACCGATACTGGGTGCGGAGCTGGCTGAACTCGCTTGGCCAGTAGGTGAGGAGCGCGGAATAGCCGCTGTCGGTCATCTCCGCTTCCTGGGCGCGGCCCGAACGGTCGTAGCGCCCACCCACGGTCCATCGCCGGTTGAGCCGATAGTCGGCCGAAGTGTAGAAGCCGAAAGCCCGCTGGGTGTTCGTCAGCAGGTCGCGGTGGCTCCAAAACAGTTCCGTGCGGGCCAGCAAAGAATGATAAATCGCCCGGCGCAGCGGCTTCCAGCGAAGCGTGGCATCCACCCCGTACAGTTGGGTGATGAACGCGCTGCCCAGCTCATTGTGGCCGCGCGCATAGGATACACCCATATCGAGATTCGTGGAGTCGCTGAGGTCTCCGTAGCCTCGCAACCGCCCCACGAAGCTGACGTCGCGGTTGCGGCTTGCGGCGAAGATCCCTTCGGACTCGCCGCGGAAAACCTCCGCAGTCCCTTCCAGGAAGACGTTCCCGGGAGCGGGCAAGATCCTGCTGACGGAGACCCCCGCGTCGCTGATGCCATCCTCACCGCCCACCAGGTTCTCCGTGACCATCGGCCGGTCAGTCCACGGCAGCACGTGATTGTGAAGGGTATTTACGACCCCAAAACTCGAACGCATCTTCCCCACCTTCGTCACAAAGCCGCCGGGGAGCGAGGTAAAGGTCAGGTAGCCTTCCTCGAGTCCCACACCCTCCTGTCCGAAGGAGAGAAAGACGTCGGCACGCGCGTAGGGATCAACGATCGCTTGCAGGCCAAGTTCGGCTTCGTGCATCTCCAGCCCCGGAACAGGCTGAATTTCGTTGTGCCCCGCCGAAGCCAGGAAATCGCCGATGAGGCTGATGTCGGGATTGAGAACCTTCGCCGCCGTGTCGCGCGATCCATAGTACGGCAGCGATTGGGAATTAGCCCCCGCGGTTCCGGCAGGAGCCTGCGCCATCATCGGCTGGCTCGGGGTGGACTCCGCCGCAGGAGCTTGCGCGGGAGGGGCGGCGGGCGTCGCCTGGGTCGCCTTGAGAGCCTGGACTTCAGCCTCCAGCGCCTGAATGCGCGCTTCCAGAGCCTTCAACCGCTCCTGGGTATCGTCCGCGGCTTGCGCGGAAAGCCTCCCCGGAATCAAAAAGAGAAGACAGGCGAGGATGGCGAAAGTTTTCATCGCACGACTCCTGAATTGAAATCGAGATTGGAGGACCAGTGACGCAAGATCATCCCAAGCCGGTGGTGACGACCACCTTGAAGTGAACACTGCTGAGATTCCTCACTCAATAACCTGGAGATGCCGACCTCCCGGAAAGAAGCCCCTGGGAACGCGGCGAAAGCAAGCTTCACTCCACCCCAAGATGAGACCCGTGAGTCCCAATCGAGTTTCTTCTGTCGGCCTTTCATCCGTTCGGGGCGGGCGACCGGCTTGGAGGGCTCTTCAAATCCCTGCCCCTTCGCGATGAGCGTAAAGGGCTTGGACTTAACACCATGGCCAATTAAGTAAGACCAAAACTGAGAGAAGAAGGTTGCCCTGGTCAACCATCCGGGGCGAGCAGGCGCGAAAAGGCTGGGGTTCCCGGACCGCAAGCCGTGACGCCTGGGGGAACTCACCCCCGCGCTGAAATCAGGAATCGTCTTCGGGCAACCGGCGCGAGAGTTCCTTCACCTTGCGAGCCAGGGCCGGGAGATTGGACATGTGCGCGTACATTTTCTTGAACTCCGCCAGAGGGCGCGCCGGGGTGCCCCACACCGTGGTTCCCTTGCGGATGATCTTCCCGGTGAGGATGCCGGCCCCGCCCCCGGCCACGACCCGGTCTTCGAGGCGGACGTGATCGCCCACACCCACCTGTCCGCCCAAAACCACGTACTCGCCGATTTCGACGCTTCCCGAAATGCCCGTCTGCGCGGCAATCACGCAGTGGCGGCCGATGCGGACGTTGTGGGCCACCTGAACGAGATTATCAATCTTGGTTCCCTCGCCGATGACCGTGGTCTCCAGCGACCCCCGGTCCACCGTCGTATTGCAACCGATTTCGACATCATCCTCGATCACGACCTGCCCGAGCTGGGGAAACTTGTGGTACCGGCCTTCGGCAAAGACGTATCCGAAGCCGTCGCCGCCGATGACGACTCCCGCGTGGAGGACGACCCGGTCTCCAATCTTCGCGCCCGGGTACACCGTGACGCGCGGGTGTAGAGTACACCCCGCTCCCACCTGCACTCCCCTTCCCAGAAAAACGCCGGCGCCGAGAGATGTTCCAGGTCCCACGGTGACGTCGCTTTCGACGACGACGTAAGGACCCACGCTCACGTCGGGGGCAAGCCGAGCGTCCGAGGCGATGACGGCCGTGGGGTGGATTCCCGGAAGTACTGGAGGAGCGGGCCGCAAGGCCCCAGCAGCGCGAACAAAGGCCAGCTTGGGATTGGCCACGGCCAGCGTCGTCTGCCCTTCCAGATTCACTCCAGGCGGGACGAGAATGCATCCCGCCCGCGAATTGGCGGCGCGGGCCATTCCACGCTCGCCCTCCGCGAAGGTCAGGTCGTGGGGGCCGGCGCTTTCCAGCGCCGCCACGCCGCGAATTTCGCGGCTCGCGTCGCCCTGGACTTCCGTGCCCAGCAATCGCGCGATTTCCGAGACTGTCATGTTCGTCCTCCTCTTGCCCGGCGCTGCATGCACATTATTCCATGGGGAGCGGCGGCGCGCTCGCCCTTGGATCACGGGACTAGAAGGGATAAACCAGCGGCTCGCCCGGAGGACGGGTCTTCCAGCGCCGATGCACCCAGAGCCACTGGTCGGGATAACGGCGGATGTACTCCTCGATCCGCCGCGTGAAATTCGCCGTGTTGACGAAAACTTCCTCGTCCGGATCTTGGCGCTTGATCCATTCTATCGCATCAAAGCGCAGCCGATACTTTCCGAGCTTCGTATCCCAGATGACCAATCCCAGCACGATGGGCACGCCCGTCTTGCGCGCGATGCGCGCCGGTCCGGTGTTTGTGCAGGCGGGGCGCCCGAGGAAGTCCACGAACGCGCCTTCCGCCGCCGCCGTATTCTGGTCGATCAGGATGCCCACTGCTTCGCCCTGCTTGAGGGCTCGCAACACTTCGCGCGCGGAATCCCTCTTTTCGATGCCCTTACCCCCACTGAGGCATCGGTAGCCGTTGATCAGGGAATCCAGGAGAGGGTTGTCCAGCTCGCGGACGACGAAATGGCACGGGTAACCGTACACCCCGTGAGCGAACGAGCCGAGCTCCCAGTTTCCGAAATGGCCGGTGAGAAAGAGCACACCCTTTCCCTGGCTGCGGGCGCGCTCGAAATTCTCAAACCCGTCGTAGATGATGAGCTGCTCGATGTTTTCCCGGTTCCACTTGGGAAAATGCGCGAAGTCCGCCAGCATGCGGCCGAAGTTACGGAACAGGCCGACCAGCACCCGGCGCCGCTCCTCGTCCTTCCACTCGGGGAAAGCCAGACGAAGATTGAAGAGGCCGACGCGGCGCAGGCGCGGCCAGAGCGCGTAGGCCACCATGGCCAGAGCGCCGCACGCCCGGCGCGCCCAGCGGTGAGGAAGCCATCCCAGGAAGTTCAGCACGCTGACGACGGCAAAATACTCGAGGCGATGGCGGAAAGAAGCGCGGGTGGAAGGCCGTGCCCCCTCCAGGCCGGGCGCGGACGGCTCCGAACTGTTAACCATCAATTGTCCCACTCATCCCTGCTCAGGATTCTTGAAGGTCGAGAGTCTCCGCTCTGCGTCCCATGAACGGACCAGAGGACCAATCGGTCAGTCCCCGCGCAGCGGCAGATTCTGAAGGAAGAAGTTGAGGACCTGGTTCTCGTATTCTTTCATGTCGGCGCCGGACGCCAGGGCCGACTGCGAATACTCCAGCACGAGCATGCGTTTGGGCTCGGGCGCAAGATCATAGAGCGACCGGGTGGCCTCGGCGAGGGTCGGCGTATCGCCCCCCGCGATGAAGAGCTTGGGCATATCCTGCAGCTTGGCAAGATTCTGGCGGACCGGGGGCACCTTGCTGCGATACGTCAAGATGCGAAATTCAGCATCGGATAATACACGGAATAGGTAGCTCGGCCTGCCGAGGATTTGGGTAACTTGAGCCTGGAACGCCTGCCTTGGGTGTTCATAAACGTTGTCGACGACCAGAGCTTTCACCAAGGGACTCTGCTCGGCGGCCGCCAGGGCCGCGAATCCACCCGTCGTGACCCCATACACGCCCACGCGATTCGGGTTGATCCCATCGTGCGCCGTGATCTTGCCGATGGCCGCCAGGAGGACATCAGTCTCCCCCGGTCCAAGGTCCGAAAAGCTGCGCTTGGCTTTTCGCCCTTCAAAATTGAAAAGATACACATTGAAGTAATTCTGCCGCAGGAACGTGCCGAGGGAGAGCAAGTCCGACCGGTTGGAATCGTATCCGGGGCAGAGAACGATGACCGGAGCGCCCTTCAGCCCGACGAGCAACCAACCCTCATGCTCGCCACCTTTCAGGTCGTTGAAATTCAAATTTTCGTAATTGGATTGGAAGGCAGACTCCGGCGTCACATTCTCGACCAGGTTTTTTGTGGTGACGACGCGGTAGGTCAAGAATCCGCCCACGCCTGCCAACACAACGAACAAGACCAGGGCCAGAACCACCAGTGCCTTGAGGAGCCTGAGAAAGAGCACCGGTGAGAATCGCGATGGGGTTGCGACCGCAATTGATCGCCTGCGCGCCATACCAGTTCCTGTAAAGAACCCCGACTTCCGGGGAATTCAGGGCGTGCGAACTCGCAAACGGAAAATGCTACCACAACAGCAATCGCGGTCGACAAAAACTTTCGCGGCCCTCGAGCCCTCCCCTGGGACGCCCAAACCGGCGGAACCACGAAATTCTGCGCTATACTCTCCCTGCGTCCGGCTTCCCGCGGCACAGAACGAGGACCGGCGTGCAGAATCCCCGTCTCTTCGAACCATCCGAACCATCACCTTGCCGTGGCCGGGAGAGGACGAAGTCTTGGCATCCGAAATCATCGACCTGCGACGCTTCGGCGCGCGCGAACTCAAGCCGCTGCTCGATACCGAATCACGCGAGTGGGAGACCAAACTCCGCTGGAATTACGCCTCCGCGGCGCGCTTGATTTCCTCCGGCGTGGAGGAAAAACGCCTTTCCGGATACGCGCTGCTCACCGCCGGACAAATCACCGGATACAGTTTCTTCTTTTATGAAGACGCCAAGGGTCTGATCGGAAACCTCTACGTGCAGCCGGATGGATCTCGCCTCGACGGCGCGCAAACGCTGCTCGAACACGTCCTCGAAACGCTCCTGGCCACGCCGGGTCTGGCGCGCGTGGAGACTCAGCTTCCCCACTTTGACCTGGATGAACTGGGGGCGCTATTCCGTTCGCAAGGGTTCAGCGCCTTTCTGCGGAGATTCATGACGGTCCCTCTAACCGCCCACCCGCCATACCCGAGAGAATCGGGTCCGGAGAAGCGGGAGATCTTAGAAGACGTGGAGATCGTTCCGTGGGAGCGCCAGCACGACCACCAGGCCGCCCCGCTCCTGTTCGAAGTGTATCGGAACCACGTGGACGCGAAGATCAACGATCACTACAAGTCCTTGGAAGGCTCGACCCGGCTGGTCGAGAACATCGTGCGCCACTGGGGTTGCGGCGAGAACCTGCCGGGTGCCTCCCTGGTGGCCATCCATCGCCCCACACAGAAGATCGCCGCCATCCTGGCGATGACGGCCGTGCGCCCACGGACCGCCCACATCCCTCAGATTGCTGTGGCTCCGGAATTTCAGGGGTTGGGCCTGGGGACGGCGATGATGGAATCGTCGTTCCACCGTCTGGCGAAGCACGGCTACAAGGAAGTCACCCTCACCGTAACCGACAGGAACTCGGGCGCCGTGCGGCTTTACGAGCGGATGGGGTTCGAGACCTTCAGGACTTTCGGCGCCTTCGTTTGGGACCGGACCTAGCAGGTTGCCGAAAAAGGTGTCCCCGCTTTGTAGCGGCGGGTTCATCCCGCCATAAGTCCAATCATTGCCGACACGAAGTTTGGCGGCGTAAAGCCGCCTCTACAGTCTTTCAGCAACCTGCTACCTCCGGCTTGGCGGCCGCATCCTTCCCTCTCTCACTTCCCCTTCGCCTTCAGGAGGTCTTTCAATTCACCCATGAACTCGCGGACGTCCTTGAAGTCGAGATAGACGGAGGCGAACCGCACGTACGCCACTTTGTCGAGCTTCCGGAGGCGGTTCATGACCAGTTGGCCGACCTCCGAGCTCTTGCGCTCGCGGTCCGGCGACTCGGCGACAAAAGCCTCCGTTTCGTTGACGATTTGCTCAAGTATGCTCATGGGAACCGGCCGCTTCTCGCAGGCCTTGAGGAGGCCCGCCAGGATTTTCTGCCGGTCAAACTTCTCGCGGCGTCCGTCCTTTTTCACCAGCATGTAAGGGATTTCGTCGATACGCTCGTAGGTGGTAAAGCGGCGCTCGCACTTCACGCACTCGCGGCGGCGGCGAATCGTGTCGCCAATCTTCGCCTCACGAGAGTCCACCACCTTGTCTTCCAGATGCCCGCAGAAGGGACACTTCATAATCCGCCGCCTGTCTCGTTGTTTGGGCGCATTTCATGCACCCTGGGGCTTCACGAACCAGTCTATCACCTGACGCAAACCGGCAATTCAGAGTTTATCCGCGGCTGCGGCGTGTTCTTCTTCCGCCATCGCTTCCAGTTTCCCGAAGCTCAATCCTTCGTGCACCAGCAACACCGCGCCGATTGCCAGACACGGACCGGAAATCAGCACCCAGATCAGGATGGCGGCACCCGTGGCCGCTTCCACGCCCACGCTGAAGATTTTCGTCAAAGCGATGATCGCGCCGAGCTGATAACCACCGCCTACCCCAGGGAGTTGCACCGCCAGTCCCATGACCGAGAAGAACATGGCCAGCGCTGCCGAGAGCCACGACAGCCGCTCCAAGCCCCCGCCCAGGCTCTGGAAGGTCAGCCAGAAGACGCTGCCATTGACCAGCCAGAGCGCCACGCTCACCACCACACTGGCCACAAAATCCTTCGCGTTCTGGATCACCTTCAGCCCGTCGGCGAAGGAGCGCAGAAAGTGCTCCAGGTGATGGCGACCGCGGCCGGGAAGGAATCGGAAGACATGCGATAGCCACACAGTGGTCTTCTCGGCGCGCAGCCGGAAGAACACTAGCGCCGCGCACATCAGCGGCGTCACCAGAAACATCAGGCGTCCGGCTTCGTGCATCCTCTTGAGGTTGACGTCCGCCTGACCTTCCGCTGGGGCGAGCGGCGCGAGGTAGAGCGCCGCGGCAAACAGGATAACCAGAAAAACCGCGTCGTAGATCCGCTCCAGCAGCCACACCGCCGCCATGGAGGTGAAGGGGACATTCTCCTTGCGGGCGATGTAGGCGGGCCGGACGAATTCGCCCGGCCGGCCAATCAGATAGATGGAACTGAATCCCAGAATCTGACCCACGAACAATACCCACAGCGACGCTTTCTTGATGGGGTCGAGAAAGAATTGCCAGCGGTAGGCGCGCAGCAGATAGCTGGAAAGCGTTGCGGCCACCGCCGCCAGCAGGAATCCCAGGCGGGCATGGATAATCGACGTCCACAACCGGTCCCAACGGAACTCGCGCCACTCGGGGCTGCTTGACAGGTAGTAGACGACCAATCCGAGGACGACGACGCTCGCGCCCAACCATATCCATCGTCGGAGGCTCTTTTGCATATCGAAGAATGGCCTTTGTCGCTCGCCGGGCCAAACTACCGAAACCCCCCGGCGAAGTCAAGCAAACGAGGGCCGCCGTCTGAAACCGGTTTTGGGTTGGAAGAGAGGCTCGCTTGCAAAGTGTTGGCAGCGGGATTGAGAGTCGGAGCGCAGCTCCGTGCTCATGGACGAGCGAAAGCAGCCGCGAGCTTCGAGTCTGCTTGGCGTTGCATGCGTCGCTCTACCTCGGCGCGTATGATTTCGACCTGTTGGGGCAAGAAACACAGGCTTCCCATACTGGCGTTGATGAGATCTTTGCGCTTCCAGGAAGCGCGCATGATGCCGCTCGGAGCGTGGCGGCCGGGGCCGAGCAGCAGATGGCCAATTTCGTGCGCGAGCGCGTGACCCAGAATCACGCCCCGTGAGAAGCCGAGTTCATCGGCCAGCGTCTCGACGCGATGGTAAAAGACGCTGGCCACGTAAGCCGGCTGGCCATCCGTGGACTGTTGGGCAAAACCGAAGGTGTCGCCGGCAAAGGGCACCCGCTCGGCCATCGCCCGGGGAAGGATGCGCAATACGAGCTCGCCCGATCCCAATTGGCCTCGGCAAGCTTCTCCGTCGTGCGGCCCCTCGGCCGTCAGTACGCACTCAAACCAGGCCGTCTCAACACCCGCTGCCCGGAGAATTCTGGTCGCTTC
>Ga0307380_10006761_pt1 | contig 15000 bp, 10 predicted proteins | sample UN3MG_FD_202239 | JGI IMG/M metagenome (GOLD analysis project Ga0307380, IMG submission 202239) | Soil microbial communities from Risofladan, Vaasa, Finland - UN-3 | ecosystem: Environmental > Terrestrial > Soil > Coastal area > Acid sulfate soil | place: Finland: Risofladan, Vaasa | collected...
GCAATATCATATTTCTCGGACGGGTCGTGGCCAAGATGATACAGCAGAGGCGGGTCGTGTCTGACTTCCTTGTCCTTGCCGTAAGCCGACTTCGTTATGAAATGGGTCTTGTACGGACCTTTGCGGACGGCGTACAGCTTCGTTCCCCGGTAGTAGAACATCGTTTTTCGCGGGCTGGGCCCGGTCCCGAACAGGGCGGGTGACAAATCCAAGCCGTCAACGACGCGGTCCGTCGGCACTTCGGCGCCGGCCAGCGTAAGAATCGTCGTGTACAAATCCATCGTGGCGCCCATATCGTTCACGACGCCCGGTTTGATTCTGCCGGGCCACCACATGACACAGGGCTCGCGCATGCCCCCCTCGAAGGTGCAGCCTTTGCCTTCCCGAAGCAGGCCTGCGGAGCCGCCGTGCTGGTCGAAGGTGAGCCAGGGCCCATTGTCCGAAGTAAAGACGACAAACGTGTTCTCGGCCAGGCCTTCGCGCCGCAGGGTCGCCAGTATCTGTCCCGCGCCCCAATCGATCTCTTCAACGACGTCGCCGTACAAGCCCCGCAGGCTCGTGTCCTTGAAGCTCTTCGAGGCAAACAACGGCACGTGAGGCAGATTGTGCGCCAGGTAGAGAAAGAAAGGCCTGCTCTTGTTCTTTGAGATGAAGTCAAGGGCCTGCTCGGTGTAGCGTTTTGTGATGGTGTTCTGGTCGGCGGGCCGTTCGATGATTTCCTCATTTCGCATCAGGGGCACATTCCAGTATTCGGTTTTGGGCTCCCAAAAGGCCTGCTGCCCTTCGCCGCCGACCCTGTCCATGTCGTTGCTGTACGGGATGCCGAAGTAGGAATCGAACCCGTTACTGGTGGGCAAATACTGCCGAAGGTGTCCGAGATGCCATTTGCCGACGCAGGCGGTGACGTAACCTTCGGCCTTGAGCGCTTCGGCGATGGTAATCTCGCTTTCCGGCAGGCCGCCGGCCGAATCGGGGAACAATACGCGCCGCTGGTCGTCGCACATGCCGCTGCGGATAGGAAATCTGCCGGTCAGCAGTGCCGCCCGGCTCGGAGTGCACACGGACGCTCCGACGTAGAAGTTGGTCCACTTCTGCCCCTCGGCGGCCATCCGGTCCAGGTGGGGCGTGCGAATCGTCGGATGGCCGAAGCAGCCCAGGTCACCATAGCCCAGGTCGTCGGCGAAGATGATGACGAAGTTCGGCTTCTTCGAGGTCTGCCTTGAGCTTGTCGAACGGGATGATGTGATCGTGCCCAACTCGCCTGTACCCGTGCAGCCCGGCAGGGCAAGGGCCCCAGCACCCAAGGCCAGAGTCTTGATGAATTGACGGCGGTTCATTCCTGACTTCATGGAAGACTCCTTCATCTGTTTTTCTTGCATGTTCAAGCTGTCATTTGTCGCTATAATAACAAGCCGGCGCAGAAATGCAAAAGTCAAAGTGCAAAATTAGGGAAGTCATCGCCGCAAGGCGGCGATTCCATAATTATGTTTTTTTTTGCACGTGTCACGTATAAGGATTCTTTGCCGTGAGCCAAACAAGAATCATTTCGCTGAATGCCGCCCGAGACATTGATGAGAATGCCATTGGTCCAAAGGCTATGAGCCTTATCCGCCTTAGCCGGATCGGCCTGCCCGTTCCCAGCGGATTCTGCGTCGCCGCGACTGTTTTCCAAGAGCACTTGGAACGAAACAATCTCGTCGGATGCGCCAAGGCGGCTATTGCTGAGCTTGCAAAGGCCGAGTCGCAGGCTAAGGGTGTCATTCTGGAGAAATTGCGAGCGGCTATCATCGGCCCACCGTTGCCCGAGGAGGTTCAGCGTGAAATAGAGACCCACTATCGCGCCCTGGCTGCCGATCGCGTGGCGGTCCGTTCATCGTGCACAGCCGAGGATTTGCCAGGACACTCCTTTGCGGGGCAGTATGACACTTATCTTGGTGTGGCGGACGTGGCCGGCTGTATCGAAGCAATCAAGAAATGCTGGGCCTCGTTGTGGACGCTGCGCGCTTACGAGTATCGAGAAAAGAACGGCTTCGACCATCTGAAAATCGGCATGGCCGTCATCGTTCAGACGCTCGTCGCCGCCGATGTCTCCGGCGTCATCTTTACCGTCGATCCGCTAACCGGCGGGCGCAGCCGCACAGTCATTGAGGCATGTTTCGGCCTGGGAGAAGCACTGGTCAGCGGCAAAGTGACGCCCGACAGATTCATCGTTCATAAGCGCAACTTCAAGATACTGTCCCGTACGGTCTCGGAGAAGAAGATTGAGCATATTGTTGGCGGGAAAGGTCTGGTTGAAGAGCGGGCCGTCCGAAAGGAGAAGTCGTCATTCTGCTGCCTGGAAGATAAACAAATAAGGAATCTGGCGAAACTTGCAGAAAAGGTCGAGACGAAATTGACGTGCCCGCAGGATATCGAATGGGCGATATGCAACGGGAAAATCTTCTTTCTCCAATCCAGGCCCATTACGGCTCTGCCGCTCGAGAAATCATGGGAGGATCGCCAGATATGGTGTTGCAATCCCGCAAAAGAGGTCATGCCGGATGTGGTGACGCCGATGAGTCTGTCGGTCATTGATGCGCTGTTGACAGACTTCATAGACCCTATCTTCGGCCTGCTTTGTATGGACCGCGGCAAGCAGCCTATATACGGCCTTGTCGCGGGACGAATCTACTTCAATGCCAACATCTGGGGTGCTGTGTTCAGGGACCTGCCTGGCACCAAAGGTCTCGATTTCATGAAGTTGACGGGCAGTCACAAAGGCTTGCAGCAAGTCATCGAAAGGCTGCGGAACGCGTGCGACGAAGACCTGCCGGATATGAAATTCAAGCGGCTCAGATTCTTCTTGAAGATTCCTCTGACTATTCTCGGCGCGCTTGCCAGCACGCCCGACAAAGGCCGGCGCATCCTCGCAGAGGCGCAAGCCGGAAGCGAGGAATGGTCCCGCCTAAATGCGGCAAGTCTGACCAGTGAGGAAATAACAGCCTGCTGCCGGAAGATGACGGCTCAACTCGCCGAGCGCCTGGGCCTCATAACCTACCTGTTCAACGCCTTAGCGGCGCTTCCGCTTCTCGATATGGTATGCAGCAAATGGCTGCCCGAAGGCTCCGTGAGCGCCGGAAAGCTTCTGGCCGGCATAGGCGGGATGGTCGATGCAACGGCGGGTCTGGATATTTGGCGATTGGCTGCGGCGGCTCATTCCAGAAAGGATGTGAATGATCTCATACTTACGAATGAAAAATGGCCTGTCATTGAAGCAAAGCTCTCGAAAACGGATTCGGGCAGAGATTTCCTGGCCGCGTGGAACAGGTTCATGCTTCTGCACGGCCACCATTGCCGCGGTGAATTAGAGCTGTACAACAAACGCTGGGCTGAGACGCCGGACTATGTCCTGAAGTTCGTACGCAGTCATATCACCCAGATCGGCATAATAGACCCGCTTCAGAACTTCGCCGCAGCGGCAGAGCAGCGCCGGGAACTGGAGCAGCAGTGTCGCCAACAGCTTAAGAATCCGATAAAGCGGATGATATTCAATCTTCTTCTTGCCCGCGCCCAACAGGGCTCGGTCTTTCGCGAGAACGTCAAGAGCGAGGTCATAAAGCTTCTGACGGCGGTGAGAAAGCTGCTCATCGAGCTTGGCAAGAGGCTCGCAGACAAAAATGTGCTTGAGGCCGCCGACGATATTTTCTTTCTACGACATGAAGAAATCGCCCCCTTTGCAATGGGTGGCAGCCTCAAAGCCGCAGGCTTTGGGGATGGCGCGCACCAAACCATTCACCAGGTTGTTGCCGCTCGGCGGGCAGAGTATGAGAAGAACAACTCAGTGACACCGCCCGATGTTGTCTTCGGGAAGTTCGATCCCGACAATTATATCCCTGATGCTGAAGACGAGCAGACACAGGTCTTGAACGGTCTTGGTGTCAGCCCCGGCAAAGCCACAGGCAAGGCGAGGGTGATACTGCGAGCCGACAGCGACCAACATCTCCTGGCCGGCGAGATTCTGGTGGCGCCGTTCACGGATCCCGGCTGGACTCCGTATTTTGTACCGGCGGCGGCAATCGTTATGGATGAGGGCGGAGTGATATCACACGGCAGTATCGTGGCCAGAGAGTATGGCATCCCGGCGGTGGTCAACGTGGGCGGCGGAACCAGGATTATCAAGACCGGCCAGACCATCCAGGTGGACGGCGATCAGGGCGTGGTCAGAATCGTGGGGTGAAGCTCTGCCCCACCATGCGCTACCTGAGCAGCCATTGATGAACGAAAGCCGCGAGGAGCCAGACCGCAAAGCTTGTACAAAGCACGATCCACAGAGGAAGCTGCTTCTGGAAACATACGAAGGCCGCGAGGAAGAACAAGATACTCGGTACAATGCCCCACAAGGCGCCTTTGGTGTAGTCGGTCATCAGAGTGAAATTGCCCGGGTTTTCCGAGTACAGCCAGACGAGCACGATCAGGCCCGTCAGCGGCATTACGGCGATCAGCCCTGCTAAACTCGGCAGCTTGCGGGCGACAACCACGCAGAAGCTGATAACGCAGACACTAATCAACAGTCTGATTGCGAATTTCATGTTGAGCTACATTCCCAATCCCGATGGTGATCCTTTATCCAGCACCGTGCGGAGTCAGGACGTCCTACGGGTGTTTGAAGAACCGGATCGTCAACGGATAACGATAATGCTCGCCCCGGTTGACGCGGACCGCTGCAATCAGCACGAAGCACATATCGACAAGACCCGCAACAAGGAAGAAGACCGGTATCAGAGGGATAGCGACCACACTGACTAAGCACACGGCGGCGCCGATGGCGGCGTAGAGGAGCATGGACAGTTGGAAGTTCACGGCCCGCCTGCCCTGCTCGGCGACGAATGGAAACTCATCTGCTTTCAATTGCCAAACCACCAAAGGCGCGACCACACCGCCGACGCCGGGCAGAATCGGCGAGAGTCCGACAAGCCCGGCCAGATGGCAGAACATTGCCCACTTGCGGGCCTCTCTGCCAATGTCCCCGGTCACCCATCCGGAATTGTCGATTTTCGACTGTGGATTGTCGATTGCTGCACCTATTTGATGAATCTGATGCTCAACGGATAGCGATAGTGCTCGCCGTTGTTGGCCTTGATCCCGGCGATCAGTAAGAAAATCAGATCGAACACGTACACCGCCGGCAGCAGGAAGAAGCCGACACACGCAAAACAAAGAAGACCTGCCACAAGTGCGTATATGAGAATCGAAATCTGAAAGTTCACGGCTTCCTTGCCCTGGTCATCGACGAATTCGAACTCATCCTTTTTTATCTGCCAGATGATCAGCGGCGCGATGACGCACCCGAGAACCGGTACGATGGGCAACAGGCCGGCAAGGCCGGACAGATGGCAGAACATTGCCCACATGCGAGCATCCTTGCTGCTTTCCTGGCCGGTCCCGGCGGGCTCCGCGCCGGCATTTTGCTCGCCGGAGGTTTCGCCTTCAGGCTGACCCGCCGGCTCCTGCGTTTCATTCATTTCCGCCATGATCCAACTCCCTTCAATTTAGCTATCTCTGTGTCAACGGCTTGAATCTCATTGTAAGGCAAGACCTGCCGGCGGAACAAGGATAAAAATCTGAGGTTACGGGTCGTCCGCGCCCCGGCGCGGTCCGGCGTCGCTGACATCAATCGGCTTTATACCGAGCTTTAAGGCAGGCGAATCGGCGGAAAAACGCACAAGGCCTTTTTCAAACCCGACCAAGAGTGGGTCAACCAGCAGGTTTTTCCCGTCGGACTCAAGCGAATAACTGCCTGTCTGGCTGTACTTTTCGAGCTTGTTACACTGAACGGTGCCTTCGGCGCTGAAGAGCACATTTTGCCGGAGCGTCGTGACGGCGTCCGGATTCTCGAACACGATTTTGCCCCTGGCGTGGATAATGTTTTTCTCGAAGACATAATCCGACGACCGGGGGAACGTGATCCTGACGTCTTTGTCGTTGACGAAGACGTTGTTGCGAATCGTATTGGTGTGAGCCATGTGGTTGTGGGAAGGTCGAACGACGCCGACGGAAAGATTGTCCTCGACCAGGCAGCCCTCGGATCTTTCGTCGAGGTAATAAGCCGAGGCCCCATAGCCGCCGGTATCGAGGATGTCGCGAATGAAATTGCCTCGCAGGATGAGGTCTTTGCCGGCAAAGCAGTAGATGCCGCCTCCGTCGTGGAGTTCGAGCATCGCACGGTAGATCAGATTGTGCTCGATTCGGTTTCGCTCGCCGCCGCAGTTGATGGCTGTATAGGTGCAATCGTGGATCTCATTGTGGCTGATCAGGCAGTCCTTTCCGCCGCCCTGCAGGGCGATGGCGCTGGGATACGTCAAGCCCACGTCGTGGATATGATTGTCGGTCACGACGGTTTCAGTCCCGCTGCATCGGATGCCGCACGCCCCGGTGTGATGCACGCGGCAGTCTTCGATGTGCAGGCGGTCGCCCGAGGCCTTGATGCCCTGGCCGCCGACGTTGAGAATCTCCAGCCCAATCAGCCGGCACTTCTCGGCGAACGTTATCGAAACCGCCCCGTCGAACTTGCCCGCTCCGAAGCCGCCGGTATCAAGGGGCGTGGTCGTGCCCGTCAGTGTCAGACCGCGAATCGTTATGTCTGTGGCCGGCCTTTCTCGGGTTCCCTGAATGCGAATGATCGATTCGAGAACGGGCGCGATGACCTCCGCGCCGTCCATGTCCTCTCCGGGCAGGGGCCAATAGACCAGCTTACCGGCCGAGCGGTCGAGATACCACTGGCCCGGCTGTGTCATCCCCTCGCGGACGTTCCAGACGACGTACTTGTTGACGCCAAATGCTCCCGGCGGATGGCCCGACGGTTTGGCGAAGGTCAGGATCCGAGATTCGGGGTCGATGCCAGTCAGGCCGACCAGCGATTCGTCCCACATGTGATAGATGTTGACTTCCGCGTTGTTGACGTCCAGCCAGGGACCGATGTCCTCGGCGCGGTATTTCAGCGTGGTCAGCTCTGCGTGGGTGGGTTTGCGTTTCCATCCGCCGCCGGTGGTGGACATCCAGGGCACATCGAACTTGCTCAGATGGGTGAAGAAACCCTGCTCCGGCAGGCGGGCGCGCGGGCAGAAACGCCCGTTCACCACCAGGGCGCGGAAGTCCCACTGTCCGTTCTTCACACCGGGCAGCTCGGCCGAATAGAACGTCCGCCCGTCTCTTTTCCAGCCGGTGACTTTTCTGCCGCCACAGAGACACACATTGGCTCCGGGCGCCGATTCTATCGTCAGGCCGGAATCTCCATTGTCCAGCGCCAGCGTTTGATCGAAGAAGTACCATCCACCCTGCATCACGATCTTCCGCGGGCCGCCGGCACCCTGTTGCTGGGCTGCGCGGCGGGCGGCGCCGAGCGTGGCGAAGGGACCCTCCGTCCGGCTTTTGTTGGGTTGGGGCAAACGCCCCGACCATGAATCGTTACCATTGACGGCGACAAACAATAAATCGGCTTGAGCGCCGGCTTTTTGAGCAGGTACAAGCAGACAGCCGGCAATCAGCGCCGCCTGGACCGCTCTGAGAATAGCTTGCATATTCATCAGCTCCTTTCCCATGAAGAATCAGCGGCTCTGCGGGCTCAGGACTCTTCTTTTCGCACCACGATTGTCTCTGTTGCGCTGAGCAGTTTATAGCGAATTCCCCTCCAGCAGATGGTTCTGCCGAAGGCCGATGAGACGATAAGAAGCAACAGCACCAACGACCAGAGCCAGAAGGCGAGGACGTCGGCGGTGCAGGCGGCTCGCATTGCAGGATGCTCGTTGCTGAGCAGCTTGTGGGCTATTCTCTGGCGCAGTATGGCCCGAGCAAGTTGGCCGAGGAAGAACACAACGGGCACAGCGGCAAAAAAAAGCACGTGCTCGCTCTGAATCGTTGCTGCGTAAAGGGCCAGGGCCGCTCCACCCCATAGTCCCAGGACGGAATACAAGCTGCTGCACAATCCGAACCACCAGGTCCTCGGTGCGCTCACGCGGGTAATCAGGAACTGCCGCCGGCCGAATTCAAAAAGCTCCCGCCAGCTCGTTGCCTCGTGCGAGGCCACCAGGCAGGCGGGAACGAAGGCCACTTTCATCCCGGCTTTCTTGACGGCGCCACTGAGGGACAAGTCATCGCTCAGGGTAGTTTCCCAGGTTTTGTCGAGTCCAAGCCCGCGAAAAACGCCCACCCGGATCGCCATAGACCCTCCCCATGCCTGATTGAAACGCGTATTGCCCAGCAATTGGGCGATCTTTGCGTTCAAGGCCGAAAGGGCCAGGCTGGCCAGGTTGTTCTTCTTCGGGATAAACCATCGATAGCCGCTGGCGGCACCGTTCTTTTCCTTTCGCAGAGGATAGACCAGGTGACTGAGCCAGTGGCGGCGAACGCAGACGTCGGAATCGGCAAAGGCTAGAACGTCAACGTCGTCGCCGATCCTCTTGTAGCAATAGAGCAAGTTGTGGATCTTCTGGCTGCACGATTGCCCCGGGCCTGCCACGAATACCCGCACGTCCTTTGCCTTCGAGCCGGCTTCAAGCCGGTTCTTGAGCTCGCACAGTTGGCCGTAGGAGGGGTCCGATTCATCGGCAACCACGAACCAAAGCAGGTAATTCTCATAATCGAGGTTGAAGAAGGAAGTGATATTCTCGTGAAACGCCGAATCCAGACCCTTGCAGGGGACAATCAAGACCGTTCGCGGTCGATACCAGGAACGTTCTTTCTTGTGCTCTTTGAGGGCGTACCGGTAGTTGTTGTGCGTCTGGAGCAGAAAGAGCAATTGGGAGACAATCGCGGCCAGAGCTATGTAATAATACCAATCCATTCTTGTTTCTTGCGTCTCGAATTCCGGTTCAACCGGGCGTCACGATACGGAGGCCAGCGGCACAATGGACTCGATAAGCTGCTCAACCGTGTAAGACTTCGCCAGCTCGATTGAGAGCAAACAGCCGTGATTGTGGTTCGAAGCAAGAATGATCAGGTTCCTGCCGGCCCTGCTCCAGCCCTGCTCCTGCGGCTGGTGACCCAGAACAAAGATGTCAATATCCAGGAGTTTGGCCATGCTGTCAAGCAGCGCCTCGCTGTGTTTCCTGCCCCACGTCAGCAGATACGCGGATCCCGGCCTGATCACGTCGCCGATCTTCAGCGGTCTGTGCAGAATCTCCGGGTCGAATTTCTCGCCGAAATGGTCGCTGGGCAACGAATGGGACATCCATATCCTGCTTTCGCATCTGGCTGCCAGGGGCTGCGAAAACAGGAATTGCTTCATCGCTAATTTGATCTCGGCGCCGGCGCGCGGGAATTCCCGGTCCAGAGCCGCACGCATTGCGCGATTCATCTCTTTGCCGTCTTTCATCACCTCGCTGTCGTTTATGAAGGCCGTATCGTGGTTGCCCATGATGATGTGGACCCGGTCTGGAAAACTCACTTTGTACCTGACGACGTCAAACAGCAGCTTGTACGACAGGCAGCCCCCTTTCGAATCCTCCGGACCGCCGTGTATGATTTCCTGGAGAATAATGTGCCGGTTGGGGTGGTTGGCTAAATCGGCAAAGGCGACGATCCGCTCGAAATTCCTTTGATGTCCGTGCAGGTCGCCGGTGACGATCAGGTGGCCCTCAGCGGGTAAATGAACCACGTTGCCGCGTCGAGACTTATCCGCGTTGTTGGCTTCGGCGCCCTGGTTCAACAAGTCAACCGTTGTTTGCGGCATTTTTGTTCATCTTGATTTTGCCCCCGAATATGCTGTGCACCATCAGATCCAGCCTCGATATGACCGTCATCATGTTGGCCGGCCGGCTTGGGGGGTCATCCTCGATACAATCCATGACAAGTTTTGAGATTCCTATCGGCAGTTGCTTCTTCAATTCGTGAGGGGCGCGGCGCGGCACCGTGACGGGCAAGCCGAACTTGTTCTTTTTGGGTATCAGAGTCGGGGCGTGCTTTCCCGTCAGCGCCCAGTACATGGTCGCGCCGAGGTTGAAGATGTCCGTTTTGGGGCTGAGCGGTTTGCGTTTGACCTGCTCGGGGGCGATGTAGTCCGGCGTACCTTGAATTCTGCTTTTGACCGTTCCGATCTTGCAGCTCTGGCCGAGGTCTATGATCTTGATCGCCCCGGGTTTGCTGATCAGAATATTGTTGGGTTTTATGTCGCAGTGAACGAATCCCTGCTGATGCATCGCGTTCAGGCCGGTGGCGACCATCCGAAACACAAGCAGCACGTCGCCCAGACTCAGGGCGGGCCACTCTTCGAGGCTCTTCCCATCGAAGTACTCCATGGACAGAAGCATCTCTCTGACCTTGAACATGCTGCGGACTTTTCTCAGTTCGAAGCACTTTCGGACGTACGGGTGATCAATACTGCGGGCGACCTTGTACTCCGTCTCCACCTGCTCGAAGATTCGGGAGTCCTCCGGGCGTTCGTAAATGACCCGTTTGACGGCCACTTGCATGTTGTTCCCTTCGTCGGAGGCCAGATAAATGGTGCTGCGGGCGCCGGTTCCGATGCGCCCGAGTATGGTGAAACCGCCGACATCGAGTATATCTTTAGCCATATTATCAATAATAACCTAAGATCGAATCAGCCTTTCGACAGCAGAATATTAGATGCGCCAAAAAGGCCTTTTGTTCGGCCAATTTCGCCATTTTGCATCAATACTCTTGCTTGTATAGGACGCAGACGGTCCCAGGATCCTGCTGAGTTCCTCACAAAAACGCCGAAGTATACGTATAAAAACGGTTCATCCGAATAATGGATAGGTGTCTTTGGCGTTTCGCAAGACCGAGAACAATCGTTCGGGGCCCCAGAGGCCCAAATTACCCCCCTGGTTGCCCTAATTTGGCCCTCTGCCCAAACGATTTTTCTCTCGAAACAACTTCAAGAGCCCGGTTTGTCCGGCCCACCTACGCATTACCCGGATGAAGCATAAAAACCACCTTTATATCGAACGCCGGAGCTACCCACTTAAGCGTGGCAAACCGGGAAGTATACAATACAGCCGGCGATTCATCCAGTATTGGCGGCGATTTTTCCCCATGCCGGCAAAAAAGAGACGCTTGACAAAGTTTCTGGAATCTGGATAATACAGTTGAAGTGAATCGGACCGGAACGGTTCCTTGCAGTGCAGGGTCGTTGGTTTGTCTGTTCCGGGTCATCGGGATTCCCCGATAGCTCAACCGGTAGAGCGAGCGGCTGTTAACCGCTAGGTCGTAGGTTCGAACCCTACTCGGGGAGTTTCCTACACAAGGAGGCACTTGCCGTCGCAGTCTGCGCAGGATCTGGGCGCCGAGACGATTGCAGATTGCACTGAAATGGCGTATAAATTCCGTTGCCATGACTCGCGATACACAGAAACGAATTGAGCAGTTGCGCCAGGAGATTCGAGAGCACGATTACCTTTACTACGTGCTCAATCAGCCGCGGATCGGCGACCGGCAATACGATGAGCTCTTCGCCGAGCTCAAGGAATTGGAGCGGGCGAATCCCGAGCTCATTACGGCCGATTCACCCACGCAGCGCGTTTCCGAGCGGCCCCTGGAGGGTTTCGCCACGGTCCGCCACGCCGTACCGATGCTCAGTATCGACAATACCTATAGCGCCGAGGAGTTGAAGGCTTTCGATGAGAGAGTCGCCAAGCAGCTTGGCAACAGAGATCATGATTACGTCGTTGAGTTGAAAATCGATGGGCTTGCCATAAGCCTTCGCTACGAACGGGGCGTTCTCGTCAGGGCTGCAACTCGCGGCAACGGCCAGGTCGGCGACGACGTCACCGCCAACGTGCGGACCATCAAGGCGGTTCCACTGTCGCTGTTAGGCGGCAGAGCTCCTGCTGTCCTTGAAGCTCGGGGTGAAGTCTATATGCCCACGAGTGCTTTTCTCGAACTGAACCGGCTTCGGACCGAGGCGGGGGAGCCGGCCTTCGCCAATCCGCGAAACGCCGCGGCAGGCTCGCTGAAGCTGCTGGATGCACGAATCACCGCGGCCAGGAACCTGTCGTTTTTCGCTTATGCTACCGGCGAGCTTTCCGAACCGCTGGCTGAGAATCACTACGAGAGCCTCCGGCAACTCAAGGAGCTCGGTCTGCCCGTCAATCCCAACATCACACGAGGCAAGGACATAGAGGAGGTCATCGAGATTTGCGAAAGCTGGAGCGAAAAACGGCTGAAGCTGGGCTATCAGACTGATGGAATGGTGATTAAGATCAACCGTTTCGACCAGCGGGACATCTTAGGTGCCACGGGCAGGGCGCCTCGCTGGTGCATCTCGTACAAATTCGCCGCCGAGCAGGCGGAGACCGTGGTTGAATCCATCGATGTCCAGGTCGGCAAGAGCGGTATCTTAACGCCGGTGGCCAATCTGACGCCCGTGGTACTGGCCGGCACGACCGTCAAGCGAGCCAGCCTACACAATTTCGACATGCTCGCAAAGCTTGACGTTCGTTGCGGCGATACGGTAGTCATTGAGAAGGCTGGCGAGATTATCCCGCAGGTGATCGAGGTCATAAAATCGCTGAGGCCCGAGGGCACAGCCCCTTTCAAAATACCCAGGACGTGCCCGAATTGCGGCTCGCAGGTGGCAAAAGACGAAGACGGCGTCTATGTCCGATGCCCGAATCCGGATTGCCTGGGTCAATTGAAAGAGCGCTTGAAATACTTCGCGGGTCGAGGCCAGATGGATATCGAGCATCTCGGTCCGGCTCTGATCGATCAGCTTATCGAGACCGGGCTGGTCAAGAATTTCGCCGACCTCTACAGCCTCGAACGCGCCCAGCTTTCAACGCTGGAGCGGATGGCCGAAAAGAGCGCCGAAAATGTTGTCAATGCCATAGCAGAAAGCAAGACACGGCCTCTGTGGCGTCTGGTCGCCGCTCTTGGGATCCGCCACATCGGAGGCCAGTCGGCCCAGATATTGGCCGAACACTTCGGCTCGCTTGAGAAGCTGGTGAACGCGACACAACAAGAGCTGGAAGAAATAGATCGAATCGGACCGACTATGGCCCAAAGCGTGTATGAGTATTTTCGCGACCCTGAGAATTGCCTGGTTATCGAGCAGCTCAAAGCGGCGGGCGTGAAGCCGGAGCCGCCACAAGTGCGGCGCTCGCGCAGTCCACTGGCAGGCAAAACAATCGTTGTCACCGGGACGCTCGAGCACTTCAGCCGGCAGCAGATCGAGCAGGCGATCAGACGGGCCGGGGCAAAGGCTTCCGGCAGCGTCAGCAAGAAAACCGACTATGTCCTGGCTGGCCAGGACCCGGGCAGCAAGCTCGATAAGGCAAAGAAGCTCGGCGTTCAAATCGTTGACGAGCAAGGGTTTATGAAAATTATTGAAGATTGACCGGTGGGATGGCCGACGAGATTATAGTCCGAGAAATATATGAGTGAGCAAGATGCAAAATACATGCAGATGGCGCTGCGACTGGCCCGGCGTGGAATCAGCTCGGTCGAGCCGAATCCCGCCGTCGGCGCGATTATCGTCAAAGCCAACCAGATTATCGGCAGGGGCTATCACAAGAAGTTCGGCGGTCCCCATGCGGAAATCAACGCGCTGGAGGATTGCCAGAGCCTGGGCGTCAAGCCCAGTGGCGCCACGATGTACGTCACGCTGGAGCCCTGTTCTCATCACGGCAAGACGCCGCCGTGCACGCAGGCCCTGATCTCCGCCGGGATAGCCAGAGTATTCGTCGCCATGATCGATCCTTCGGATCACGCCAACGGAAAAGGCATAACGCAATTACGCGAAGCGGGCATCGAGGTACACACCGGAATCTGCGAAACTGAGGCGAAGCTGCTCAACGCTCCTTTCGTCAAGTATGCCACGACCGGCAGGTGCTGGGTGACACTCAAATGGGCCCAAACCATCGACGGCAAGCTTGGCTGGGCTGAAAAAAGTGACGAGCGAAGGTGGATATCGAATAAGCCGAGCCGGCGCGACGCGCACAAGTTACGCCGGCGGAGCCAGGCGATATTGGCAGGCATCAACACGGTGATCGCCGATGACCCGCTCCTGACGGCTCGTCCCGGCGGCGACAAGAAGGCCGTGCGGATTGTCATGGACAGCTTTCTGCGAATTCCACCGGGTAGCAGGCTCCTTGAGACGGCCAAGGAGAGCCCCGTGATCGTTTTTGCCAGCCGGCGCGCTATCGAGGCCAACCCGCTGGCGGCACAAGAGATTGCCGGCAAAGGAGCCGAGCTGCTTGCCTACCCCGATATGAACGGACGTTCCAACCTGCATTGTCTGCTCGAGGAATTAGGCCGTCGCGGTATCAGCCAGTTACTCGTCGAAGGCGGGCCCACTGTGCTGACGTCGTTTCTCAAAGAGGACCTCGCCGATGAAATCGTCGTTTATATCGCACCCCAAATCCTCGGAGCGAGGGGCACCGCCGAGATAACCATGCCCATGGCGCAGTTGGCCGAGTCCGTGGGTTTGCATCACGTCGATGTCGGGCGTCTTGGCGATGACGTTCGTCTGAGCGGCTTGACGGACAAAGCGCTGAGCGAGATTGGAATCGGCCCCGCGAAAACGGAGCCGCCCCCTGCATCATTCGCGAATGAGCCTGTCGATGAATAAGAGACAGCTTGTCAAGCTCGCTGCAGAGGGACGCAAGGTCCCCTATGTCCCATGGCACTGCAATTTCACCGTCGAAGCGGCCGAGAAGCTGCGAGAGCACTTTGGCCGGGATGACCTCGATCAGGTTCTGGACAACCATTTCGTCAAGCTGGGCCAGGACATCGGTTTCTTCACGGACCTCGGCAACGACCGTTTTCGTGACGGCTTCGGCGTCGTCTGGGATCGCAGCGTGGACAAGGACATAGGCGTTGTCGAAGAGTATCTTCTGCCGGAACCTGTGCTCGATGGGTACGATTTTCCCGACCCGCTCAACAAACGTTTCTTCGAGGATATCCCGGAGAAACTATCCCGGTCTGGCGATTGCTTCCGCGTTTTCAAGATCGGGTTCTCACTCTATGAAAGAGCCTGGACCTTGCGAGGCATGGAAAACCTGATGATGG
>Ga0307380_10006763_pt1 | contig 14998 bp, 14 predicted proteins | sample UN3MG_FD_202239 | JGI IMG/M metagenome (GOLD analysis project Ga0307380, IMG submission 202239) | Soil microbial communities from Risofladan, Vaasa, Finland - UN-3 | ecosystem: Environmental > Terrestrial > Soil > Coastal area > Acid sulfate soil | place: Finland: Risofladan, Vaasa | collected...
ATGACCCGTGGAGGGCTCGAACCTCCAACCTGCGGATTAAGAGTCCGCTGCTCTACCTATTGAGCTAACGGGCCATATATGCCAAATATTATTGAACGCGTTTAATTTGCGTTGATTCAGCCGGCCTCTCTTCTGCCCCGTCATTTTTATCATTGACGGGATTTTGACGTCCTTGTACCCGGAAAAGCCCGGCCTCGACAGCCTCCACTGCCAACCGTTTGTCCTCGTCCGTCGGGTGAACATACCGCCTCACCATGTCGAGTGTTTTCCAGCCGAGAATTTTTTGAGCTGTCACCACGTCCGTCACCTTCACAAGATGAGAGGCCGCGAAGTGCCTGAGATCATGGAACGTGATTCCGTTCGCCCGGCTCGTCGGGATATCGGCCGCCTTGCATGCGGCCAGCCAGGGCTTACGCACGTCCCGTCTCCGCTCTCCGTCGGGCAGGGAAAAGATATATTGCCCTATTCTCGGGAGTGTGTCAATCGCCACGGCCAGCTCCGGGCCAAGCGGGATTGTCCGCTCCTCCTTGCTCTTGGCGTTCTCTTTCCGTACTCGCAGGGTCCGGAGGGCCAGATTGAAGTCCCTCCACTCGGCTTTCAGTATCTCGCCCTGGCGCATGCCCAGCGTCACCGCCAGCCGAAGGACGACGCCGAACCACTCGCCGCCCGCGTCTACGAGCCGACGGAGCTTATCGTCCGTGATGCCCAGCCCGAGTATATGTTCCTCCCGCTCGTTGCACTCCTGCAGCCTTTTCACCCTTCGGCCTCGAATCGGATTCGCCTGGATGATACCGTCGAACTCGGCCGCATAGAGGACCGACTTCAGGAAGCTAAGCTCCCGATTCGCCGTGGCGGGCCGCAGGCCGTCACTGTTCACCCTGCGGATCATGTACGTGCGCACGCCGCCCGCCGTTATCTCGGCCAGCGGTACGTTCTTGAAGACCTTGTTGAGGGCATCGAGTGAAGTACCATCGCGCCTCCGGCTCCGCTTCTGCTTCCATTCAGCGGAATCGAGGAGGCCCTGGGCATACTCCCCAAACGTCGACCCCGGAAGCGCCTTCGGTGGACGGATGAGATCGTCGAGCCTCCCCTCCTTGGCCGCCTTGCGCAACTCGCCCAGGTAGATCAGCGCCTCCTCCTTGGTGGCCCCAGCGTTCCGTCTCACCCGCTTGTAATTAATCGTCAGCTCGGTCATGTAGTGGGCGGGCTTCTCCCTTCCCCTCTTGTCCTTCGTCGCCGGGACAAAGACCAGGTTCGGATGTGTTTTCCTCATTTCGTCCTCCTTGCCTTCTTCAGAAAGGCCTCGATCAGCGGGAGCGCCAGCAGGCTGGGCTTATAAAGCCCCCGGAGCCAGCCACCCACGGTCTGATTGTGAACGCCCAGCTCCTTGGCCAGCCTATCCTGGCTCCAGCCCGCCCGCTTCTTGAACCTCATAAGTTCCTTGATTGCTTTCTCTCTTCTGTCCATACCGTCATTATAACCTTATGTATAGGACTATGTCAAGCGTTTTTTCCGTCTTTATAGGAAGTCGAGCCGAGCGGCTACCAGCTCCTCACCTAATATTATCGCAAGTCCCGCTCATCTTGACACCCGATCACGCCGCGATCTATCATTCCCAACGATGGGGTGAGGCAAAGTTTGCGCACGAACACTCATTTCGCCGGGGTAGCAGAAAAACGAATTTCTTATCCTCCGAATCCGCGCTTGGAGCCGGAAAATTGTGGGGAGATCGCATGGAAGCCAAAAATGAGCTGCTGAGGTTCTACCTGTTGACGCTTCTGCTCTCCTGGCCGCTCTGGTTTCTCTCCGGGGTTCTGGGCAGGGAGGAGTCCTTCTATGACACGAAGTGGCTGACCGCCCAGGTCGGGGTATTCGCTCCCGCATTGTCGGCCTTGATTCTTTCCGGACGGCTTTCGGCAAGACATCGCAGAAACAGCGTCCGTCTGGCCCTGGTCATCGGAGCGGTCCTGCTGCTGGCGTTCTTCATCGCCCGAGAAAGGAGATCCAGCATCGGGGAATTCTCTCCAGCGATACTGGCGGTCGTGACGGCCACGGCTCTGGCCGTCGTGGTCTATCTTTCTCCGTTCAATCGATATTTTCTGCATGTTTCAACGGCCGAAAAACACGGAGCGACAAAAGGCCGGTGGATGGCCCTCGCCCTGATTTCTTTCCCGGCTCTCTTTCTTTTCAGTTGGCTGATCGTCGGTCTCTCCGGCGGATCCTTCGACGTCGCGTCCTTTCATAATGGATGGGCCGGATTTCTGAAGATCCTGATGACCGTTTTCGCCATGAACCTCATTCTCGGAGGCTCCTTGGGAGAAGAACCCGGCTGGAGCGGTTACGCGCTTCCTCTCTGGCTCCGGTTTTGCACCCCGCTCGAAGCCGGCCGGAATCTGGGTTTCTTCTGTGCATTGTGGCATCTGCCACTCGATATTTTCGGCGGAGGCGGATTCTGGGTCTTGACCGTCCTCGCCAGAATTGTCTGGGGAATCGCCGTCTATATTGTCTTCACCTGGTTTTACTTGAAAGCCAACCGCGCGGTGCTGGTTCCGGTCATCCTTCACACTTCGGTCAACATCCTGCCGGATCTCGGGTTCGTCGCCTTTCAGCCCTCCTTTCTTTTGATGGCCGTGATAACGGGCGGCGCCGCGCTGACTCTTGGCTTCCGGAAAGAGATGAGGGCCGAGCCGCGCTGAAATTTCGTCTTCCCGTCTCGAGGATCTCTCAGCAGGACGCCGGCCCCGGAAGAAGTGACGACCTCCATCGTCCGGAGCGGGGCCGCCTTGAGCGCGGACGCCCGGAGGACCGGCGCCGAAAAGCCGATGCGGAAGGCCGTGGCAAGGGTCCGACTTTCCAGCCAGCGCCTTGCCTCAAAAAAAGGAAAAGAGCGTACTGTCACCAAATTCTCAATTTCTCCAATTTCTAGAAAACGGGAAGGGAATCCGGACGTAAATATATTTATAGTGAACCGTGCAACCCTGCTTAAGATGGAGTCTCCACATGCTGAAGAAAGCATTCACCTTGTTATTCTTTTGGGGGACGGCTGTTTTCTTGATGCCGGCGGGAACAGGCGCGAAATTATCCCCCCCGGCCGCACATCCGCCGGGCCGGATTATCAAGCAAATCACAAAAGATCCGGCCCATGACTATCATGTCAAGTGGTCGCCGGACGGGAAGAAGATCGCCTTCGCCTCCAATCGCTCCGGGGATCAGGACATCTGGGTCAAGGATGCAAATTAGGATCGAAGGAAGAAGCATCATGAAGCGGGCCATCGTTTTCATCCTTTGCGGCATTTTCTTTTATTCTTTTTATAGCCGAGCCGAAACGATCATAGAAACCGATTCGTTGGCATTGAAAATAGATGCCGTATTCAAGGAGTGGGACGCTCCTCATTCGCCCGGCGGGGCCATCGCTATCGTGAAGGACAGCGAATTGATCTTCATCAAAGGCTACGGCTGCGCCGACCTGGAGCATTCCGTCGGGGTGACGCCTTCCACCAAGTTTTATATGGCCTCCATATCAAAACAATTCGTCGGGTATTGTGTTGCCGGGCTGATCCATGATGGGAAGCTGACATTGAACGATGACCTTCGGAAATACATCCCCGAAACGCCGTCTTTTCAGAGGACAATCAAAGTCGGGGATTTGGTATATCAGAAAAGCGGCCTTCGGGATCTGTACGGATTGTTGCCCCTCACCGGTTTTCATCTGAATGGCCACGTGGCGAACGCTGATGTATTGAAAATATTTTCCAAACAGGAAGGCTTGAATTTTTTACCCGGAGACGAATGGGAGTACAGCAATACCAATTATTTACTGCTCGCCGAGATCATAAAAAGAATAACCGGAGAAAGTGTCAAGAATTGGGCGGAAAAGGTTATCTTCGGCCCGCTGAATATGAAAAGCACGTTCTTTGTGGACTCCATCGAAACCCTCATCCCCGGCCGGGCGAATTCCTACCATCAAAACAAAGACGGGAGTTTCTCGAATGACCCTTTTCTGGATGTGACCGTCGGGCATACGGGATTGTATTCCACGGCTGAAGACATGGCGAAATGGCAAACTCCTCAGCCCCGAATGGGCAGAACGTTTGCTTTCCTGGCGGCACACGGGGTTCAATATCCACAGCCGGGTCCGGGCCAAGACAACGAGAGAGGCCGAGCGGGTGGGAAAATACATGATCCGTCCGCTCCTTTCGCTGGAGCGGCTCTCCTTTGATGAAAAGGAGGGCAAGATTTGCTACCGGTATGGGAAAGAGGCCGAAGAGGTAGAGCGGATGGACTATCTGGAGTTCATCGCCCGGGTCACCTCTCATATTCCCGATAAAGGCCAAGTCACGGTGCGATATTATGGGTTGTACGCCAACGCCCATCGGGGCAAGATCAAGGCACGCCATGAGGCTTTCCCTCTCCGGATGGTGGAGGAGGAGCTCCGGCCCATCCCCTCCAAGGGCTGGGCCGAGATGATCCGCAAGGTCTATGAAGTCGATCCCATGCTCTGCCCCAAGTGCGGTGGGAAGATGAAGGTCATCGGTTTCCTCACCGACTATGCCGTGGTGGACCGCATCATCGACCACTTGAAGCTTCGGTTTGTCGCGGAGAGGCCCCCTCCGCTTCATATCGCCTATCAGGAAGTCCTGATGGCCGCTGAGGCCTTGACTGAATATCTGTCATGACCTTTTCGTTGCTCAAGAGCAGAGGTCTGTCGGATTTCCGACACTTTTCAGCTTGTCCGCGGCTTCTTTTCCCCTTTCCGCTGGTTTTAACTCAAGTTGACATCCGACGACCCCCCGATTTATCATTCCTTACGATGGGATGAGGCAAAATGGACGCTTGGACACTCAGTCAGCCGACGCAACAGAAAAACGAATCTCTTATCTTTCACGGTAGGCTGCGAATGTCTTTCCACGTGCCAGACTGGGGCGTACATTGAAAGCGGAGGTGGTGCAGTGTCTATGACTTTTCTGAACAGATATGGTTCTGCCATACGCAGCTCTGTGACCATTCCACACGCAGCCGCAGCCTTCTTTCTCCTGCTCACACTAGCCACCGTTGGTCAATACGGCTTCTTTGGCGATGAGCTCTATTATATCGCCTGCAGCAAACATCTCGCCTTCGGGTATGTGGACCATCCGCCCCTGGTTGCTTTTCTGACGCTCGTCAGCACCTGGATATTTGGTGAAACAATGATCGGCCTCCGGATCCTGTCGGGTCTCGCCGGCGCTGTCACGGTACTGCTTTCTGCGCGCATCGCCCGCATACTTGGAGGAGGAACAACATCACAGGCGCTAGCGGCGCTGTCGATCTGCTTCGCTCCGGCATTCCCTGCCCTCAGCAGCTTCTTTTCGATGAATCCGGTCGATATCATGCTGTGCACGCTGTTTCTGTATGTGTTCGCGCATACTATTGTGGCTCCCTCTCCGATGAAATGGATCGGACTGGGTGTGTTGTTCGGAGCCGGACTGCTGAACAAGTACACGTTCCTCGTGCTGGGTTTTTCCGTGCTGATGGGGCTGATCATCACGCGGCGCTGGGAAGAGTTGCGCTCGGGATGGTTGTATCTGGGCGGTGCCATCGCGCTCATCATGTTTCTGCCGCATATTGTGTGGCAGATCGAGCACGGCTGGCCTGCGCTTGAGTTTATGCACAATGTCACCCAGGGCAAGAACCTCTCCCTGTCACCTCTTACACTGCTGGGCCAGCTTGCCATTGGACTGAATCCGTTGACACTCCCCCTCTGGATCGGAGGCACGCTCTATCTTCTTCTTGCCGGGGAGATGAAAGCGTTCAGGTTTCTCGGGTGGACGGCAGTGATGTTCATCGCGGTCTACATCGTACAGAACTCCAAGTTCTATTATCTGCTTCCGGTGTTTCCGCTCCTGCTTGCTGCAGGGGCCGTTGCCCTGGAGAGCTTTTCATTGAGGAGGAGAATCCGCTGGCCTGCCTGGGTTGTGGGTTCAGCGATGACGATCTCCGGGTTGCTGCTCATGCCCCTTGCTGTCCCCATCCTGCCTGTGGAACAGTTTGTCTCGTATGCAAAAACACTCGGTCTCCGGGAGATGGTCAGAATGGAGAAGGGAGAAGGGGTGGCCCTGCCGCTGCATTTCGCGCACAGGTTCGGATGGGAAGAAAAGGTTGATGCAGTAGCCACGGCGTACCATGCTCTGCCCGAGCATGAGAGAGAACAGTGCGCGATTCTCGCATCGTGGTACGGGCTGGCGGGAGCCATCGATCATTTCGGTCCAGCACACGGCCTGCCGCCGGCGATCTGTGTGCACAACAGCTACTGGATGTGGGGGACCCGCGGGTATACCGGCGCGGTGGTGCTTGCAGTCGGGTATGATGCGCATGAGTTGGGGCACTACTTTGACAGCGTGGAGCGGGTTGGTTATGTTGAGGTGCCATATGACGATGATGCGGCAATTTTCTTGTGCACGAAACCGAAAATCACGATCGAGGCAATGTGGGTCCAGCTGAAACGGTTTATCTGAAACCTGACCGCTCACAGGCGCAGCGATTGATCATGGCTCGATATGCGTTTTCTGTTGGCCGACGGATGGATTCCGACAATCCCGAACGCACCATGATGCAAATTGATAATAATTTGCTTTTCTGCTGCTCTGGGCGAATGAGCGTTTACGCGCAAGTTTTGCCTCATCCCATCGTAAGGAATGATAAATCGGAGTGTCGTCGGATATCAAGTTGGGCACGAAGTAGCGGAAGGCGGGCCGGAAAGCCGCGGACAAGCTCAAGAGCGCCGGAAATACCCCAGAGGTCTCCTCCCGGGCCAGAGAAGATTACGAAAAATATTCCGCCGGTTCCTCGGCCGCCATCAACGCGACCTGCTCGAAGACGGGCGACGGCGGCGGCTTGTCCGCGACAAAGGTCAGCTTGATGTGGTCGATGATGCGGTCGACCACATCAAGCTGACCTTTATCGCGGAGAGACCTCCTCCAACGCACCTGGCCTATCAGGAAGTCCTGATAGCCGCTGAGACATCCCCTGCGTATTCTTCGTGATCCTCTATTTTTTCCGTAGGGAGAGGCCTGTCGGGTTTCCGGCATTTTGAGGCTTCTCTGCGGCTTCCTGGCCTCTTTCCGCTCGTCCTTAGCTCAATTTGACAGCCGATGACGTCCCGATTTATCATTCCCCACGATGGGATGAGGAAAAACTTGCGCACGAACACTCATTTCGCCAGCGCAACAGAAAATCGTGCGTGATGATCCGATCGCACTCAATTTGATGCAGAAGAGCGGGCATAAAGGAGATTTCTTGACTTTACCTCATATCCGTAAATGCTTCCGAGAGGAACAGTACATGCCCTCTGAAGTAATAGATCGAGCGTCATTTGATGGTTGGAAAAGCCGTGGAGAGAAATCTGCTTTCGAGAGAGGTCGAGATCGTGTAGAAAAACTTATGCCCACATACCAACCGAATAAAATAACCGATGAACAGCGCAAGGTGCTCCGTGAAATAACTTTACATACTGCCAATAAATTTGGCATGGAATCTCTTCCGTCGTTACCACAAGGAGAGTAACAATCCAACAACCGGTGAACAAGAATGACTGGAACCTTAATCAATGTCGCAGCCATTATTGTTGGTGGCTTGCTTGGAATTTTCTTTGGGAGGCGTCTCTCAAATAATATTAAAAATACCGTGGTTGCGGCCATGGGCTTATTCACAATGGCCATTGGCTTCCAGATGTTTTTAAAAACCGAAAAACCTCTCGTTGTGCTGGGTGCATTAATTATCGGCGCGTTGTTGGGAGAGTGGTGGAAAATAGAAGAAAGACTGCAATCGCTGGGAATATGGCTGGAAAAACGGGTAATGGGAAGTTCTGAGGGAAAATCCAGCCGTTTTGTACGCGGCTTTCTCAGTGCTGAACGGCGCCGGTCAGGCCCAAGTGCCGGCGGTCGCCGCGGGCGGACGATAAAGGAGGCTCCATGAAAAACAGACGCATGATCCTCGGGCTGGGCTTGCTTCTCCTCTTTGCGGCCGGCGCGGCCTCGATCGGCCGGACACCGGCAGCGGACTCCTCCCAGGCGGGCGCGGCCGCCGGGAAGCCGTTCCAGCCGACCTGGGAGTCCCTCCGGAAGAATCCCACCCCGCAATGGCTTCGGGAAGGCAAGTTCGGCATCTACACCCATTGGGGGGTTTATTCGGTTCCCGCCGTCGGGCCGAACGGGACGTGGTATTCCAATCATCTCTACATGGATCCGAATTCGCCCGAAAGGGCCTATCACGAGGCCACGTACGGCCCGCTTGAAAAATTCGGCTACAAGGACTTCATCCCTCAATTCACCGGGGCCAAGTTCAACGCCGACGAATGGGCGGAGCTGTTCAAGAAGGCGGGCGCCCGCTTCGCCGGGCCTGTCGCCGAGCATCACGACGGCTTTTCCATGTGGGACACGAAATATTCTGAATGGAACGCCGCCCGGATGGGGCCTAAGCGGGACATCGTCGGCGAACTGGGGAAGGCGATCAAGAAGAGAGGCCTGAAGTTCGTCGCCGCGTTCCACCACGCCGAGAACTGGTACTTCTTCCCCGTCTGGGACAAGCGCTACGACTGCGGGGACCCGCGCTACTCGGGATTGTACGGCCCGATCCACGAGAAGGGCGCGCAGCCGGACGGGGAATTCCTGCAGCGCTGGGAAAACAAAGTCCTCGAAGTCGTCGACAAATACGAGCCCGATTTCCTCTGGTTCGACTTCGGCCTCGGATTCGTTCCCGAGGACTACAAGAAAGACCTCCTGGCCTATTACTTCAACAAAGCGGCGGCCCAGAAGCGCGAGGTGGTCGTGACCCACAAGGACCACGATCTGCCTCCCGGCGTCGGGATCAACGACCTGGAGCTGGGGCAGGAGCGGGAAATGACGTACCACGAGTGGATCACCGATTCCTCTGTGGACAACCAGGGCGCGTGGGGCTACGTCAAGGGCGCGGGCTACAAGACAACCGAGAACCTCGTCCACAACCTGGTGGACCGGGTGAGCAAGAACGGCTTCCTCCTGCTCAACGTCGGACCGAAGCCCGACGGCTCGATCCCCGAGGAGGCCAAAGACCGGCTGTTGGGCCTGGGGAGATGGCTCGAAGTCAACGGCGAAGCCATCTACGGCACGATGCCCTGGATCGTCGCCGGGGAAGGCCCGACGAAGCTGGACGGGCAGGGTCCGTTCAACAAGATGGACAGCCTCCGCTACAAGGCCCTGGACATCCGGTTCACCGCCCGGGGCAGCGTCCTCTACGCCACCGCCCTCGGCTGGCCGGGCGAGAAGATCCTCATCAAGAGCCTGGCCGGCGGCCCGAATCCGGGGCGGAACTTCTGGAACGGGCTGTACACCTCCGAAATCGTCTCGGTCAGCATGCTCGGCGACGGCCAGCCCCTGGCCTGGGAATTGACGAAGGACGGGATGTCGATCGAGACTCCGAAGGCGAAGCCCTGCGCCTACGCCTTCGTCTTCAAGATCGTGAGGAAAAAGCCTTTTTGAAAAGGGCCCCGGTCTTATCTTGACGTCGGTTCGCGGAAGGGGATATCTTCAGACGCCATGCCGGACGCCGGCGTCACTTTGTACATCAACGACGTCGCGGGGAAGATCCGCTATGAGGACATGTTCGTCGGCGAATTCATCCCGTTCGTCGACGCGAACTACCGGACACGGGCCGACCGGCAATACCGGGGGGTCTCCGGCCTGTCCACGGGGGGGGGCCCCGGTCTACACCCTGCGTCACCCGGAGATCTTCGCCTCCTGCGCCGCCTTCAGCGCCGCCGTCTGGATAGACGACGAGATCGTCGGTAGTAAATAGGAGGATTTCGACAGGATGTTCGCTCCCCTCTTCGGCCCCGGACTTTCCGGCAAGGCCCGGCTGACGCCCCACCTCCGCTGACCCCCTCTTCATTTTTCTTTAAGGACCTGGATCGCCCCCGGCTTCTTCATCAGGGCCTCGATTTCGACGATCGTGCGGGGAATCCCGGGCGTCAGGTTCTCGCAGCCGGACTCGGTGATAACGACCGTGTCCTCGACCCGGACGCCGAGTTTCTCGTCGGGATAGACGGCATAGATATCGCAGGCGAAGACCATGCCCGGCTGGAGGGGCCCCTGGGGCGAGCCGCCGACGTCGTGGACAGCCATGCCCACGTAATGGCTGCCGCCGTTCTGCATGGAGCGGGGCTTGAAGAGCGGGCCGGCCATATCGATACCGCGTTTTTTAAGGGCGGCGCGGACCTCCCCGGCGACTTCGGCGAAGGTGACCCCCGGCCTGTAAAGCTCGATGCTCGTTTTCTGGACGGCCAGGGCCGCCTCGTAGATCTCCCGCTGGCGGGGCATGAATTTCCCGTTGGCGGGATAAGAGATGGAAATGTCCACGTCATAGTAGCCGAAGTCGGGGCCGGCGTCGACGACGAGAAAATCGCCGTCGCGGAGAATCCGGTCATGCTTGTAGTAATGGAGATAGGGGTGGTTCTCGTCGGAGCTGATGATGGTGTTGTAGGAGAGGTCCTGGGCCCCCTCCTTCTTGCAGACGAACTCGAAGAGGGCGGCCACCTCCCACTCCCCCGTTCCCGGACGCGTCGCCCGCATGATCTCGGTCATGGCCTTGACGCCAATCTTGCCGGCCTTGCGCAGGAGGTCGATCTCGGCCGGGGACTTGATCGTGCGAAGATCCCAGACCGCCGCCGAGCAGTCCTTGACCTCGACACCGGGAAAGCGCTCACCGAGGAGTTTGACGAACTGGAGCTCCCGGGTGAGCCGGCCGTCCCAGAGGTTGAGGATCGTGTTGCGCTGGAGCGTCCCCAATTTCTCGGACGAGACTTCGCGCGTGAGTTCTTCGGGCTTGAAGGACGTGTAGAGGACGTAGCCCTGGCCGGCGAGCCGCGACAGGATCGACGAGAGTTGGTCGACGGGCGAGACTTGTTCGATCCCCGTGACTTCCCGGGTATTCGTGATGAGATCGACGGGCAGGCCCTCGCCTTTCGCCGCCCTCTCGGACATTGTGAAAAGGAGCGTCGTCTGCTTCCTCTTGCCGTCTATGACCAGGACAGCATCGGGGATCTCGACACCCGAGAAGTACATGAAGTCGTTGTTCTGGAAATAGGGATTGTAGCCGGCGACGGGCTGGGCCCCGAGGATGACCGCGGCTCCGTCGGGGATCGCTTCCATCAAGCGCGCCCGCCGCGCGGCGTATTCCTGTTTTTCGAAGAGTGGCCCGTTCCCGCGGAGCGGGAGGGCAAGCGCCATCAGGACGAAAGCGGCGGCGAGGCCGCTGCAGACGGTTTTTTTCATTTGCCGGCTCCTTTCAAGATGGACGGGATGGCCCTCGCTTACAGACCTGACTATACCAAAGCCCTCTTATAATTCGGCGTGACGGGAACGGGGAATATTCCTTTCAAGGACTGCATGAAAGCGCCTCCTGAGCCCGAAAATTCGAACTCGAAGATTCTCCTAAGAACCGGATGGTAGACCCAAGAGGGGCCTATGTCAAGGCTCGGGAGGAGGGCTGTTTCGAAAAAGGGCCCGGTGAATTTCCACGGGAATCGTGCTACCATAGCCCTCCGCTCGGAAAGGAGACGACATGTTCGATCAGAGTCTTTACGTGACGAGAAAGAACAGGCTGAGGACGCAGGTCGGGTCCGGACTCGTCCTCTTCCTGGGGAACGAGGAGAGTCCTATGAACTACGCGGACAACACCTACCGTTTCCGCCAGGACAGCACGTTCCTCTATTTTTTCGGCCTCGACGCAGCCGGCCTCGCGGCCGTCGTGGATCTCGATGAGAGCACGGACACGATCTACGGCAACGGTCTGACCGTCGAGGATTTCGTCTGGACTGGGCCTCAGCCGTCCCTCCGGGAGATGGCCGCGAAGGTCGGCGTGGAGCGCACGGAGACCTTGCCCCGGCTTGCCGAGCTCCTGGCCCGGGCCCGGGCGCAAGGCCGGAGGATCCACTTCCTTCCGCCGTATCGCCCGGAGAACAGGTTGAAGCTTCAGGAGGGGCTCGGAGTGCGGCCGGATCGGGCGGGTTCCGAGGCCTCCGTCGAGCTCATCAAGGCCGTCGTGGCCCAGCGGTCCGTCAAGTCCCCCGAGGAGATCGCCGAGATCGAGAAAGCCGTGGATGTCACGGTCGATATGCACCTCACGGGCATGCGCATGGCCCGGCCGGGCGTCACGGAGGCCGAGATCGCCGCGGCCGTCCACCGGGTCGCCCTGGCCTCGGGCGGAGACCTCGCGTTCCCCATCATCGCCACGGTCCACGGCGAGGTCCTGCACCAGCATGCCCATACGGGCGTCCTGAGGAGCGGCGGCCTGTTCCTCCTCGACGCCGGCGCGGAGACGGCCCGGCATTATGCGGGGGACCTCTCTTCTACCGTGCCCGTCGATCCGAAGTTCACGGAACGGCAAAAAGAGATCTATCGGATCACCCTGGCCGCCCACGAGGCCGCGAAAAGATCCCTCAAGCCCGGCGTGAAGCATCTGGAATCCCACGTCGCGGCCTGCCGGAAGATCGCCGAGGGGCTCAAGGACCTCGGCTTGATGAAAGGGGAGACCGAGGAAGCCGTGCGTCGCGGCGCCCATGCCCTCTTCTTCCCCTGCGGGGAAGGCCACATGATGGGCCTCGACGTCCACGATATGGAGGATCTCGGCGAGGTCTACGTAGGCTACGAGGGACAGCCCAAGAGCACGCAGTTCGGCTTGAAGTCGCTCCGTCTGGCGCGCCCTCTTCAACCGGGCTTCGTGGTCACGATCGAGCCAGGCATCTATTTCAACCCCCATCTGATTGACCAGTGGCGGGCCGAGAAGAAGTTCCCGGAATTCCTCGACTACAACCGCATCGAGGCCTACAAGGAATTCGGCGGTATCCGGAACGAGGAGGACGCCGTCATCACCGCGGACGGCCACCGCATCCTTGGCAAGAAGAAACCCCTGACCATCGAGGAGGTCGAATCGGTCGCCAGGGATCTGGAGGCGTGAGAGCCGGTCGGGCCCGGACCGGGCCCTGCGTTTGGAAAGGAGTGATCTGAAGCTGCTGATACGAAACCGACAATCCTTCCGGAATGGTTCAGTAACGGTAAATTCGGGACTCGTTTTTGAACCCGGGAATCACTCCCCGGTTCGAGGAGGGCTATCATGTCCAAGATCGGGAGTAAACGTTCGGTTATCCTTCTTTTGATCGCTTGCCTCGGGGCCGGCCTCGTCCTTGCGGGCGCGTCGGCGCGGAGAGGGCTGACCAAACCGGAGGAGGCCAAGCCGGCGTCGGCGCCCGGCGCGGTCAAGCTCTGGCCGCAGTACGTCTGGTTGGATGAAAGGGCGACCAAGTTACCTGTCCGGCGTTCCGAAGCGATCATCGACATCGGCTTCACCGGCCGCTACGCGACCTACGAGCACGCGGACACCTGGTATCCGTCCTGGGCGTCGGACGGAAACCTGTATTCGCCATGGACCGACGGAGAAGTCGGCGGGGTCAGCTGTTTATCGGGCGGGAGGGACGCGCGCACCGGCCAGGCAAAAATCGAAGGCGGCGACCCCCTCAACCTCAAGATCACGAACCTCGGGACGTTCCCCGGCGACCCGAGTCCGTACGAAGGACGCTATCCCTGCGGCACCCTCGTCCACAACGGCGTCTGGTACTACGGGACGTACTGCCTCCTTGACCACCCCGCCTGGAGCATGGATTGGCCTATCCTGGGGCCGTTCGTTGGCTTCCGGACCTCGCGCGACTTTGGCATGACCTGGGAGCCGCCCAGGCCGACACCGGCCGATCCCCTCTTCGGCGAAAAGACGTCTGTCTGGGGCGCCGAGCCCGTCAAGATGGGCTCGTCCCACTTCGTGGACTTCGGAAAAAATATGGAGCACTCGCCCGACGGCAAGGCCTACCTTGTCGGCCACGGCGCGACGGCCCCCGACCCGAACCCGCGCGCGCGGCAACCTGAGCTGGATCACCGGCGACGAGATCTATCTCGCCCGCGTCAGGCCGTCTCCCGAAACAATCAATGACCTGAAAAGCTATGAGTTCTACGCGGGGAACAGCCCGGACGGAAAGCCCGTCTGGAGCGGCGACTTCTTGAAAATCCGGCCCATCTTCAGCTGGAACAACCACTGCGGCTGCGTAACGATGACCTATGACGCGCCCCTCAAGAAATACCTGATGTGCATCACCGACGGCTGGCCGACCATCAAGTCCATGGACACCTATATCCTGGAATCGCCGGACGTCACCGGCCCGTGGAAGATGGTGACCTACTGGAAGGACTTCGGGCCTCAGGCTTATTTCGTGCACTTCCCGTCGAAGTTCATCAGCGCCGACGGCAAGACGGCCTGGCTCAGCTATTCGGCGAACTTCAGATATATGGGCAGAACGATCGATCCGGCCTACCTCGGGAATCCGCCCGGCAGCTGCTACCAGTGGTGCCTCCACGAGGTCCGCCTCCTGGATCAGGACGACCATTCAGACCTTCGGAACCAGGATTAATCTCCATCCCCATCTCCATTACTTGGTGACCGAGGGCGAAGTGGATGAGGCGGGCATCTTCCATAAGATCCCGCGGATCGACGACTCGCGGCTGGGCCGATATCTTCGCCCGGAAGGCGTTGGCGATGCTTGTCGGCCAGAAGCTTCTGAGCCCGGAATGGGCGGAGCGGATCCTCTCCTGGCGGCACACCGGCTTCTCGGTCCACAGCCGGGTGAGGGCCGGGACCAGAGACGAGGCCGAGGGGGCGGGAAAGTACATGATCCGGCCCCTTCTTTCCCTGGAGCGGCTCTCCCTCGATGAAAAGCAAGGTAAGGTCTGCTACCGGCATGGGAAAGACGCCCAAGAGATGGAGCGGATGGACTACCTGGAGTTCATCGCCAGAGTCACCTCCCACATCCCCGACAAGGGCCAGGTCACTGTCCGGTACTACGGCCTCTACGCCAACGCGCATCGGGGGAAGATCAGGAAGGCAGGTCTAGCCGCTGCCCCTCTCCTAATTATGGAGGAGGAGCTCCGCCCTATCCCTTCCAAGG
>Ga0307380_10006764_pt1 | contig 14997 bp, 15 predicted proteins | sample UN3MG_FD_202239 | JGI IMG/M metagenome (GOLD analysis project Ga0307380, IMG submission 202239) | Soil microbial communities from Risofladan, Vaasa, Finland - UN-3 | ecosystem: Environmental > Terrestrial > Soil > Coastal area > Acid sulfate soil | place: Finland: Risofladan, Vaasa | collected...
AAAGTCTTTCTATAATCTTATCAATGCTGGTTTTTGTATCATCGAATGTTATAATTACCGTGAAAGATTTGGTGTGTAGATTGTATTTCAATATCCCTTCAATGCTTGTTAGGATAGACCTTATCCTATATTGTGGTTCGCCTCAGCCACCACTAGCCGTCTATATAGGCTAAGATCTTAACATTTATGTCAAGCCCGCCCTGGCGCGATTTGATTGTAACAAGCTGTTGTCGCTTTAATAAGGAAGTGAGATCTATAAAACTCAGTCCTTGCATGCCAGCCTGCCCTGGCCTCCGGCTCGACTCCGTCCCGTAGGGGACTAGGCCCCGGCTCGTAGAGCCTACGCCTCGCCTATGAGATGCTGGATAAAACAAGGGATTCTTTTTTCTTATCTATCCAGTATCGAGCATCCAGCATCGCTTCGCATCAGGAAAGAGTGTATTATTTCCATCAACTTGTCGGTTTGCCCGACTCCCGCTTTGGCGGGATACGGGCCGGGAAGGCGAAGCTTCGATAGTAAATGGAATGAAGCACACGTTTTGAGTCGCGTATCTTGACATCTTAGCTTTGACATGCTAACAACGCTTTCCATAATCTAATGCTTAGATATGGAGATGCCAGAATCCGATCATACCGTTACATTCGAGAGCTTTGACAACCTTGCTTCATATTGGCTCAAACCCCAGTCCCCCTTAAAATGGGACTGCGTTTTCGTTCTGCCTGCCTGGTTGGAAGTCTGGTGGCGTGAGTTCGGCACTATAGCCCGCCTATACTTATGTGCCATCAGACAAAGAGAGACTATCATTGGTATCGCCCCCCTTCTTTTAAAGGACGAGGAGGCTTGTTTTATAGGTAGCGCAGATGTTTGTGACTGTTTAGACTTTGTCATTGCACCGGGGAGTGAGCACGATTTTTTCAATATCCTTCTTGAAGATTTGATTCAGAAGGGTATCAGACGCCTAAGCTTGAGGCCCTTGAGACCCGACTCTACCGTGCTCACTCATCTTGTAGGCATTGCAGAGGAACATGGGCATAAAGTCTCTTGCAAGGTAGATGATGTCTCCTTGGAGCTGGATTTGCCTCATACTTGGGAGGAATACTTAGGAATATTGAACCAGAAGCAGCGGCATGAAGTGAGACGCAAACTAAGAAGACTAAAAGAAACAGGCGAGGTAAGTTACCGAATTATTGAAGATAGCGAGGCTGTTCCGGCTGCCATTGACTTATTTCTGAAGTTTTTCCGAGAAAGCAGGCAGGATAAGGAGATATTTATGACCACCAACAGGGAATCTTTCTTCAGATCGCTGGCAAAGGCTATGGCCCACGCACACCTTCTGAGAATCGGCATTCTGGAACTCGACACCAAACCAGTAGCCGCAGTTATGTGCTTTGACTATAATGATACAATCTATCTTTATAACAACGGTTATGACCTTCAATACAGGTCCTTAAGCGTTGGGCAGATTTCCAAAATCCTTTGTATCAAAGATAGCATCGAAACAGGCAGGGGAAAATTTGACTTCCTTAAAGGAGCAGAAGAGTACAAATATCGCCTCGGGGGAAAAGAAGTCTCTCTTCAGGGCTGCCAGATAGTTCTTAAATGAGCACAACAAAAAAGGTGTAACCAGGTTTTCTACGAGCAAAGGGGGCACGAAAGGAAAAATGCAGCTGAATATAGCTATGATTAGCGTTCACAGTTGCCCTCTAGGCAAGCTGGGAGGGGGAAATACTGGAGGTATGAGCGTCTACATCCGAGAACTTGCCTATGAACTCGGAAAGCGAGGACACCTAGTTGATGTCTATACCCGTGCTCACGAGCCAGTACACGATCAGATTGTTGAACTGGGCAAAAATGCCAGGCTTATCCATCTCAAGGCAGGACAAGAGGAGGAAATAGACAAACTGGCCATTTATCCGCATCTTGCTGAATTCGCATACGAACTTGAGAATTTCAGGAAATATAATGGGCTTCATTATGATCTGATACATAGCCACTACTGGCTTTCGGGTTGGGTTGGAAGATTTATACAACGAGTGTGGAATGTCCCTCATATTACAATGCTACATACCTTGGGTGCGGTAAAGAATGCAATCGGCATAGGCAAGCGCGAGCCAGATCTTCGAATCAACTCTGAGAAAGAGTTGGCCAAGGATTGTCACCGCATTATTGCTCCCAGCGAAAGAGAAAAAGAATATCTCATTCACTATTATAATGCTTCACCAGAGCTCATCAGCGTTATCCCCTGCGGTGTGAATCTGGATCTATTCAGACCTTTAGAAAAAGAAATTGCACGGAGCCACCTTAGCTTGGACGGCGAAGTAGTTATTCTATTCGTGGGCCGTATTGTTCCGCTAAAGGGCATAGACAAGTTGTTGATGGCTATGCCCTATCTCGAAAGGGGGCAAAGGCTAAGGATGATAATTATCGGTGGCGATGAACATTGCCAGGATGAGATGGAAAGGCTTAAAAGCCTATCACAGATTTTACAAATCGACGATTTGGTCACCTTTCAAGGTTTGGTAAAGCAGGAAAAGTTACCTTACTTTTACAGCGCTGCCGATTTGTGTGTTGTTCCATCTTATTATGAAAGCTTTGGGCTCGTGGCCTTAGAATCCCTGGCTTGTGGAACACCAGTAGTGGCCACTAAGGTGGGCAGCATGGAGAATGTTATTCGGTTCGGTGAGACAGGATATATAGTGATAGATAATGCTCCTCATCGCATTGCGGATAAGATAGCTAAGCTTCTTTCAATGTCAAAGACAAAGAAAGAGGCAACTAGCTCAATTCGTAGGTCTGTAACCCAATTTAGCTGGTCAAACATCGCTGAAGCCGCAGTTAACGAATACCGTACAGTGCTTAATAGCTACTTCTCCAAGGTATAATAAGCCAAAAAGATCTTGCTTTTCCATTGAATCCACCCTGGATCCGATAGCTCTAAAGAAAAGGTTTAGTTGAGCACCTTTTCATACCATAAACTACTTGTGTGGACCTCAAACCCCAAAGATCTATAAAGGAAACAGGCTGTTTTGTTCTCACTATCCACAGTCAATTCAACAATTCGTATACCTTTGCTTTTCAAATGGGATAGACTAGCTAGCAGCACCTGCTTGCCTACACCCTTTCCTCGGTGGTCTGGGTCCACGCCTAACATGTAGATACGCCCTTTTCCCCTACTTATGGCTTTTTTGTCTCCGAAGTTTATCTTCGTCCAGCAATACCCAATGGGCTTATCCGCATCACAGGCCAGGATTATATCCTCCGGGGAGCAATTGGGAAGACTCGTGCGGTAAATTATCTCTTCTATAATGTTAGGACTATACCCCCATGTATTGGCAAAGGAACGATTTTGAATTTGTACAAGCTTATCTTCCTCACCGCGTCTCAGACGACGGCACGTAGAAGCAATCTGGTTGATCTTCAGCAAATGATCTTCGGAAAGATCCATCCTCAGTTCAAGAAAATGGCGTACGAATCTAAAACCCATTTCAGAGAACAGCCTATTATCCATCGCACTCTCCTGTGGAATATTCACATGGGCTATTTTTACTTTTAACTCTCTAGCGCGGTGTACAGCGCGCTCAATAAGCCTTTTGGCGAAACCCTTTCTTTGATGTTCTGGGTGTAGCAGGCAACTGAGAACTACCCGCCTAATGTTCAGCTCAGGCATGACATCTAGGTATCCTACAATATTTCCTCCTGTTTCAGCTACAAACAGGTTTTTTTCTGGAAAATGATTTGGCAGTCCAAGGCTCTCAACTAAGTCCTGTAGTGAGGTGCAGGAGCATGCCTGCCTTAGTTTTTTGACTTCAACCCATAACTGGACTAACTTATCGAAATCCTCAAGGCGATAATTTCGGATTATATAAGCATGATCGCTCATTTTTGGTGCGGGAAATATCCTTGGCTATTATTATAGTAGATAATGCGAGAGCTTTGCATAACTCATATTTCCTTAAAGAGGATGGGCTTTTCTTCAGTTCCAAGGCTCTCGGGCTGGTCTTTTCAGCAACGTATCTGCGGGGGAGTCCCGCCCGCCTCGCCTAAGCGGCTCGCGATGGCGGGCAGGTTTGCCCCCTCCGCATTGCCCCGATAAATCTGGGCCTGCGGTTTCCCCCACTGATACGTTGCGAAAAGACAGCGCCCTTACACCAGTCACCTCAGAAAAGTCCACCCTCTTCATTGGGGTGACAAAAATTGTCAGGTTTTGCAAAGCTCTAAATGTCTCCACATGTATGTAAATCTCTATCACAAGTGCATTATTTTAGACCACTATTGGCAACCTGTCAATCCTCAAGAGTCGTCTCAGGGTTTGTCCTCCAAAGGCCTGCTGCTCAATATCTATGTGCTATCCATGATATACCTGATGCAACCTCCTTCGAAGGCTTGCCTCAAATCACCTTCTGTGGTATTTTCTTCATGGCGAAGATCTTCTTTCTGTGTATTCTGGCCTTAGTGTTTTTTGTTTGCCGTGAAAGTATTATGATAAGAGAAGACCGTTTAAGACAGATTCGGTTACCATGCTGTCTTTTGGTTTTATTTCAGGAAACCTTGCTCCATGGAACCCCCGATAAAGAATTCCCTCTTTGTGGAGGTTGAGGGGTTTTTCCCCTCAACTAAAGGCCAGACAAGGGACCGCAATATTTTCATTGGCAGTAGGTGGGGATAACCCTCATGAGGGTTTAGGTAGACTTAAGAGGAGGCTTGTCAATGAATTCAAAACCAGCCCAGGCGATGGTGGTTACACCTCACCCAGATGATGCAGAATACGGTGTTGCCGGAACGGTTGCTCGCTGGATCAGTGATGGGAGAGAGGTCGTATATGTGGTATGTACCAATGGCGATAAGGGAAGCAGTGATGCCAATATAAAACCAGAGGAGCTGGTCAAAATTCGGGAGGAGGAACAAATGGCTGCAGCGAGGTCGCTGGGGGTTAGGGAGGTCATATTCCTGCGCCATCCAGACCAGGGCTTGGAGGATACTCCTGAATTCCGCAAGGAGCTCGTTCGCCTCATAAGGTTGTATAAACCTGAGACTATGGTAACTGCTGATCCTTACCGGCGCTATGTCTGGCACCGGGATCATCGAATAACTGGCCAAGTTACCCTGGACGCTATCTTCCCCTATGCCAGGGATCATCTTTCTTACCCCGATTTGATGAAAGAAGGCCTTCATCCTCATATGGTCAGGGAAATATTGCTCTGGGCGTCAGAGGATGCAAATTACCGCTCCGATATCACCAAAACCTTTCATCTGAAGCTGGCCGCACTGAGATGTCATCAGAGCCAGGTGGGACACATTCCACCACAAGAGCTGGAAGAACGGCTAAAGCAAAGGCATAGGGTAATGGCTGAGGGAGAGGATTTCCTGCTGGCAGAGGCCTTCCATCGGGTTGAGATATCGAGGTAGACCAATCCTTTAATAAAACGAATTGGCTAGGAAGAAAGCCAGAGCACATCTCCACACAGCCTAGGGTCGTGAGGTCGGGAGGAAAAGATAACAAATTCTGCCTTCTCTTTTTTTAATATGGTAGAATTGCCGTGGCCAGGATATACTTGAGTATCTTCAGGCAAAACAAAAATCTTATTGATTATTGATTCGATTATTTGACTTAAGTCGGCTGGTGACTGAGTCTTACCCGGACCACCGGGGAAAATAGTATCTCCTGATATCAAATATTTACCTAGTAGAAAACATAAACTACCCGGCGTGTGACCAGGCGTATGAAGCACCCTCAGTTCTATATTTCCGAATGATACTGTATCGCCATCACCGAGGAGGATATCAGGTGGTAAAGGTAGATTCTTGGCGTCTAGCGGGTGGACGGCAACTGGAATCCCTAGCTCGGACTTTAACTCGGGGAGTGCGCCAAGATGATCCATATGGTTATGGGTTATTAATATGTATCTAGGGTTAGTCACTTTCAACCGTCTTAGAATTTCATCTGCTTCTGCGGGTGCATCCACTAATACACTATCTCTGGTTAGGCGGCAGGTTATTATGTAGCTGTTGGTATCGAAGGGTCTTAATGTAAGTCTGTCAATCTGGATGTATTCATTTTTTGCTACGGTTGTCATTTTACCCCCTCAAAAGGAAAGCAATTATCTTTTCAATATATAGCCTTACCCATAGTTTTTGATAATACATCAAATACTTGACATTTTCATAGAATACAGCGCGTACACGAAGTTACTCAATAATTTTTCCATACATAAATCTTAATTCTATTTGTTCAACCATGTCTATGTCTTTAATAAATTAACATTTTCCCTAAAAAAGTGACAGGAAGTGGTTGGCTTATCTACTTGGCTATTGCAGTCCTTACAATTAATATCTTATAATAACTTCAAATAATACGTCTTTTAGGCAGTCACCATCTTGGTTGTTTGCCATAATCTTCGGATAAATTAAGGAGGTCAAACTATGGTACGTCTGATCCTTACTTTATTTATAATATTAAGTACATTGCTGAATTTAGGTTGTTTCAATAATTCTGACACAGCTCCCCCAGCTTCATCTCAAATTATTGGAGAGATTGAACTCTATACATTCACACCTGATCACCAGAATCTTTTAAGTGAAGCAAATCCATTTATATTGCCTCCAAATACCTTGGTCAAAGATGCACTCGACAGCCTTGGTCGACATCTGGCCAAAGACTACTTTTCTAAAACATATAAAGACAAGGTAACAGATATTCATTTTGAAGTCGTTAGAATAGATGAGGTAGCTACGCCTTCTCGTCCTCTTCGCATCGCTGTTATTAATATGGTTGATATCAATAGAGATGCAAGGAGGTATTTTTTTCAAGGCTCTGCTGGAGGACAAACAACATTCTATATGATTGCCGCAACATTTATGCAACCCCATTTGAGCCCACCTTTAGTAGATGGTTTAGTACTTCTTTATAACGGTAAAATACTTCCAGAGCTTGACCATATTAATGTAAAAGGTATCCTGACTCCAAGATTGGTTCAACATATTGCTAAACGTGCGATCCAAGGTAAAGAAAGGTAGGCTGTTATTTTATATCAAGATCGGGTCAATTCCGGATGAACTAGCTATGTCATTTAAGGATAGAGACAAGCTTCATATAACACTTATCATAGCTGGAGGGTAGGCCCCATATTTGAGCGTATGGGGGAGGTTTTATCCCGTGCTGATGACCTGATTACCAATCAGTCAGAATCCTTTTTTAAAGCCACTTAAGGTAAGCCCTTAAGTGGCTTTTTTTATTGGCGTTTTTGGGAATTCCCATACTGGACTGCCATCAAATCCCAGAGCCTGACATTAAATATGCACTATGCGCTCTGTTCACCCCGTGAAATTGCGAAGCAAAGGTTCAAAAACGAACCTATTTCACTGGGGTTCACCCCGTGAAATTGCGAAGCAAAGGTTCAAAAACGAACCTATTTCACTGGGGTTTACCCCGCCTCTTACCTCAAGCAAAGCGCTCCTGGAGAGAAACGCTCCTTTTGCCTAACGCCGCTCATCAGAGCGTTATTCCTTGACAAACCACAACCACAGGCATAAGCTTGTCACAACATAAATTCAGGCCCTTTAAGGAGGGTGTTATGTTTACCTCGTGGAACCTTTATCCCGCCCGTAATGTAGACACAAATGTTCATATCGAAAAAGAATTCTTCAATCTACTTAAACCTGATGGCACTGTTCCACTGGGGATCTGCAATTCCAACATAAGGTTTTTCAAAAAGCTCCACCAACGCAATGTTCGTGGAGCTTTTTTATGTCTATTTGTGTGGAGAACCACGGGAAAGCCTGTCGAGAGCCCCTCGGCCGTGAGACATGTCGACGAGCCCTTCGGCTTGAGCTCAGGGCCGGACGGCTCATGTCGAGTCGCTCGGGGCCGAAAGGCCTCCAGGTCGAACGACCCGTGGCGCCACTTGGTTCCGCAGATTCGCTTCGCGAACTGCTGGACTTAGTCCATCGATTCATAAATTCGATAACGAATTTATTTACTCAGGACTTAGTGGTACGACATCCCGGCCATAAATGCATTCATCCACGGCTAAAGCCAGGCTTTCTGCGGTCGGGGTAAATGACACGTGCTGTTAAGCAAGAAAAACAGAACATGAGTCAAACGGAGCCTTGGCCCGTTGAAAAAAAAGATTTGACTGATAGGAGAAAAAGGAATGACGGATAATGTACCTGAAAAATCGGCAACATCATCCCAGATTTTGCTTTATCAAACAGAAGACGGCCGCAGCCGCATCGAGGTGCGCCTGGAAGATGAGACAGTATGGCTTTCTCAAGACTTGATGGCAGAACTTTTCCAGACGACCAAGCAGAATATTAGCCTCCACATTCACAACATATTTAAAGAAGGTGAATTAGATCAATATTCAGTTGTCAAGGAATACTTGACAACTGCCAGCGACGGGAAAAGATACAAAACCAGGTTTTACAACCTAGATGTCATTATTGCCGTAGGGTACCGAGTTCGATCCCACAGGGGTACCCAGTTCCGTCAGTGGGCCACTGAACGTCTCCGGGAATACATCGTCAAGGGCTTTACATTGGATGACGATCGCCTCAAACAGGCTGACGGCCGCAACTACTTCGACGAACTGCTCGCCCGAATCCGCGACATCCGGTCGTCCGAAAAGGTTTTCTGGCGCAAAGTCCTCGATATCTACGCGACGAGTATCGACTACGATCCCGGCACGGACCTTTCCCTGCAGTTCTTTGCCACGGTGCAAAACAAGATGCACTGGGCCGCGCACGGACATACGGCCGCTGAGATAGTCGAAAGCCGCGCTGATTCGTCACAGCCCAGTATGGGCTTAACCACATGGACGGGCTCAGGCCCGACGGTTCAGGACATCGAGATTGCCAAGAACTATCTCCAAGAGGACGAGTTGGACGCACTGAACCGCATTGTGACCATCTACCTGGAATTCGCCGAACTGCAGGCTTTGAACCGTAATCCCATGACAATGCATGACTGGATCACTAAACTTGACGATTTCCTGCGCCTGAGTGGTCGTGAGATCCTCACGCATGCCGGACAAGTCAGCCATGACAAGGCGCTGGATACAGCGCGTGTCGAGTACGAGAAGTACCGAAAAGCTCGCCTGATGGATGCGTCGCCCGTGGAACGCCATTTTCTGAAATCGGTTGAGGAATTGAAGCAGATTGAAGGGAAGGGACAAACCGGGGAGGATCGCGAAGAATGAAACACGGAACACATAAAAAACACGAGAATGGAAAGAGCAGTCATTCTGTACTGGCTCAGAAGATCAAGCCCTTCGTGGAAGACATTATACGGATTCAGAAGCAGGCAAAGTCGCTGGGTATCTTCGTGAACGACCGTGAACTATTGGAGTGCACCGGCTGTAACCTTGTGGAGGACGTGGCATTCGACGGCTCACTGATGACCTATCACAGAGATAGCGATGACATGACTGATTCCGGCCTGCGGTTTGTGAAAATGGACCAAGAAAAATACCGATGCCCAGTATGCGGGACAGTGTCGAAGGCGCAGTTTTTGTGACTGGCAGAACCCATTCAACATTCGGGATGACATCCATCAACTCCACCTGGGAGCATGTGAGATCGCAAAATACGACCTTAAAGTCGCCACCAGGTCCACCGCGGAAGCCGATTGGATTTGAGGTCAAGGAACCCAAGGCTCGGTATGGTAAGACAGGTAAAAAGAATCAAACGAAGATTTGATCCGTTGACTACATCAATATTGATGTTGACTTCCCATGGAATTTACTATAGAATTTTATGAAACAAGTGCGGGCAGATGTCCTGTCCATGAGTTTCTTGACGAGCTAAAGAAATCCAATCCTTATGATTTTGCAGCGGTCCTGGCAGGCCTCGCAAAGCTCAAAAACAGGGAATATCATCGGCCACCCCTTTCGAAGCCTATAGGAGACGATCTTTTTGAGTTACGACACGTGGGCAAACTGAATACTCGAATCAAACAGATCAAAGATCGCATTGAATCTCTAAGGAAAGATTTATGAATAACCAAGTGACAATTGAACAATTGGAAGAACTAATGACTTCCAAAGAGGGAGAGCATCTCGAATTCAAGGAAGCCAGAAAAAATTATCACTTTGAGACTCTTGTTAAATATTGTGCTGCATTAGCCAATGAAGGTGGCGGAAAGATTATTCTTGGGGTAACCGACAAACGTCCCAGAAGCGTTGTGGGTTCTCAGGCTTTTAGGCAACCGGAACGAACAAGGTCTGGTCTTATCGAACAATTACATCTGAACATTGATTTCAGCACAGTCAGTCACCCAAAGGGCCGGGTTCTGATTTTTCATGTCCCCACGCATCCAATCGGAAATCCCGTCAAATATAAGGGGATTTACTGGCAACGACAGGGCGACAGTCTGATAGCAATATCCGAAGACCGGCTGCGTGGTATTTTTGCGGAGGCAGGGCATGATTTCTCGGCGGATATATGTGCTTCCGCCACCATGGATGATTTGGACACGGTGTCTATTGGAAACTTTCGCAAGCGCTGGATTACCAAGTCCGGGAATCAAGGTTTAACCACTCTTACCCCGGAACAGCTGCTTAATGATGCTGAGGCCCTGGTTGACGGCGGTTTAACCTATGCTGCCCTGATTTTGTTCGGCACCCCGAAGGCCCTTGGGCGACATCTTGCTCAGGCGGAAGTTATTTTCGAGTATCGTGCCTCCGACGCATCTGGTCCTGCTCAGCAGAGAAAGGAATTTCGGCAGGGTTTCTTCAGTTTCTACGATGAACTATGGAACCTGATTAACCTTCGAAATGATATTCAGCACTTTCAGTCAGGCCTGTTTGTTCTGGATATTCCTACTTTTTCCGAGCGTGTTGTTCGAGAAGCTGTTTTAAATGCCGTCAGCCATCGGGACTATCAGCTTGGCGGCAGTGTTTTTATCAGACAGCATCCCCGCCGATTAGTACTCGAAAGTCCGGGCGGCTTTCCTGTTGGTATTACCGAGCAGAATATTCTTGACCGTCAATTGCCGCGTAACCGGCGTATTGCGGATATTTTTGCCAAATGCGGCCTTGTGGAACGCTCCGGGCAGGGTATGAACCTGATGTTTGAATTGAGCATTCAGGAAAGTAAACCAACGCCTGATTTTACTGGTACGGATCAATATCAGGTCGTTCTTAACCTCAACGGAGAAGTACAGGACCCACGTTTTCTACAGTTTCTCGAAAAGGTGGGGCGGGAGGCGTTAGAACTCTTCAGTACAGCCGATTTTTTGTTGCTGGATAATATACACAGAGAACGTAGGGTACCGGATCAGCTTCAAAGCCGCTTGCAGTCACTTGTGGAAAAGGGCGTTATAGAGCGTTTCGGCCGTGGCCGCGGGGTCAAATATATCCTCAGCCACCGGTATTACAAAATGGTTGATGAAAAGGGCGCCTATACGCGTAAAAAAGGGCTGGATCGGGAAACAAACAAGGCCTTGCTCCTGAAACACATAAAGGGAAACAGGGATAGCGGTAGCAGGCTGAAGGAGCTTATGCAGGTGCTTCCTGCATTGTCAAAGGATCAGGTGCAAAAATTAGTTGCTGAACTCAAGAAAGAAGGGAAAATTTTCAAGATCGGAGCTACGAAGGCAGCCCTATGGTATCCGGAAAACACGGATTCTATTGCGCCATAAAAAAGAAATAGCGCAATCATGGCGCAATTAAATATGTATAACTGTTTGATATACAATGAATTATATTGCGCCGCCTATTACAGTGATAATTGTTTTGACGTAATAGAAAACGCAATAATATGAAGTAATAGAGCAGAAGAGAATTAAACCACTGAACACACGGAAGACACAGACAAAGAAAAAAATAATTCGGTGTATTCCATGGTAAAGAACTGGAGACAAACATGAAAAAATTGACAGAACAGGACGGCAGCAGCCTCAATATGGTGAACGAGAATTTGGAAGCGCTTAACGCCATCTTTCCCGAAGCCTTTACAGAGGACAGCGTGGATTTTGAAGTTTTACGTCAACTCCTGGGCGATGCGGTTGCTGAGGGTGAGGAAAAATATGGCCTTAGCTGGCATGGCAAGAAAAAGGCGTGACAGGTTGCCCTGGAAAGAAAGAGTGATTGGCTTACGAGGAATCTCACATGAGGAAACAAACAAACTTTGATCGATATCTTGATGAACAGTTGAAGGACTCCACCTTTGCAGCGCGGTTTAAAGAAGCTGGTGAGGCCTGGGATGTGGCTATGCAGCTTGCTGCACTGCGTAAGGAATCCGGTTTGTCTCAAAAAGAACTTGCTCAACGCGCGGGAACTTCTCAGCAGCAGATAAGCCGCCTGGAGTCTCCGGGTTATAAGGGCCATTCCCTGAGCATGCTCCGTAGGGTGGCTGAAGTGCTGGGAGGCTCGGTACGAGTCCAAATTCAACGGGGTAAACGGGCAAGACCATCAGGGGTTGCCGAGGATACGGAAACTTACAAAACCAGACCGAGCTGATATGGGGCTTGAGCGGATCAAAAAAGAACAAAAGTCAAACGAAGATTTGTGACCCGTTGATAAAAAGAAACGCCCCTGCAATGAAGCAAGGGCGTCAAGCTAACGATGCTATCGTCAGCGCTGTTATCAATTTGTTGGTATTATAAAGTTTATAAACGTTAAAGTCAACAGATATGGCCATTTTGATTTCTGCAGATAGCGACCTTATGGCCCCCATAAAAAAAGTGAAACAACTATTTACCAGCAAGAAAATAGTGGTAGCCTTCCCTCCGGCCAGATCTTCATTTGCATTAAAGAAAATCGCCACTGCTTCTTTCGTAATCGACAGGTAAGCCTGCTGGCAACTGAAAGTATTAATAAGATGCAAAGCCTAGGCTTCGATATAGGCCCTGGAGATTTTGCTGAAAATTTTACCTGTGATACAATAGATTTGGTCTCATTGTCTTTTGGCACACGGATCTCCATAGGAAAGGAAGTTGTCTTGGAGGTTACCCAGATCGGCAAAGAGTGCCACAGCGGATGTGCTATCTATCGCCAGATAGGCAAGTGCATAATGCCCATGGAAGGAGTATTTGCCAGGGTAACTAAGGGAGGATTGGTAAAGGCAGGAGATGCAATAAGGGTATTGCAGAGGGAGGAGTGATGGACAATACAGAGAGGTTTCCCATACAACGTGTTACTAAGGAAGGTAAGAAGGATACTGAGGACCTGGTAACCAGGGAGCTGCCCCTCACCATTATTCTAAATAACCGGGAGTTGGTAACCTTGCTCTGCTCACCCACAGATCTAAAGTATTTGGCCATCGGTTTCCTCTCCTCTGAGGGGTTAGTCAAGAGTAAGGATCAAATCAAGAAGATAACAGTCGATGCCCAGAGGGGCGTGGTACGTGTGGAAACCAAGGAAAATGAAGAGTTCGCTAGCGAGCTTATATTCAAGCGGTTTATCACCTCGGGCTGTGGAAGAGGGGCCTCTTTTTATAGCGTGGCTGATGTCCACGGCCAGGCAAAGGTAGAATCTCAAATTGGAATATCAGCCCTTGAAGTCTTTGCCCTAGTAAAGGAGTTTCAGCATCGCTCCAAGGTTTATAGAGCAACGGGTGGTGTTCATAGTGCCGCTCTGTGTGATACCACAAGCATCCTGGTCTTTGCCGAGGACATCGGCAGGCACAACGCCATTGACAAAATCTTCGGTCAATGTCTTCTAGGGGATATACCGACAGATGACCGCATGATAATCACCAGTGGCAGGATCTCCTCTGAAATATTGCTCAAGGTAGCCAAGAGAAACATTCCCGTACTTATCTCCAAATCTGCACCCACTGACCTGGGGGTGAGGTTGGCCAATGACTTAGGCATAACGCTCATCGGCTTTGTTAGAGGAAGCAGGATGAACGCCTACACCAATGGCTGGAGGGTAGTGACTGATGGATAATAGGGATCTCAAGTTAATAGAGAAAATCCTGAGCCTCAAGCGTGAAAGGAATGCAGTAATTCTGGCGCATAACTACCAACTGGGCGAGGTTCAGGATATCGCCGACTTTGTCGGTGATTCTTTAGGGCTGAGCCAAAATGCCGCAAAAACAGATGCAGAAGTGATCGTCTTCTGCGGCGTTCACTTTATGGCAGAAACAGCCTCAATCCTCTGCCCAGAAAAGATAGTATTGCTTCCGGATATGAACGCCGGTTGTCCAATGGCAAACATGATTACTGCTGAAGAGCTGAGGGAAAGAAAAAGAAAGCTCCCAAAGGCTGCTGTGGTCTGCTACGTTAACTCCACAGCGGAGGTTAAGGCGGAGTCAAACATTTGCTGCACTTCAGCTAATGCGGTTAAGGTGATTGAAAGCGTGGATGTGGAGGAGATATTATTTGTTCCCGACCAGTACCTGGGTCATTATGTCTCTACCAAGTCCGACAAAAAGATTTTCCTATGGCCTGGCTACTGCCCGACTCATATCAGGATACGACCTGAACATATTACTGAGCTTAGGCAGGAGTATCCCCAGGCCAAGGCAGTAGTTCATCCGGAGTGCAGACCTGAGGTAATAGCTCTTGCCGATGAGGTATTGAGCACCGGGGGAATGTGCCAATACGCCAGGAGAGATGATGTCAGCCAAATGATAGTGGGTACTGAGATAGGGATAATACATAGGCTTAAGAAGGAGAACCCAGATAAGAAATTTATCCCCGCCTCAGAGTCGGCCGTCTGCCCAAATATGAAGCTAATCACACTAGAAAAGGTATTATGGTCTTTGGAAGAGATGGCTCCCCAAGTAAGAGTTTCTGAGGAGATTCGCCTTGAGGCAAAGGCTGCTGTGGACAGAATGATAGAAGTAGTCTAGACCAGGGGATGGGAAGGAGGCATGGAAGGGACTACTAATGAGATTATTTTTATTGCACGTTAGCAATAGGTAAGATAGGCAATGAGTATAGAGGTAAGCATTCACCAGAGTTTGCGTCATTTAACGAATGGCCAGGCCACGGTTAAGGTTAATGGTACTACTGTTGGTCAGTGCCTTAATGATTTAGTGAATCAGTTTCCCGG
>Ga0307380_10006766_pt1 | contig 14993 bp, 10 predicted proteins | sample UN3MG_FD_202239 | JGI IMG/M metagenome (GOLD analysis project Ga0307380, IMG submission 202239) | Soil microbial communities from Risofladan, Vaasa, Finland - UN-3 | ecosystem: Environmental > Terrestrial > Soil > Coastal area > Acid sulfate soil | place: Finland: Risofladan, Vaasa | collected...
TTGGTCATCACCGGCTCGATGACGTTGAACGGGATGCACAGGCTCATCGTCCCCGCCCGGGCACCCATCTTGATCTCGAAGCCGATCACCACCACCACCTCGTTCGGCGCCACGATCTGCACCAGATGCGGATTGCTCTCCACCTCCGATACTTCGAACTTCACCGGCACCATCTCGCACCACAGCTCCGTTAGACAGGCCAGGGCCCGGTTCGTGAGCTGCCGCACGAGCCGCAGCTCGATCATGGTCAGCGGCCGCTGCGGGATGAACAGTTCCGTGCTCGAGCCCCCCATCAGCCGATCGATGATGGGGTAGATGATCAGCGGGCTGATCTCCAGGCACATCTGCCCTTCGAGCGGCTCGCATTTGAGCAGGTTGAAGTTCGTCGGGTTCGGCAGCGAGTGGATGAACTCGCTGTAAGTGAGCTGTTCCGTCGTCGCCACCCGGACCTCGATGATCGTTCGAAGGAAGCCCGACAGCGACGCGCCCAGGTTCCGGGCGAAGCCCTCGTGAATCCCCTCCAGGGCCCGCATCTGGTCCTTGCTGACCCGCTCCGGACGCTTGAAATCGTAGCTGCGGACCTCCTTCGGGCTCAGCTCGGCCCGCCGCGTCGGCTGTTGAGACTCTTCCAGATCGCCGGCGCTGACCGCCTCCAGCAGCGCATCGACCTCGGTCTGGTCCAGTACATCGGCCATGGGTAATCCGTCGGCTCCGAGCTACCGGCGCCAGGCGCAACGCCCGGGTGCCCACCGGCATCCCTCGGTCCGGCGCCGCCGTTCCTTCACGATCCACGTCGGCAGGCGCGCTCGCACCATCCATGGCGCACACCGACACCGTCCACCGGGATTATCGGACACCGGCAGGCAGGAACTTGAGAGCGGCGATCGGCCCCCGACGGCCGACCACACTCCGGCCACCGCGCGGGCGGCTGGTTGCCCGCCGGGGCTCATCCGCCCCTCGCCGCCCACTATCCGGCGTTCGCCATTCGCCGCCAACGGTCGAAGAAGTCGGGGAACGTCTTGGACACACAGCCCGGATCGTTGATCACGATCCCGTCGGCCGCCAGCCCCGCCAGCGAGAAGCTCATGGCCATGCGGTGGTCGTTGTACGTGTCAACGGCCGCCGGAGTGACCTCGCCCGGCGGATGAACGGTCAGGCCGTCGGCATGGACCTCGACAGTGGCCCCCAGCCGACCCAGCTCACGAGCCAGCGCCGTCAGTCGGTCGGTCTCCTTCAGGCGCAGGTTGGCCACGTTGCGAATGTGCGTCGGCCCCTCGGCGAACAGCGCCACCACGGCCAGCGTCTGAACCATGTCCGGCATGTCGTTCAGGTCCACGTCCACGCCGCGTAACCGTTGGCCCCCGCCCGGACCTTGGACGGTCAGATGCGTAGTCCCGCGACCGACGCTGCAGCCCATCCGCTCCAGCACGTTCACGAACCGGGCGTCACCTTGCACGCTCGCGGTTCCCAGACCGCGCACGGTCACCCGCCCCCCCGCGACGGCCGGCGCCGCCAGGAAGTACGAGGCGTTAGACGCATCCGGCTCGATGGCGTACTCCCGTCCGCGATAGCGCTGCGAAGCGGCCACCACGTATTTCGCGCTCCTGGCATTCACCTGCCCGACCACCGACACGCCGAACTCGTCCATCACCGCCAGCGTCATGGCCACGTACGGCGCGCTGACGAGTGGACCACGAATATCCAGAAAGACATCCCCGCGCGCATACGGCGCCGCCATCAGCAGCCCGCTGATCATCTGGCTCGAAGGCGGCGACGAAAACTCGACCGTCCCGCCGTCCAGACCGCGGGCGTGCACGGTCAGCGGCGGGTATCCCTCGACACCCAGGTACTCGACCCGCGCCCCCAGGCGCCGCAGACCGTCCACCAGCGCTCCGATCGGGCGCTCGTGCATCCGCTGCGAGCCCTCCAGCCGGTATTCACCCATCCCCAGCGAGACCAGGGCCGTGCAGAACCGCATCGTCGTGCCCGAGTCACCACAGTGGAGTTCCGCATCCCCGACGGGCAGATGCCCACTGCATCCGTGGACCGTGGCCGTCGCCGCGACTGCATCGAACACGACCTCGACCCCCAATCGGCACAGGCAATCGGCCATCTGACGCGTATCGTCGGCCGGCAATGCACCGGTCAGGCGGCTCTTGCCATCGGCCAGGGCGGCCAGAACCAGCGCCCTGTTGGTCAGGCTTTTGGATCCGGGAACCTCCACGACTGCGTCAAGAGGCCCGTCGGCCGGTCGCAGCATCAGCCCGCTCATGACCGGCACCATATCCCGGAAAACAGCGGGTTGCGAGCGGCGAATTCAGAGCCCCCCTCGACAATCACCCCCCCAAGAATCGCGGCGCCCCCCGTCGGTTCATCGACCCGTTCGGGCGAGCCTACAGGTTCTGACATTTGCAACGCCGCCCTCAACCCTCTACAGTCCTTGCTCTACGCCGCGAAGTGCGGCACAGCGTGCCGCATGCGCAGGCGCGTCCGGAGCCAAACGAGGAGAAGCCTATGAGACATCGACAACTACGAATCCTGTCGGCCGCCCTGCTCGTCGGCCTGTTGCTCGGTCCGACCGGCTCGCTGGCTGCGGGCGACAGCAAGGGTGTCCAGCCGCGGGTGGAAACACTGGACAACGGCCTGAAGATGCTGCTGGTCGAGCGCCACGAGGAACCCACCGTCGCCGCCGGTGTGTTCTACAAGGTCGGTTCGGTCAACGACCCGGCCGGCAAGAGCGGCATCGCCCACCTCTTCGAGCACATGCTGTTCAAGGGTTCCAACGTCATCGGCACCAGCGACTACGAGGCCGAACGCACCTTCATCGAACAGCAGGACGCCCTGCGGGCCACGATGAACGCCGAGATGAACCGCATGCGGCTCATGAAACGCCGCGGCGAGATCACCGACGTCCTGGACCCCGAGCAATGGACGGACGAGTACAGGAAGCTCAAGGCACAGTACGACGAGCTGATCGAGGCCCAGCGCCGGTACATCAAGAACAACGAGCTGGCCAACCTGTACTCGGCCAACGGCGGCGCCAGGCTCAACGCCGGCACCGGCGAAGACATGACCATGTACTACGTCCAACTGCCCTCCAACAAGCTGGAGCTGTTCTTCTGGCTCGAGTCCGATCGCATGGCCAACGGCATCATGCGCGAGTTCTACGTCGAGCGCGACAACGTCCGCGAGGAGCGCCGCCTCCGCACCGAGAGCACGCCCACCGGAAAGTTCCGCGAGGCCTTCGAGGCCCTCTTCTGGCAGAGCCATCCTTACGGCGTCCCCGTTCTGGGCTGGGCCTCCGAGGTCGAGTCCATCACCCGCGACGACGTCCGCGGCTTCTACAAGACCTACTATGCTCCGAACAACGCCACCCTGGTCATGGTCGGCGACTTCGACTCGCAACAGGCCATGAAGCTGGCCAGGCAGTACTTCGGGCGCATCCCGGCCTGCCCCAATCCGCCCGAACCGATGGTCACCGAGGAGCCGCCGCCCATCGCCGAACGCCGCTTCTACGCCGAGGCCGAGACCAACCCCCAAGTCCAGGTTCGCTATCACGCCGTGGCCATCGGACACAAGGACGAGGCCGCCCTCGACGTGCTCGGCGAACTGCTCTCCGGTAAGACCGGCCGGCTCTACAAACGGCTGGTCACCGAGGAAGACGCCGCCATCGGCCAGCCTCGGGCCGGCAACGGGGCCAGCAAGTACGCCGGTTATTTCGAGCTCAGCGCCGTGGTCAAGGAAGACCACACCCCGGAGCAGGTCGAGCAGATCATCCTCGAAGAGGTGGACAAGCTTCGAGAGGGCGAGATCACCGACTACGAACTCCAGAAGGTCAAGAACCAGGTGCTGGCCTCGTCGGTCCGCCGTCTGCAACGCAGCATCGGCTTGATGTTCCAGCTCGGCATCTACGAAACCTGGTACAAGTGGGAGTACATCAACGAATCGCCCGAGCGGATGCTTCAGGTGACGGCCGACGACGTGCGTCGCGTCGTCAAGAAGTACTTCGACCCCAAGACCCGGACGGTCGCCATCTACCGCACCAAAGAGGGCGCCCCCACCGACATGGACCCCGAGCTGGCCGCCCTGCTGGCCGACGTCCCCCAGGACCAGCACGAGCAGGTCAAGATGATGATCGACCAGATCAAACAGGCCACGGACCCGGATCGCCTCCGCCAGCGGGTCGAAAGGATGGAACAGATGGCCGGGTCCGACCAGGCCCCCGAGGAACAGAAGGCGATGTTTGAATACATGGTCAAGGTGCTCAAGGCACGCCTGGCCGAGCTGGAAGCCGCCAACGAGGAGACGGAATAAATGCAAAACAAACTGCTGCCTCTATTCGCACTGCTGCTGTTGGCCGCCACGGCCCCCACCGTCTTCGCCCAGGAGCCGATACCGGCCCATCCCGAACAGCTCGTCTACCCGCCGCTGGAGTACCAGGTGCCGCCCGCGGCCCAGTTCCGCACCACACTACCCAACGGCATGGTCGTCTTCATCGCCGAGGACCGCATGCTGCCCACCTTCGACCTCAACGTCAGCATCCGCACCGGCGGGGCCCTCGACCCTCCGGCAAAGGCCGGGCTGGCCTCGCTCACCGGAGAGATGATGCGCGACGGTGGAACGCAGAAGCTCACCCCCGAGGAACTCGACGAACGCGTGGACTTCCTGGCCGCCGCCATCGACACCCGCATCGGGGATACCAGCGGCCGAGCCGGCCTGTCCTGCCTCGCCAAGGACATCGACGAAGGCTTGGCCCTGCTGGTTGACGTGCTGCGTTACCCGCGCTTCGACGAGGAGCGTTTCCGACAGGCCAAGGACCGCCGCCTCCAGAACATCAAACGGCGAAACGACTCCACCAACTCGATCGAACAGCTCGAGTGGGGCTTCCTCATGAACGGGGAGGGCCACTTCAGCACGCGCTATCCAAGCTCCGATTCCACCCGGGCCGTCACCGTCGACGACATGCGGGCCTTCCACCAGCGCTACTTCCATCCGGGGAACATAATCGTCGCGGTGGCCGGTGACTTCGACCGGGCCGTCATGCTCGAGAAACTGGCCAAGGCATTCGGCGACTGGCCCGTCGGCGAGTCCGGTCCGGTCACCTTCCCCGCGCCGGAGCATCAGCCCAAGCCGGGCGTCTACGTCATCCAGAAAGAGGAGGTGAACCAGGGCCGGGTCTCCCTGGGGCACAGATCGATCCTGCGAGGGTCGCCGGACGAGTTCGCCCTGCAGGTCATGAACGGCATCCTGGGCGGAACCGGCTTCCAGTCGCGCCTGGTTGCCAAGGTCCGCTCCGACGAGGGTCTGGCCTATAGCGTAGGCTCCATGTTCGAGCAGGGCGTCTACTACCCGGGCGACTTCCGCTGCTACCTCCAGAGCAAGAGCAACGCCTGCGCCTACGCCATCGGTCTGGTCATCGACGAGATCAATCGTTTGCGCGACCAGAAGGTCCCCCAGGACGAACTCGACGCCACCATCAACTACTTCGTCGAGGGCTTCCCGCAGAGGTTCTCCTCCAAGCTCGCCCTGCTGCGGACCTACGCCAGCGACGAGTACACCGGACGCGATCCGTCCTATTGGCAGAGCTACGTGGACAATCTCAAGCGCGTGACGGCCGACGACGTGCAACGAGTGGCCCAAAAGTACCTGCATCCGGATCAACTGGTCATTCTGGCCGTCGGCGACACCGAAACACTGATCGCCGGCGGGCACGACAAGGACCCCGACCTGCCCCTCAGCAAGTTCGGCGAGCCGGCCAGGATGCCGGTGCGCGATCCGGACACGCTGCGGCGGTAGCGCTGGGAAGATACGATCAGTACAGGGTCAGCGCCGACGGTGACTGCGCGCCATTGCCAGGCCCAACGGCAGCAACAGCAGAAACGTCCCCGGCTCCGGCACGCTGACCACCAGGCGGTAGTCGAACGCCTCCGGATGCCCGACGCCGTCGAAATCCCAATCGCCATAACCCGTCAGCGCGAAGGTGTACGTCCCGGTCTGCGGGGCGATGAAATGGATGGCCGGCAGGAAGTCCACGCCGTCCACGTCGTCATAACCGAGCAACGACCCGTCCGGCCCGTAGACCGCCAGCAGGCCGTCCGTATCGTCCTCCGGAAACGGCGTGAAGTCGAAGACCGAGGCGGTCACCAGCGTGCCGGCCGCCGCCTGGATGGAATAGAAGTCGATCCCGTCAGCCGTGCTGTCGGGGCCCAACGAACCCTCGACCGAGGCCGCCCCGTGGTTGAACGCCGACGCGGGGATCGCCTGGGCCGTGGCCAGCGTGTCGTTCGATCCCTGCTCCAGCGCCGTTGCCCCGGTGGAAACGACCAGCCGATAGTCGAACTGCTCGCTGTGCCCCTGTCCCTCGAAGAAGAAGTCGCCCTCGCCCGTGGCCGCGACCGCCCATTGCCCGTCTGTCGATGGATAGAAGTGGATCGACGACAGCAGCCCCGGGTTGTTGTCGTTGTCGAACTCGGTCAGAAAACCGAACGAGCTGAACACACCGAGCACCGAATCGTTGTCGGCCGCATCCGGCGTGTAGTCCCACAGCGACGCGGTGACCAACGGAAAGGGCGCCGAGACGGGGAACGAGAAGAAGTCGATCCCCGAGGCGGTGCCGTCCGGCCCCAGGCGCCCCTCGAGCGCCCCGACGGGCAGGGCCGACCCCGGCAACGCCTGCGCCGCTGCCACGGTGTCGTTCGGTTCGATCTCGGTAAGGGCTGAACCCACCGCCGCCGAGGGCGGCAACAGTCCGATAAGGGCCAGACACACCAGACGCGTTCTTGACATCTTCTCTCCTCCCTCGATCGGCCCCGGCGGCGCACGCGCGGACCGCTGCCTTGTTCGACTCTAGCCCCCTGATCCCGGCCCGGTCAACCGGAAACCGGCGGTCAGGTGGGCAACTTCACGACGAGTCTCGACTCAACTGGCCCAGCCTGCCGCGACCTGTCGTCGACGGAGAACGAATGCGGCCACACTTACCACATGGCGCCTGATCGCCCGTGGGCATGTCGGGGCGCGATCGGCACCTGGACAAGCTGGCAATGCAGTTCCATATCAAAGGCGCGCACCGCGAAACCGGCCAGGATGTGGTCATTGCGATAGAGGCATATTATCGGACTTCTCTCCCTTATTAGCCCCGATCTTGCGGCCCGGGGCCACCGAATCGAGCCTCCGTGGGGCCAGAATCACCGCCGAGGGTGCCCGAATGCGCACGAGCGGCGTTGGACCGGAAAGGCCGACTCCGGTATCATGGCGGGTCACGGTTCCGGTTTGTTCTGGCAGAGGCGATCCGGCGAATGTCGGGCTCAATCAGCAACGCAATTTCAGAACGGAGGTGGCCGACTGAACCATGGTGGCCGACAAGATGAACTTGTAACTTAAACCTCAAGACACCTGAAGGAGTTGAATCGTGAACGCCAAACATCTGGTCGTCTTCTCATTACTGATGGCACTTTGCTCTGCTCCCGTTATTGCTGAGCAAGAGAGCACCTACAGTGCTGCTAAAGTTCGAGACGCGATGGTAAGCGCACTGGCGAGCATCGAAGACGCGGCTGGCCTGGAGCCGGCAGCCTCTCAGGCGATGTCTGGGCTTGACGACGAGGTCGTGGAAACGCTCTTCTCTTCAATGGCGAACAAAGAGGAGTTCATTACGTCAGCTCAGCAAACCGTGGATAGAATCCAATCGGCCCGTGCCGGGTTAGCCGAAGGACAAGCCGGAATTCCAAAACGGCCCCTCCGATCTCTGGAGAGTTTGGCGGGTACTCCGCCATTTCCCCCGAACTATCCGAGCGGCGTCAGCTATGAGGTGATTCTTCTTCTTGGCCTTGTGGACTCCCCAGATGATCGGTGCGGCGGACCAGGGTTCGAAGCGTATGAGGCCGTTTTAGCGGGTGCTGAGGCAGCCCTTGCCATTGGCGACGCTGCTTGCTCCGTCGCCGGGTGCGATCCAACAGGAATTGTCTGCGTTTCAGTCTGCGGTGCTGTTGAAGCCGTCAAGTTAGCAGTGCTGACGGCGCGGATACCCATAGACGCTTGCGCGTCCCATGGCCGGGGTGTCGATTCCGCCGAAATCGAAGCTGGCTACGAGAACGGCCTGAGCACCCTTAGCGATCTGGCAGCCCACGACGCTAACATTAACGGTGATCTGGCAGCCCACGACGCTAACATTGACGGTGATCTGGCGGCCCACGACGCTAACATTGACGGCGATCTGGCGGCCCACGACGCTAACATTGACGGCGATCTGGCAGCCCATGATGCTCGTATCACAGACCAACTGAGCACACACGACAGTGACATCAAGGCGCTGCTCGCGGACATTGTGGCTAACCAGGAGGAGATAATCAAGCTGCTGAAGACCCCGCAGGGCAGGCGCCCCGGCTGGGGAGTAGACGGGTATTAAACCGCTTCCAGCTTGAAAGACGGAAACTGTCGCGCACCTTTGAGGTAGAAGACTACGACTCTCAGAACTGACGCACTCTAGCCCATTGACACGGAGACGCCGTGGGCCTAGGGAAGGGCCCATGGCGTCTCGGTAGGGCCGTCTGTAAGGGTGGATGCCCAACTCACCAGAGTTAATTTTCGCGACTGTATGTTGGCAGAATCAGACATGACGAGATGCCAGTTCAGCAAAGCTGACCTCACGAATGCAAAAATGAGCGGCGTCCATCTGAATGGGGCGGACTTGAGGGACACCAAGTTGGCCGGCGCACGGCTATTCCGGGCTGACCTTGAAGGCTGCCGCTACGAACCCCTACCCGGGTCACTTCCAGACATTGCCTTCCTATCTGGCACAGTCAACCTCTCGCGCATGTGGTATACCCGTTCCCCGCACGCCCTGCTTGAGCTCCGCGAGGCCCTTCATGGCCCATCGCCCAAGTAGCCTGTTCTCTGTCGGCGTATTGGGGTCGGTTGAGAGAGAATCGCTCTGCCGGCCCCCGGCCCGTAGACGACTTGACAGCGCACGCCGGAAGCCGGATGCAACGGCGCGCCGCATGCGTTCGCTCATGACACCGCGGGAATCCCGTGATTCGGGGGAGAATCCGTAGGTCGCCCGACCGACACCCGCGATCAGATACACTCCGCGAACTTGTGCTCGGTCCCGCGGAAGACGGCCCAGCCGGTGGCCAGTACGAAGCCTGAAATGAGTGTGGCGACCAGGAGTGGTCCCGGCTCGGGGCCCAGCCCGTCGATCAGGCAGCGGCGGTAGGAAGCGATGATCGGTGTCATCGGGTTGGCGTTGATCAGAGCCCGCACCAGTGGGTCATTGGCCGGCAGCGGATAGATCACGTTGGTCAGGAACATCCACAGCTGCAACCCAACCGTCACCAGGTACTTCACGTCGCGGAAGAACAGGTTGGCCAGCGAGACCCACAACGCCAGACCGGCCGTGAACACCAGTTGAACGACCAGCACCACCGGAAGCCACGCCGTCGTCGCGTGCAGCCGGAAATCCCACGACGTGAACACGTCGTAGTACGCAATCAGACCGACCAGCACCGTCGCGGCCAGCACGAAGTCGAACCCGCAGCTCAGGATGGCCGAAAACGGGAACACCTCACGCGGAAAGTAGATCTTGGTCACCAGGTTCCGGTTGGCCACCAGCGAGTTCGTGGCCGTGTTGATGCTCTGGGCGAAGAACAGCCACGGCAGCAAGCCGATGTACAGAAACACCGGGTAGGGCATGCTCGTGGCGAACGTGTCGGCCACGCCGGTGAGCCGGCTGAACACGAACGCGAAGGTCAGCATCATGGCCAGCGGGATAAACAGCGCCCAGACCACGCCCAGCACCGACTGCTTGTAGCGCACCCGGACCTCGCGCAGGGCCAGGTTCCAGAGCACGTTGTGATGCCGCATGAGCCGAGTCAGCACGCTACCTGCTCCCGCAATACGTTCACGCAGCCGAGTCGGCGGAAATGGTTACTGAGCGGTTCCCGCAGCGCTGAACCCGCCGGTCGAAACGCATGGCTCGGCGCCAAGCCCGGCCACAGCCGCTTCCGCCGGCACACACCTCGAGTCCTTCGACTGGATCACCGATTCGACCAGACCCGAAAGACGTTCGACGACGGCCTCCCACGACTCGCCGGCCACACGGGCGCTCCGCTGACGCCGGGCCGCGGCATTGTCCAGCGTGATCGCCCAGTCGCACTGGCGAGCGAAACTCTCGCAGTCGTCGGCCACCAGGACGTCCGGTGCGTAACGAACGGCTTCAGGCAGCGGCGTCGAGATCACCGGCAGGCCGGCGGCCAGGTACTCGCGCAGCTTGATCGGGTTGATGTTCCGCGTCATCCGGTTGATCCGGAACGGAAGCAACGCCGCATCGAACGCCGCACAGTAGGCCGGCAGCTCGCCGTAGTCGCGCCGCCCCAGCAGGTATACGTTGGGCACCGACGCCAGACCCCGGGCATCGGCATGGCAATCACCGATCAGAACGAACGAGGCCGACGGCCGAGCCCGAGCCACCTCGACCAGCAACTCCACGTCGAACCAGTGGTGCATCAGCCCGAAGAACCCGTACAGCGGCCTGGGCACGCCGGCCAGGTCCGCCGGCTGCGGCAGACCGCGGTCCACCGCCCTGGCGAAATGGCCCACGTCCACGCCGTGCCGTACCAGGTGCGTCTCGGGATGAAGCCGCTGCTTGGAGGTCTGCAGAGCCGCCGACGTGGTGATCACCAGGTCCGCCCGCTCGATCAGCCGTTCCTCGGCCGCACGAATCGCCTCGCCGTCAAAATCCTCGAAGGCCGAGTACTCGTCCACGCAGTAATAGAGAAAGCACTCCTCGCCGAACTTGCCGGCCAGGAAGTCCACGTCCGGGGCGAACGTCCAGACCTGCACCGGCGCCGCCGGCAGCCGACGCAGCACACGACGGATCCGGCTGACCAGCAGATGACGGTTCATCGCCTTCAGGGCCACGTGCCGAGCCCCGGGCACAACCAGCGGAGTGGTCTGAACGATCGACTCGGCCACCGGCTGCACGCCGGAAAACGCCGCCCGGACCGTGCGCATGGCCGCGGCCAGATCAGCTCTGGACGCCCTCGGGCGACGCGAACCGCGATAGTTGACCCACACGATCCGATTGTGCCGACTCAGCAGCTTCATCACCTGGTGCTTGCTGGTCGGGTCGTAGTCCCACCGATTGGCGATGCAGATGATGTTGCGGTCGCGGATCATGGAGAATCACTTAACGCCCAGCGGCTCGCACGCGGGGTCAACGCTTCGCCCTCTCTCGGTCGGACGTGTAGTAGTACCGATAATACCGGTAGTAGCCGTACCCCCCCGACCGCCTGTCGCCCCCGACCAACACCGTCCCCAGAATCGGAATGTTGTTGGCCTGCAACAGACGCACGGCCCGCTGGGCCATCGGCTCCGGCGTCTTGTCCAGTCGAACCACCATGATGACCCCGTTGCACCACTGACCGATGATGCCCACGTCGGTCACCGTGCTGGCCGGTGGTGTGTCAATGATCGTGTAGTGAAACTGGTTGCGGAACGTCGCGAAGATCGAGGTCGCGCTCTGGCTGCTCAGAACTTCGGCCGCGCTGCGCCCGTGGGTCTGCCCGGCGGCGACGAAGAACAGGTTCGGCGCCGCCGTCGGCTGAAGAACCTCTTCGTAGCTCGCCTCTCCCATCAACAGCTCCGCCAGCCCCGGCGACGAACCCAGTTTCAGCATCCCGGCCAGAGAGCTGCGCCGGAAGTCCCCGTCCACCACCAGTACCCGTAGATGACGAATCTCGGCCAGAATGAACGCCGTGTTCAGGGCCGTCACCGTTTTGCCGTCCCGCGGCAGGCTGCTGGTGATGGCCATCGTGCGGTGTTCGTTGTCCGGGTTCTGACTCAACAGCCGAGTGCGAAGCCCGCGGTACTGCTCGCTGATCACCGAGGACGGGTCATAGTAGGCCACCAGTGACTCGTCCATCCCGGCCGTCGGTGGCGACACCTCGTTCGCACCGATCGCCCCCCCGCTTGCGGCCGTCAGGCAGCCGAACAGCTCGTCGCCGGAGGCGTCGAGCACCGGGGACGGCGCGGACACCACGGCCACGGCCTCACCGCAGTCGCCGTCGACGGGCGACCCGGCATGGCCGAGCTTCTCCCGCCTCTGCTGTTCTGCCTTCTTCAGTGCGTCGGCGATGCGTCCCATCAGTCGCGTCCCTCACGCTGGGCGGTCCACCTGTGCCCAGTTCCTCTCCCCCTCGCCCGATCCGGCAAGCTGGGCCCAGGCCGATCGCGGCCCCCCCATTAACCGCTCGTAGGTCTGGGGACGGTTCAACGATAAGTAGCTCAGTCCCCCGCTGATGCCCACCATGCCCAGCAGGACCACGGCCAGCGTCGGAACCAGTATCGCACGCCGCACGAAGCGGCGGCGGCGTTCCGGCGGTGTCACGATCTCGTCGATGCATTCCAGAATCGGCAGAGCCAGCGAGCGGGTCACCTGGGCCGTCGTCCGGAATCGACGGTCGAACAACTCCGCCAACACCACGAGCAGGGCGCCGCTAGCCAGCCCCGCAAGCACCGAAAGCAGCACGACCGTCTTGGCCAGCGGAGACGCCGGGGCCACCCCGCCGCGCGCCGGAACCACGTCGGTGAACAGGATGCCGCGGTTCTGGTTCTCCACCGTCAGGCCACGCTCGCACTGCCCCACCAGGCCACTGTACGTACCATAGTCCTTGCGCGCCCGGGCCAGTTCCTCCTCCAGCCGCCCCACCTCCTGCCGCCGCTCGCCCACCTGCCCCTGCATGCGGACGACCTCGGCCACCCGCTGCTCGGCGTCGGCCAGCTCGACCGCGTTCTGCTCACGCTCCTCAACGAAGGACGCCAATTCCATCTCCGCCTGAGCCACCACCGGCTGCCACACACCGCCCAGCCGCCCGCTCACCAGGGCCTTGACCGGCCCTACGCCCTGACCCTGCGCCTCGGCGCCGAGTTCGCGGGCGTAACGCTCTTGGAGTTCGCGTTCGGCCACGATGTCGGGGTGACGTTCGGTCATCCCCCGGGTCATCGTCAACTCCAGGACCCGGGCCTGGCTGGCTTCCAGCGCCGCCTGCAGCCGTTGGGCCATGGGGCTCAGCAGAGCCCCGGGCGCCGTCTCGCCGCCCGTACCGTCGGGCCTGGGTTGATTCCGCGCCGCCGCCAGAAACTCCTCGCGGGCGCTGATCTGGGCGCCAAGGCGGGCCCGCGTGCGCCGCAGCTCGCCCAGCCGGCCGCGCAGCGTCGCCAACTGCATGCCGACGCTGAACGGGTTGGCCGGATCCACGTCCGGGTGTTCCGTGTGCATGCCCGTCAGCCGTCGATCGATCTCCTCGACGACGGCACGCTGGGCCTCGGCCTGCTCGCCGTACCACGCACGGGCGTCCTCCAGTTCCTCGCTCACCCTTTGGCGCACCAGCCGCTTGTAGCCCTCCTTCATCTGGGCCAACAACTCTGCCTTCAGCACCGCATCGGCGCCGGTGTATTGCAGCTCGATCACGTTCCGGTAGGGTGACTTCTGGTAGGCGACCACGTAGACCCGGTCCGCCATCGCCCGCCCGATTCGCTCGCGGATCTCGTCGCCCTCTTCGGTCAGCGAACCGTCCGCGTTGCGCGGCAGATCGCCCGCCAGGCCCAGCTCCTCCACGATCGGGCCCATCACCTCGTCGCTCTTGATGTCCTGCTCCAGCGTGCTGAGGAAGTAGCCGAACGTCGAGGTCTTCAGCGTGGGCGGCAGGTTCACCGAGATCTGGTCATTGGCCTGCTCGAAGGTCGTGTGGGCCTCGTACGTGCGGGGCACATAGTGGCTGGCGATGAACGCCGCCGTGGTCGCCAGACAGAAAGGCACGAAGAACAGCCAGCGCCGGAGCACCAGGATGCGCAACAGCTCGTTGACCGTCTGACGCAAGTCCGACGACGTCACCTCGTCCGCACGACCGACCCGGCGCCCCTCGCCCGACCGGCCCGTCGAGTGGCTGTGGCTGCGAGCTGTCTTGCGGTCCTTCTCCACGTGCTTCACCCGCCTTACTCGCGGTCCTCATACTGATCCTGGGCCTGCAGGAAGTTCGCCGGGAACTGATAGGCCTGGTATACCGGCATGAACGGGTACAGCACCTCCTGGACGCGCTGCCCCAGCCAGCCCAGCGGCGTCGGCGGAACGTACACGATGTCCCCCGGCTCCAGCAGGACGTTCATCCGCATGTCCCCCGTCCGCATCATGCGCTCCAGATCCACCCGCAACTTCACCACCTCATCCGGGTCCGGGTGCGGGCGGATCACCCGCACTTCCGATCGCCAGGCGATGAACGTGGGCCGCGCCTGGCTCAGCGCGTCCGCCACCGAATCCTTGCCCGTGTAAGCGTACGGCCCCTCCCCGCTGACCTCGCCGAAGACGTAGTACTTCTTGGAAGCGTAGTCCGTCACCTCGACGTGGACCTTCGGATCCTGATAGAACGGCTCCAGCAGTTCCTGGAGCTTGACCGCGATCTCCTTGGGCGTCAGGCCCACCACCCGCACCGGCCCCAGAAGACGCAGCGATATCTTCCCGTCCACACCGACGGTCTGGTTCGCGTTGTCGATCTCCAGGATACGGGGTGACGAGATGCCAATCGAGTCGGGGATTCCGACCCGGTATTCCGTCGCGGTTACGCCGTGCTCGTGATCCTTGAGGAACTTGAGCAGGTCCTCGTGCCGGTTGGCGCAGCCTACGCAGGGCAGCAGCAGGACGACTGTCCCCAGCAGTTTGGCCCGGTACCTCATCGAGCGGTTCCTCCTACGGGAACCCAATCCCACAGCCCTCTGGTCGCCCGCAACACGCGTCGAGATATTCGCCGCGATTGCGACCGCTCCCCTTGGACGCCCGGCGCGGTGCCACGACGCCCTTCGGCTTTCTTATCGGGATGCCCGGGCGGGCGCTGAATCGAGTTGCCGAATTATCACACGACCTCTGCACCAACCTGCCGCCATTCCCGCCACCTGCTGCCTGCGATCCCCGCCCCGAACGCACATCAGGTCCGAGAACCCGCCGCCCC
>Ga0307380_10006767_pt1 | contig 14992 bp, 15 predicted proteins | sample UN3MG_FD_202239 | JGI IMG/M metagenome (GOLD analysis project Ga0307380, IMG submission 202239) | Soil microbial communities from Risofladan, Vaasa, Finland - UN-3 | ecosystem: Environmental > Terrestrial > Soil > Coastal area > Acid sulfate soil | place: Finland: Risofladan, Vaasa | collected...
TCGCCACTGTGCTCGTGAGCTATAACCTCTGGTTGCGGTGGATCGGGGTGCCCTGGCCGTGAAGGTCCTGCGGCCCTGCCCCGGAGCGCAGTTCTTCGCACGGTGCTTTCCCTCGCATTCGGGGCTGGCAATGAATCCGTCGGAGGCCGCGCAGCGTGTGGCGCCCACTCGGCACCACCGGGCAGATAGAAACGAACTACGCCTACGATCCCTTCGGGGTGCCCCTGGTGGGCGGCGACGTGTACAACCCCTACCAGTTCACGGGCGAGGCCTGGGACGCGGAGGTGGAGTTGCTGTACCTGCGGGCCAGGTACTACCAGCCGGAGGTGGGGAGGTTCATCACGAAGGATCCGTGGGCTGGAGACCCCGAGCGACCCCGGACGCTCAATCCGTACGCCTATGCCGGGAGCAACCCTGTGAATCTGGTGGATCCCACGGGTCGGGATGGTCAGGGACCTGATCCGCTGGGTCTGCGAGACCTTCACGAGTGCGAGTATGAGGTGTCGGTTTCGCCGCCAGAACCCATGCCGTTCGAGGAGTTCAAGGCGCGCTTCCCAGCAGATCCTTATAGGGGGTTGCCGCCGGTGCCCAGGTTGCGATTCATGAGCGACGCCATACTGGTCTACTTCAAGCAGGCCCCTACGGCCCCAAGCGCTGCCAGGGGCGGCAGCAATAACCCCCTTTCAGAGATAAACGCATTGCCTGGACAGATCGGTCTCTTGGCTGTGGCAAACAGGGGACAGCCGCCGTTCATCTTCACCTTCTTCATAGACGAACTGCAGATGGACGGTGATCGGCTGACGAACTTCGAACCCTACTTCTTGGAGATGTTGAAGAGGTATCACAAGGAAGCGCTCAAACGTGCGCTGGAGACGGCCTACGATTTCATGACAGAGCGCGGCTGGAACGAGGCGTTCTCAAGACAACTCTTCTGGAGGATGGGCGTGTGGGCCCATACTGCTATGCCCTACACTGTGGAATGAGGTGACTCCGTATGAGTAGTTCCCGGCTATCCTCTCATCGCCTACGCATGCTTTGCTGTCACAGCTGGGCCGCCGCTCTGCCTGGCTTGCTGGTCCTGGTCGTTCTGTCCACTGCGCTTTCGAGCTGCGGAATCAAGGAGCACTTCTTTGACGTGACCGGGGACTTGCTCGTGCCTTCCGCAGGGGAACACTACGATGAGGCAGTTCGTATGGCCACGAAGTGGAAAAAGGACGCATATCTGGTGAGTTTGACAGCGGACGTGGCATCTTCGTCAGGGGTGCCCCCCACTGGCGGACACCTGACCTACATGTTCGAGTCCCACATAAGCCCAACCGAGTTCTATGTCGCGCGCCTTGCGTGGGGAACCTGGACCTCCGAGGTGGTTAGCAAGACGGCCGCCGAGACCTCCCCCCCGATCGAACGGAAGCAGTGGCCTCTGGACAGCGTTGATGCATGGCCGATTGCACTGGCGAACGGAGGTGAGGAGTTCCTGATCGAGCATCAGGAGCCCCGGACCAGCATAGACGCCACCCTCTTGTGCCGCACAATAGGTGAAGAAGAGAGTGTGCTGATATGGGATGTCGATTTCAACATCCTCTTTGGACCACGACTGTTGTTGATGATTGATCCCAAGACAGGAGACATTCTTGAGGTGATCACTCGCTGAGCACTCGCTCCCAATTGGGCGGGAGCATACGAATCACGTAAGGCCTCCTAGTGTGAGACGCGGTCCAGCCCAATCGGCCGACGCATGTCACGCAAGGGTCCCAGGCCACCCAGTTCGTCTACAACGGCGACGGCGTGAGGACCGGCAAGACGGTCGGCGGGGAAACCACGGAGTACGTCGTCGACCTGGCAAGCACACTGCCCGTGGTGATCACCGACACCGAGGCGGTGTACCTCTACGGGCTGGACATCATCGCGCAGCAACAGAGCGAAACGCTGTACTACGTGCACGGCGGGCTGGGGAGCGTGCGGCAGTTAGTCGACACCACGGGCCAGATAGAGACCAACTACGCCTACGATCCCTTTGGCGTTCCGTTGGCAGGAGCGGAGGTGTACAACCCCTACCAGTTCACGGGGGAGGCGTGGGACGCGGAGGTGGAGTTGCTGTACCTGCGGGCCAGGTACTACCAGCCGGAGGTGGGGAGGTTCATCACGAAGGATCCGTGGGAAGGGGATCCGCGGAGCCCTGCTACCCTCAACCTCTACGTTTATGCGCGGGGCAATCCTGTCAATCTGGTAGATCCAAGAGGTCTGCAGCCTGTGTGCGTCTGGCCTTGCTCCCAGCCTCAGATTGTAGATCCAGACCCGCAGTTGAAGAACGTGGCCGACCGGTTGCGGTATTTCTTCGGGATCAAGGTTGGGGAAGAAGATATGACCTTCAGAGCCTCGCAGGATACGGTGCCAAACCTGTACTACGTCCTCTGGTCGGACTGGAGTGTGGAGCAACTGAACTTGGTCGAGAGGGCGGCCACCGATTTCGCGGTCAAGATGCAGGGGGGCACGGCGGGTCTCCGCTCGAAGGTGGCACCCGTGCATCTCTACAAGAGGGAGGGTGACTTGGCGATTCCGTTTGTGGGGTCCGTGGGTGGCTGGACCATGTTCACCAGTGTCACTCTACCTGGGAGCTACTGGGATCTCGAGGGCGGTGCCTGGATGAAGAGGACCATTGTCCACGAGTTGGCCCACTTTTGGGATGTGGGTTTTGGGAATGAAGGGGGCAGGCTTTCGAGTGAAATGGCTAGCGGTTTCTGGACCAGCCAGCTGGCCGAGTGCCAGGTGCCTCGTGAGGGGCGAGGGTCCGCGGTACCCATAGTCAGGAAATGGCAGAAGGGGCGCATGAGGCAGTGGCTGAATCCTGCCGAGGACTGGGCAGAATCAGTGGTCGCATACGTCTACTGGAGGAACGTGACTGGTAATCCTGTCAACGCGGAGATATCCGAGAGCAGGTGGTACTTCGTTGCGCAACAGATGAATCCTGGCAACCCCGACCGTTTTGCCTATCCAGAGGAGTGGAGATCTATCGATTTCGAGGACACACCCTTCAAAGAGACGATACCATCCGAGGAGCGGCATGGATGACTGGAGAACCGCCGCAGATGGCGGGACGAGAGGGCAGAAAGGTGGTGACACAGCCCAAACCAGATGGGCCATCTCGCTGCACAGTGCCAGGGAGGCGAGAAAGCGGATCTACGAGATGACCTGGCTGGTAGTCCCTCATACGTACACTGGGTGTGGGAGAGGTATGAGACCAAGCCGGGGGGGGGTGAGCAATCCGTGCGCGCGGAACGAACACTGCGAACAGTGCTTATGTGTCTGGGGGTCTTAATGGTGGCCATGTCCGCCGGCTGCGGCGAACCGCCGCGGCTAGACCTGAGCTTACTCACCGGCGAGCCATGCGAGCCGCCGTGCTGGCAGGGCCTCACGCCGGGCGTGTCTACCCACGAGGAAGTGAATGAGTTCATTCGAACTTCCAGATTCGTGAACCCGCAAACGCTGCATCTCAGTGGCTTGCATCGCGCAGGCGGCCAGCGAGTGGGGGTGAGCATATCCTGGCGTAGCACCGTCGGGGGAGGTAGGGGGTCCAACAACTTCACTGTCAAGGGTGGGGTACTCGAGGGCATCACCATCTATCCCGACTACGGCCTCACTCTAGAGCGCCTGATGGAAAGGTATGGTCCTCCGGAGAAGTATGTTGCGAACCTCAGTGGATATGAAAGGCTGTGGATCGATGTCACCCTGTTCTACCCTACGCATGGGTTCACGGTGTACCTCGCGCTACGTCCCGAGGACGCGACCCTGAAACCAGAGAGCAAGGTGGTAAGCGTTTGGTACTTCCAAGCAGCGTCACTGGAGCGGTTCATAGAGCTGCAGTGTGAGGCGGGTTACCTGGGTGGTACTCCAGAGAAGTCTCTGGAACCTCTACAAGACTGGCAAGGCTACGGAGCGGTGGAGCTAGACTAGTTGTGCGGATCAGCGTCAACCAAGTCACCAAGGGTCGCTCACCACCCAGTTCGCTTACAACGGCGATGGTGTGCGAACCAGCAAGACCGTGAGCGGCGACGCCACGGAGTACGTCCTGGACCTGGCGGCCACACTGCCCGTGGTGATCAGCGACACCGAGGCTGTGTACCCCTACGGGCTGGACATCATCGCGCAGCAGCAGACAGACAGGCTGTACTACGTGCACGACGGGCTGGGGAGCGTGCGGCAATTAGTCGACACCACGGGCGAGATCCAGACCAACTACGCCTACGATCCCTTTGGCGTGCCCCTGGTGAGCGGCGAGGTGTACAACCCCTACGAGTTCACCGGCGAGGCCTGGGACGAGGAGGTGGGGTTGCTGTACCTGCGGGCCAGGTACTACCAACCGGAGGTTGGGAGGTTCATCACGAAGGATCCGTGGGAAGGGGATCCGCGGAGCCCTGCTACCCTCAACCTCTACGTTTATGCGCGGGGCAATCCTGTCAATCTGGTAGATCCAAGAGGTCTGCAGCCTGTGTGCGTCTGGCCTTGCTCCCAGCCTCAGATTGTAGATCCAGACCCGCAGTTGAAGAACGTGGCCGACCGGTTGCGGTATTTCTTCGGGATCAAGGTTGGGGAAGAAGATATGACCTTCAGAGCCTCGCAGGATACGGTGCCAAACCTGTACTACGTCCTCTGGTCGGACTGGAGTGTGGAGCAACTGAACTTGGTCGAGAGGGCGGCCACCGATTTCGCGGTCAAGATGCAGGGGGGAACAGCGGATTTCCGCTCGAAGATGGCGCCGGTGCCTGTCTACAAGAGGGAGGGTGAGTTGGTCATTCCGTTTGTGGGGCGCAAGGGAGGGTGGACCTTCTTCACCGGGGTCACCCTGCCTGGTAACTACTGGGATTGGGAGGGCGGTGCCTGGATGAAGGCGACCATCGTGCATGAGTTGGCGCACTTCTGGGATTTCGGCTTCGGGAATGAAGGGGGCAGGCTTTCGGGTGAAATGGCCAGCGGGTTCTGGACGAGCCAGTGGGCCGAGTGCGAGGTGCCTCGTGAGGAACGGGGCCCGGCGCCCATAGTCAGAGATTGGCTCGTGGGACGGACAACGGAGGGGCTGAATCCTCGCGAGGACTGGGCAGACTCGGTCGCCTCATACGTCTATGATGATTACGCGGGTGGTCACGGGAAACAGATATCAGAGGGCAGGTGGTACTTCGTAGCCGGGCAAATGAATCCTGGGAACCCCGGGCGTTTCCGCTATCCAGAGGAGTGGAGATCCTTCGTCTACCGCGACACGTACTTGGGAGCGGAACGCTGGGAGGAATGGCGGGAGCAGGGGGCCGAATGGTGGGAGACAAGGGCCAGGTGACGACACCCAAGAAGAACTGCCATGTCGCTTTCGAGGCCGAGAGGGCGCGCAGACCGAGTCCACCGTCAGTAAGGCACTCCCAACCCGCCTGTGGTGCGGTCGCCGTCTTGCTGAAATGGGCGAGCGTTTGTGAGATGACGATTCGCCTGTGCAGGAGGGCTGCGCAATCGATGGCCACACAACGCCGACTCGCTACAGGACTTGCGTGGGCGGGCCTGCTCAGCCTGGGTGTTTTCGTAGGGTGTGCTGGACCGCCGCCGGTCGAGATGAGCTTGCTCACGGGGGACCCCTGCGAGCCGCCCTGCTGGCAGGGCCTCACCCCTGGGAAGTCCACCGAGGATGACGTGCTTCAGTTCATCCGGTCCAGCAGGTTCGTGGACACACGCACGGTGTATCGAGGCAGGTTGTCTCGTGGGGGGGGGGAGGTAGTGGGCGTTAGCATACAGTGGCGCAGCACTGCCGCCCGAAGTAGTAACGTGGACAGCAACGACTTCCTCGTAGAGGGTGGCGTGCTCAGAGGTATCATCATCTATCCCGACTACGATGTCACCCTCGAGAGCCTGCTACAGAGGTATGGTCCCCCGGACAAGTTGCATGTCATGGTCACGGGCCGCCACGTGCCCATGTTGCAGGTCACTTTGTTCTATCCGTCCTACGGCTTCACGGCCACCCTTGAATTGCCGGCTGACCAGCTTGTACTGCGACCGGAGACCACCGTTATCCAAGTATGGTACTCCAAGGCGGGGCCCCTCGAGACCTTCATCCAACTAGGCATTAGCTACCTGGGCACCTACCTGGGCACTACCCCAGAGCAGTGGTCGCAGTCGCTGCGCGACTGGCAGGGCTACGGAGTGATGGAGGTACCATAGCCGCGTAGCCAAGCGCCAAGTGCGCCACGGACACTGCGACGCCTACGGCCAGTCCCACCGTGACGGCCACGCCGACGATCACCCCCACCGCCACCCGTGCGCGGGCACCCGCAGCTCGAGCCGGAGAGCTGCTCGACATGCTCAAGCTGGCCGAACCTTCGGCGGTGTGGGCGGGCGACACCATCACTTACACTGTCGCTCTCACCAATACGGGCCAGGAGGATCTGAGCAGCCTGGTGCTCGTGGACGCCCTGCCTTCAGAGGTGACCTACCCGCCGCAGGAAAACGAGTGGCGATACAGCAGCCCCAAGCACGAATTGACCTGGCGTGTCGGTACGCTGGACGTGGGGGAGGCGATCAGCTCCACGTTTAATGTGACGGTGGGAGAGGTGAGCGGGGATCAAGTGGTCAACGTGGTGGAGGCCAACGCCAAGCAGCTGTCCGGTCCAGTGGTGGCCACGGTAACCACGAAGGTGGTCATACCCATCACCATCGACTACACCTACGACCCGCTGTACCGTCTGACCCTGGCGAGCTATTCCAGTGGTGAGACGTACAGCTACAGCTACGATGGGGTGGGGAACCGCCTGACCATGGTCTCTCCTGGGGGCACGGTCAACTACACCTACGACGCGGCCAACCGCTTGACCGAGGTGGGCGGGGTGTCGTACACTTGGGACGCCAACGGCAACCTCACCAGCGACGGTGTGCGCAGCTACAGCTACGACCACGGCAACCGGCTGGCCCAGGTCACCGAAGGTTCGCTAACCACCCAGTTCGCCTACAACGGCGATGGGGTGCGAGCCAGCAAGACCGTCGCCGAAGACACCACGCAGTACGTCCTCGACCTGGCGGCGACGCTTCCCGTGGTGATCAGCGACACCGAGGCGGTGTACCTCTACGGGCTGGACATCATCGCGCAGCAGCAATCCGAAAGGCTGTACTACGTGCACGACGGGCTGGGGAGCGTGCGGCAATTGCTCGACAGCACCGGTGAGATCCAGACCAACTACGCCTACGATCCCTTCGGCGTGCCCCTGGTGGGCGGCGACGTGTACAACCCCTACCAGTTCACCGGCGAGGCCTGGGACCAGGAGGTGGGGTTGCTTTACCTGCGGGCCAGGTACTACCAGCCGGAGACTGGGAGGTTCATCACGAAGGATCCGTGGGCTGGAGATGTGTGGAGGCCGGGGACGCTGGACGGGTACGTGTATGTAAGCAGCGACCCCGTCAACCATAGGGATCCGACCGGGTTGCAGGGCGAGGGCTCGGTTCCGAACCCTTGGCTGCCGGCACCGCCGCAGCCACACATGGTCTCGCGGTCCGAGTGGCGGGCGCTAGAGCCAGGGGTGTACGCGATCGGATGTGTGATAGTGGCGGGCCGCGCCGAGCGTATCTATGACCCCGTGACCAACAGTGGGGGATATGCCTACTACTCGCAGCTTAGACCTGGTGAATCGTTAGCGGACATCCTGGACACGATCGTGATCCATCACGAGGGGAACCTGCAGTTCTACAGCGTCCATATGGTTCAGTTGTCGCACATGGTCAGAGAGGGGTACGCGGATATCGGGTACCATTTCGTCATAGGCACTTTCGGAACTGTCTACGAAGGGCGGCGAATCGATGTTCGTGGTGTCCACGTTGCAGGCCAGAACACAGGCAAGGTGGGGGTTCTTCTCCTGGGAGACTTTGAACCGGGCTTCGCGACTGGGCGGGGCACGTACCCTGTGGATTGGAATGACGACCCCGACCCTACGGGTGACCAGGTGCTCAGTACCATAGCTCTGGTGAGATGGCTTGACTATCTATATGGAATCGAATCTGTGAAGGGGCACAGGGAAGTCGAAGGGCAGGAGACTGCATGCCCGGGAGAGAGACTGATGCCGTTCATTCCCCTCTTCAACGCTGTGGCACAGGAGCGGTAGATGAGAAGGAAGATTCTGGTGCTCGTCTTCTGCTGGATCATCGTGATAGTACCTCTCGCGTGCACATGGACGAGATCCTACGTGGAGGCCCAGAGTCAGAGAGCCGCCACGGAGATAGACGCCAATCAGGAGCTGGCGGACCCCGTTCTGTCGGCCATCAATGGGTACGAGGAAGAGCAAGGGTACCTACCAGAACAGTTGAGCTATCTGCTTCCGACCTATCTGTCCGCGATACCCAAGACTGTGGGTGGTCAGGATTTCGAGTACTATCTTGACGACATCAACGGCTATTATCTCTGCTTCGACGTCCTCAGCAAGCCTTGCTTGGGGTGCTGCTACTACGGCCGTCTGGATTTCTGGGATTGCTCTGGCGGGTGCGAGTAGCGCCCGGCGAGCAGGGACGTGCAATCGTGCGGCTCGGCGGCAACGTGTGCCGCCTCGGTGACGCACGTTGAGCCTGGCACTGAGCCCTGACAGTACAACCGACCACCTTGCCCGTGGTGATCAGCGACACCGGGGCGGTGTACCTCTACGGGCTGGACATCATTGCGCAGCAGCAATCCGAAAGGCTGTACTACGTGCACGACGGATTGGGGAGCGTGCGGCAACTTGTGGACACCACAGGCCAGATAGAGACCAACTACGCCTACGATCCGTTCGGGGTGCCCCTGGTGGGCGGCGACGTGTACAACCCCTACCAGTTCACCGGCGAGGCCTGGGACGCGGAGGTGGGGTTGCTGTACCTGCGGGCCAGGTACTACCAGCCGGAGGTGGGGAGGTTCGTTATGAAGGATCCGCTGGCTGGTGACGTGTGGAGGCCGGGCACGCTGAATCGCTATGTATATGTGGTCAACAACCCCGTCAATCTGCTGGACCCAACAGGAATGGATGCGCCAGACCCGTGGGCACGCGCGTGCATGTTGGAGGACAGCTGCGAGGGGGTGGAGCAACTCGGCGCCCAGCTCTTGGGGCAGTACGGCATCTCTGTAGGTGAGTGGCAACCATATCATCGAAGGGGCAGTGGAGCTGTTCCGATGGGTGAATACACCCTCTGGTCAGACTGGAAGTGGTCGCAGTTGGAACTGCTGCTAGAGGCGGCAGGCGATATGTCGGACCTGATGGAAGGTGGCAGGGCGGGCTTCAAGGCCAGGATAGCGCCAGTGCGTGTATATAAGAGGGTGGGAGAGTTGGTAGTGTTCGGCGAGGGCAGGGGAGGGTGGGCCGGTCCCTTCAGCGTCACGCTTTCGGGATTCTGGTGGGACGACAAAGAGTGGACAAAATCTACCATTGTGCATGAACTGGCCCATTGGTGGGACCGGAACAAATCGCTGCAGCTATCAAGCGAGATGTTGGCCAACGGGATGTGGGAGGTAGTTGAGTGTGAGCTTCCGCGGGCAGAAGGTGGGTTGAAGCTACGGATAAGAGACTGGAAGCGGGGCCGAGAGCTTCCTGACAGCATCCTTGAGGACTGGGCTGACTCGGTTGCGTCGTATGTCTATCACGCCTACTCGGCTCGAGTAGGCAAGGAGATATCAAGGAGCAGATGGGAATACGTCGCGCAGCGCATGAATCCACACAACCCCAAGCTATACCCCTGGAAGTGGTCGCTGGCGATAGAGCGCCGCCCACCTCTAGGTTCGAGTTCAGAAGAATCAAGGCTGCCGCCTGAGCGCTAGGGCATGCCTCGGTTTCGGCCCATGATCGATCGTCCCAGCAAACATCCTGTCGCGCGCCCATCCTCCGCTGGATCGGGTGTTTCCTCAGACCACGAGGGCCTTCTGCTGCCATCGAGGCAAGCGGTCGTCTTTCGGATGTATATTGGGCATCTGCTGGTCCGTGCAGAAAGAGGGTACTCTGTGGCGAGCGTCAGGACACCACCAACCAGAACGCCAGGGGCCTCGCGAGTGCCCAGGATGGGGGGGATCATTGAGACGGGCGAGCACGTCTGTGCACCCGCAGAGGACGGATGCTCCAGCAGGCAATCTGTTGCATCCGATGGCCAGGGCATGGGGAGATAGAGATGAAACTGAGTATGCTCGCTTACGCAGCTCTGGTAGTGGGCCTGCTGGTACTGGGGACATCGCTTGCTTCGTGCGATGTCAGGGGGCCTTTGGACATGAGCTTGTTGACCGGCCGACCTTGCGAGCCACCGTGCTGGCAAGGTCTGATCCCAGGAGTGTCGACAAAGGAGGAAGTTGAGGATTTCATAGCAACTAGTGAGTATGTGGATCGAGATAGCGTGTATCGCGAGAGATCGTGGGGCGCCGACGCAATCTGGTGGGAGAGCGCAGCGTGGTGGACCACCAACCCAGAGCCAAACGCTTTTGTGTTGGACCGGGACACGTTGATTGTAGTCAGGATACAACTCGACTACGAGCTTACCTTGGAGAGCCTGCTCGAGACATACGGTCCTCCCCAGAAGCTGTGGGCTCACTGGAGGGGGTGGGGGCGTGCTGACATATTGGTGAACCTGTACTATCCCACCTTGGGACTCATACCCCAGCTGGTGGTCGAGCCATCCGACGGCGAGCACGAGCTGCAGCCGCACAGCAAAGTGATTCGGGTATGGTACTACCCCCGTACGTCACTGGAAGGGCTTGTCGACCTTGGAGAGTCTATCCCTCTACCCCCCAGGGAGTACGTCGACACGGACCTAGACGACTGGTCAGGTTACGGACCGATAGAGGTGGACTAGTTGCGCGGGCTTGTCTTTGTTGGCCCCCTACGCTGCCACGCACAAGGGGATAGTCTCCTCAAGGGCAAGCGGCAACTGGACTGAATCTTGATAACCTAATTCGCCTACAACGGCGACGGGGTGCGGATGAGCAAGACCGTCGCCGGAGACACCACCGAGTACGTCCTGGACCTGGCGGCCACACTTCCCGTGGTGATCAGCGACACCGAGGCGGTGTACCTCTACGGGCTGGACATCGTCGCGCAGCAGCAAACCGACCGGTACTACTACGTGCACGACGGGCTGGGCAGCGTGCGGCAGCTACTCGACACCACCGGCCAGATAGAGACCAACTATGCCTACGATCCCTTCGGAGTGCCGATGATGGGTGGCGACGTGCACAACCCCTACCAGTTCACCGGGGAGGCCTGGGATGCGGAGGTGGAGTTGCTGTACCTGCGGGCCAGGTACTACCAGCCGGAGGTGGGGAGGTTCACTGCCAGGGATCCGTGGGTTGGCGACGTGTGGCGACCCAGCACATTGAACAAGTACAGCTATGCGCGCAGCAGCCCGGTGACTCGGACGGACCCGGAAGGGTTGAACGGCCACGGTCCAGATCCCCTTTGTCCCGAATGCGAGGAAGCGCTGCCTCGGTATTCGGTCTTCAAGGCAACTGCGTTGGCATCTATGCTGGTCGCGGGTTGGCTGTACGAGGACTGGGGGGCGCCAGAATACCTCGCCTTCGGACCAGACCACCCTCTCACGCAGGCCGTAATGCGGAGCGCTGCGCTTGCGCAGTTTCGTCGAGCGTGGGCGAGCCCCGCAGAAGGACGCTATCAGCTACCTTGGACTTGGGAAGGCCACAGCCTAGAAGAGCGGGACAAGGGACCGTTGCCGCAAAGACTGGCCAGAGGTGTAGTAAGATATGCGCAGGAGCATCTCAGACTGCTCTTGTTCGGTGATCCCACGGGTGTTCCTCTCGGATCTATCAACTGGATCAAAGTGGATCAGAGCGAATCCAGTAGCGGCATGGTGACGATCGTCGCATATAACGTCATGGGAATGGCCTCGGGCACTAGGATTCCGGGAACGAGGATACATTTGCCGAACGTACCTCGAAGCCATTGGCTTCCGGTAGGGGGCACCATATATCAGTGGTTCTACTGGGAGGAAGCTATGCCTATGGGTTGCTGGATCAAAGCGTACTAGCATTTGTTTGAGGAGGGTTTTGGTCCAGTATCAGGTCTGTTGACGTACAAGGTACGTGGGATCATGCTGTGGGAACAACTGTGATTTCCTGCTTCTCGGTGGAAACCGTTGCGGGGCTCGCCGACTGCCTGAACTCAGATGTTGGCCAGGTACCCCTTTCGCGCGCTCGGACAGCCCTGCTCAGCACGAGGCGCTGACTGATACCTGACCACAAGGAGGCAAAGATGGGTTGGGGGTTGTGTTGTATCTGCCTACCCCTCATGATCCTGGCAGTTGGTGTGCTGGTCGCGCCGGCCGCGTTGGGCATAAGGGAAATGCTCCTCGGGCTGCGCTCGGGAAAGCGCAGGCGAGTGGTGATGGGAGCTGCCCTCCTCGTTGGTTCTGTGGTACTCGCGGCGCTGCTCACCGTCAAACCTGCTCAATCGGTTCGCTTCTGTGCGCAGGCACCCTACCTGCCGCCTCCGACCACTTTCGAAGATGAAGATCTGGTGGGCACTTGGCGGGCACACTACGACGGCAGCGTGGATACTCTGATCTTCAAGGCAGATCGGACGTTCAAGCAGGTCTACGAGGATCGTAACGAAGAGGACTACGTCTATGAGACTCCTTGGAATGAGTGGTCGGTGGACCGGTACGCGGACGGAAGCGTGCGTATTCGCCTGCAAGGAGGCCGGTACTATCCGGCAGGTATCTACATGGCTGAGCGGGATGGAATGCACCCTGACCTGCCTGGGATGTGGGGTGCGTCCGGACCGCCGGCGTACTCCTTCTACGACGCCTTTGCCGAAGACACCGTCACCATGGTGGGGGAACTTGTGATCAACGTGCGAGCCGACCGAAGTGGCGAGCTTCTGCTGCATCACATGTTCATCGAGATCGACGAGGGATTTGGCGTGATTGGGTGCGAGCGCAACATATTCCGCCGCGTTGATACGCCTTGACGCGAATCGGACGGAGGCGATCCGAACCTTGGGGAACCCACTTCGTCCACAACGGCGACGGGGTACGAAGCAGCAAGACCGTCGCTGGGGATACGACGCACTACGTCGTGGACCCGGCGGCCGCCCTGCCCGTGGTCATCAGCGACACCGAGGCGCTGTATCTCTACGGGCTGGACGTCATCGCGCAGCAGCAATCCGAAAGGCTGTACTACGCCCACGACGGGCTGGGCAGCGTGCGGCAGTTAGTCGACACCACGGGCCAGATAGAGACCAACTACGCTTACGATCCCTTCGGAGTGCCCCTGGTGGGCGGCGACGTATCCAACCCCTACCAGTACGCGGGGGAGGCCTGGGACGCGGAGGTGGAGTTGCTGTACCTGCGGGCCAGGTACTACCAGCCTGAGGTGGGGAGGTTCATCACCAAGGACCCTTGGGCGGGGGATGTCTGGCGGCCGGGCACGCTGAACCGCTACGTCTACGTGACGAACAGCCCTGTCAACCTGGTGGACCCAAGGGGATTGGATGGAGATGAGCCGCTCGGCTCTCTCCCCTCTGATCCACCGCCGGTGGTTCGCTGGGTTAGGGAAGAAATGGTACACAATGCACAGTCAGACGTGTTAGCGCGAATCCTGACGTTGAATGCTCTGAGTGCATCGCTGCAGGGCGACGCGTCGAGGGCGGCGAAGCTGGGCGCGTTCGTCAAGTTCGGCTGGATGGTGCGGCAGGGCGGGCCATGGGATCCCAAATCCTATATTATCAAACACTTCGAGGGCGGGGCCTCTCAGCGCATCGGTGACTACTGGTACTATTATGACATCTGGGGAAACATCATGTTTGGCTATCTCGGTATCGCAGGCGGATTCTCTGAATCCGAACTCCTGAATGGTGCGGGATTGGAGCAGGTAGGGTCCGATACATGGTACGCGGCGAGGTATTTGGATCCCTGTCTTCTGCCCAGGCCGCGCTATGGTCCCGTCGCCGCACTGCTACTGTGGACCTGGGATCATCCCGAGGACCGCGTCACAGCCAAGATCGGCATGCGTTTGTGGAAGACCCACGGCATCAACGTCCAGGTCCACCACATCACCTCAGAGGTCGTTGATGCCGGCGATAGGCGTGAGCTAGGAAGGAAAGATGTCCCTTGGTTCATTCATACACAATGGTACGAACAGGAATTCGGGGATGAGCCGTGGTATGACCGGCTCAACAAGGTGTACCCTCAGGGGGGAAGACCGTTGGATCGATTCGAGCGGATCTGAGGTAGCCGAGGCGATGAGGTGGTGACAAAGAAGGGATGCGCATTGGGTTTGGTCGTGTCTGTGTTCGTGTGCCTGGCGATGACGACTCTGTACGTGGTGCCACGAGTGTGGCCCATGAGAAGAACGCCGCCGGTGGCGACAAGCGACCTAATGCTGGATATCTCCGCCTTTCCAGAGAACTGGTGGTCGTCTGGTGCACCAGCAGACTTTATCGTACGCCTTCACGGTGAAAGGGAGTGTGTGCAGGCACAGTTCTTTCCAGAGGGGTCTGATCGGAGGATATATGGTGCGTACCACAGGGTGTTCAGGTATAGAAACGAGGTGGACGCGCTCTACATCTACTACCTGGACTTCTACGGAGGCGAGTTCCTGCCATGGCATATGGTCACTCAGTGGGCGGTACCTGAGGAGTGGTCGTACGAGAGTCCTGTCGCTGACCGCCTCAAGTTTGCCTGCGGTGAGGTTGACATGTCTCCGCTCGGCCCACCAAGATGGGAATGCGAGGCCGTGGCGCAATACGATGAATATGTCTCTGTTTTCCACACCGAGCTCGATCCTGACTACATGACTCTCCAGGATGTGGAGCGCATCCTCGTTTCCATCGACGAGCGCATGGCACTCTATCTCCGGAGGCACACGCAGTGATCGCGGCGCTCCTCACGCCAAGCGCCGGGGAGCAATCGTCAACGGCACCTTGACCACCTAGCGTGCCTGCAACGGCCACGGCGTGACAACGAGCAAGACGCTGGGTGTAGACGCTACGGAGTACGTCTTGGACCTGGCGGC
>Ga0307380_10006768_pt1 | contig 14989 bp, 3 predicted proteins | sample UN3MG_FD_202239 | JGI IMG/M metagenome (GOLD analysis project Ga0307380, IMG submission 202239) | Soil microbial communities from Risofladan, Vaasa, Finland - UN-3 | ecosystem: Environmental > Terrestrial > Soil > Coastal area > Acid sulfate soil | place: Finland: Risofladan, Vaasa | collected...
GGATCCTAATACTATGCAGTCTACTCCTCAAAAACAACTTCCAGTAGCAGAGACTTATATAAGACCTACACAAGAAGCTAGAGCAGTTGGAAAACGTAAAAGACTAGAAGGTATTGCCGAAGCTGCTAGGGAGTCTGGTACTAGAGGGGTACCTATAGAAAATGTACCTGTAGAATTACTAGCTATGCCGGCAGCCCGTGGATTTGGAAAGCTAGGTAATCTAGCTGTAGATGCTGTTACAGGCACTATGAGAAATCCTGTTGTAAAATCTGCTACAGAACGTCTAGGTAAAGGTGCTCTTGAGGAAGCTTATAAATTGTCACAAAAGTTTGAACCTAATTTTATAAAATCAGTTGTTCCTGGAGCTGGTAAAAGTGGAGGTAAAGGTATTAATTATAAAACAAGTCTAGATAGATTATTAGAATTGGAAAGTAAAAATTTAAAATATGATGATCCTTTGTATAAAGAACTAGATGAACTTCATAATCATTTTACAATGAAAGGTCATAATGTTCCTAAAGATATACAAAAGAAATATAATGATTTTATGAATTATACAATGGGAGAAAATCCTATAGATCCTGAGTTTGAAGAAATGATAAAGAAAACTGTTATAGACGAAGAAGAGAAGAGACTTGCTGCATTACGGTCAGGAGCTGCAGATGTTGATGCTTTTCAAAATACCGTAAAATATACAAAAGATCAATTAAGTTATGGTAAAAGATCTTTAGAAAAACAAGCTAGAACAAATAAAAATATTCCTAGTGTAATAGGTGGAAAAAAGGTAACAGATATACCCTATGAAAATATTTCACCTTTAGGTGATATTTCTGGAAATCAGTATCCGGAAATGCAGTTAAATGATAGAATGAAAATGCTACTTTATAACGCAATGAATAAAGATATACCTCTGAAATATACAGGAGCTGAAGCATTTCAACATCTTAGTCCTAATAAATTTGGTGGTACTCCTAATTGGTTAGATGACTATAATTATTAACTTTGTATAATAAATAAATTGACATGGCAAAATCCAAACTTCATCCACTAGCAAAACAATTAGGCTTCAAATCTAATGCAGACTTCTATAAACAGTACCCTACTCAAGATGCATATGAGATGGCCTGCGGTGGTGGCGTACCACATAGACTGAATTATGGTGGAAATCTTCCACAAGCTCAAGACGGTATTAGTAAAATTCCAGAGTATAATTCTTTTATAAGTGATTCTCGGATGAAAACATATAACGACAGTCTATCAGCTTATAATCAGTCTCAAGATGCATGGAATGCTAATAAAGCTGGTGCTACAAGTATGGGACCGACTGGTGCTGTAGATGCTGGAGTTGTTTATAATCCTAATCCTGCTACAACAAGTTTACCTGATTATTCAGAACAGGGGAATAAACCTATTGGATACAGGTATACAATGCGCGCTCCCGAGGGTCGTAGAAATGTTACATCTAAAATCCCTATGTATGCTAAACCTACGTATCCTACTCCTATACCTCAGACAGCCTCTTTTTCTGGCACATCTGGTTCAGGACCAAGAGCACTAGGTCAGGGTGGTGGATTTACTGAAGGATTCCCTTATATCCAGACTGATCAAGAGTTCTTCTCACCTGGATTTTATAATACCTATAACCCTAATAATGGTTCTAGTTTACAGTATGGTGGATTACCTATGGCTCAGATTGGGCAGGCTGGAGTAGCTAAATCTCGTCTATATGATAGAGCTTTACAAAAAATAGAAGATGATCTAAAACATCCTGAAAGATGGGAAGGAGATAAAGATATGACGAATGAAGATGGGTCCTATAAATTTTGTATTGATTGTATAAATGTAGATTACTCTAATAGAGATGATGTAGAAGATGTTACTAGATTGATAGAAGAGGGTAAAACTGGACTACCTCACTATAGTGCAGATGCTTATGCTGCAGCATTAAAAAACTTTAAAGAACAACCTATTGTATCTAATGAAGCTTATGGAGGGTCTTATACAAAAATGATGAAAGGTGGTACTCCTGGTACATTCGGAGAAGGACATCCTTTCTCTACTCAGCCTACTTTTGCTCAGTTTCGTAGTTATGGTCGTCCTACTATACCGCTTCCTATAGCTCAAGACGGTGTAGCAGGAGCTCCTCAACCTATTTACGGAAGCAATCAATATAGTGATAATTTAATTACAGGTTTTGAAACACCCGGTAGTGCAAGTGTTACTATTAATAAGCATTCTAGTTATCCTGCAGTACCTGCTCCGGCTTTTATTGATAATGGCATTAATGCTTTTGTAGGTAGAGGAAGACCTGCTAGTGGTGGAAGACGTGGAGGAAAAATTAAATATAAACCTAGTACTGGTCTACCTAGTGGTCCAAGTAATTACTTTCAAGGAGGGGGACCTGCTGAGTTTAATCAAGGTATGGATTATTACCGTAATAAGATGAATACATTTCTTGGTGATCTTCGTAATACTGCTTTCTCGGCAACTGAACAAGATATGAGTAATCAGCATATGATGCCTGATGGATCTATGATGAGTAATGATCAAATGAAGAAAGGTGGTATTTATATTAAACCGTCTAAGAGAGGAACTTTTACTGCAGCTGCTAATAAGCGTGGTAAGAGTGTTCAAGGTTTTGCTTCTCAAGTAATGGCTAATAAAGATAACTACTCTTCAGCTATGGTAAAGAAGGCCAACTTTGCTAAGAATGCAGCAGGTTGGAAAAAACAAGAGGGTGGAGAACAAGAGCAAATTATGCAATTGATTCAGGCTTATGCTCAAATAATAGGAGCTAATCCTGAAGAACTTGTAGCTCAACTTCAAGAATTACCAGAAGAGAAACAACAAGAAGCCATTCAACAAATGGTAGAGGAAGTTCAACGTGCCCAAGGTGAAGCAACAGCACAACCAGGTATGGACCCAGGTATGCAACAAGGTATGCAACAAGACATGGAGCCAGGCATGGAACAAGGCATGGAGCCTGAAATGGCTCAGTATGGTGGACCTTCTATAAATGGTGAAGCTGCTAATAAGCTTGGTATGTTTACTGGCGCTTATGATCAAGCAACTAAGAATGCAGATTTTTGGGGTGCAGCAGGAAATCTTGCTGGTGCTATACCTTATGCTAAAGATGGTACAGAAGTAAAAGAACCGTTTAAGAGTTATGCTACTGAAGCAGAATACAAAGCTGATCTATATGATCAAATGAGAAAGTATTATGCTGGTGTAAATCAACCTCAAAATTATGGGAATTACAGAAATTCCGGGAATTATAATGGATATTTTCCGGCCAATCTTGCTCCTACTTTTAAACTTAAGAATGTAAACACCTATATCAATGGAGCACCTAGTGCAGGAGGGTATATGAAAAACTCTCCTAATGCTGCTCTTTATAATAACTTTAAACAGTTCTATGGTGATGATAAAGCATGGGGACATGTTACAAAAAAACCTAGATTATTTGGTAATAGATATGATTATGATTTTGGTGTTAATGTAGATCGTCCTACAAGCTTTGCTCGTAATCCAAGAGAGGCACGAAGAGAAGCTAAAGCTGCTTTACCTAAACCTAAAACAGGTGCTGATTATCATGAGAGAGATAAGTTTAATACTAGCTTATGGGAAAGATTAGGTCATAATTTTAAAAAGCATAAAAATCTTGCTCCTAGTGATTTTGAGAAAAAGTGGGAGAGAGATAATCCAGAACAGCGTTATGGTGGTGCTCAATATCAAGAAGGCGGTGAGTATGACATGAACGATGAAGAAATACAAAGACTTATTGATGGCGGATATAACCTTGAATATATAGACTAAACATGGCAAAAATAAGAATCAATAAAGTACCAGGAATCAAGAAGGTTCGTATAACAGGTCTTCCTACAGCTGCTTATGGGGGTTCTGCTAGAATCCCAGGAACTTCTGCATATAACCAGATGTCTTCCGGCTGGAATCCGAATGAAATGGGTGCTCCTTCTATTGAGACAAGAAGAACACTTCAGCAGGTTCCTAGAGATGAGGCTAATATAGAAGCTGAGAAGGGAGAGACTGTTTTAATGCCTGATCAAGGCGGTCTTCCGGCTCACTTTAATGTAGGAGGAAATCGTCATCATGGTGGTGGTACTCCTCTTAATGTTCCTGCGGATAGTTTTGTATTCTCTGATACTAGGAAAATGCGTATTAAGGATCCAAATATTCTTGCTGATTTTGGTAAGAAGAAAGGATCTTATACACCTGCACAGTTGGCCAAGCAGTATGATATTAACAAATACCGAAAGATTACTCAGGATCCGGATTCTGATATGTATGATGTAGAAACTGCTGAGAAAATGATTGCTAACTATAATCTAAAACTTGGTAAGTTAGCCCTAGTTCAAGAATCTAAGAAAGGATTTCCTCAAGGTATCCCAGCTGTAGCTATGCCTTATTTAGCCACATTTAATATAAATCCCGATTCTGTTCTACCCTTAAAAGCAGAAGAACAGCAAACAGAAGATATCTCTCATGAAGAAATGCCTATGGGTAAATACGGTATGACATTAAAGAGATACCAGAGTGCTGGTGTGGCACCTCCTCCTAATCCTAGTTGGGTTGATCTTACTAATGAACCTGACTGGAATGATCTAACCGGTCCTCCAACATCAGCATATAATACTACACCTGGTCAAGGTGCTACTATGGATTTACAGGGACAAAGTATTTTGAATAGCTCCTTTGGTAATTCTGGAAATCCTCGTGAAGGTTTTGTAAAGAATACACCTGAATTAACTAGCGGATTACAAAAAGCTGCACAAACAGAATCGGATGCTCAATCTGGATTTAAGTCTGATCAGGAAGTAGATACTCAGCAGATGAACTTACCAGATAAACCGTCTATGAAAACATCTGGTACACTAAATACTGGATTTACAATGGCAGGAGAAGATGCTGCAAATATAGGCATTGCAGGTATGCATGGGCTTGCTAGCCTCTTTTCTCAAGATGAAAAACGTAATGCTGAAGAGCAGTTAGCTAGGCGTTTTAAGGCAGAGAATGTTTATGAATCAAGACAAGATAGAGACCGTGGAGACTGGACACCTAACCAAGGTTATCTTCGTCCAGATCAGAAGAATACGGGTAATATGATCACCGGTAAATATGGTGGTATATTATCTAGAGCTCAAGAGGGACAAGAACAAGAAGCAGATCGTAGAAGGCTTTTACCTGAAGAGTCAAAGATATTTGGTATGCCTACCTATCTACTTCCTGATGTTAGTATAGAGGCAGAAAGACCTCCCATGCAGGTACCTGGATTTGGTACTACAAAATGGGGAATAGAGTTACCTGTTAGCGGCACTCCTGCTCAAAGAGCTGGTAGATTTGCTGAAGAATATCCGATAGTGATGCAACAGTACATAGATGGTTTACAAGCAGAACATTCTCCAGACGATTTATATAAGATAGCAGATGATATTGAAGAAAGCCGATCAATAGGTGCATGGGGACGAGGACTTGGAACGACTGGAATTCTTGATGCCATAGATGCCAGTTCAGATGCTGATAAGTTTTCAGATTTAGCATCTATTATTAGAGAAAGAGCTAATACTTTAAAACAAAAACAGAGATTTACTTCTACTGTTGAATCTCAAGAAAAGAAGGCTGCATTATCAACTCAGCTTATTGAAAGTCTTAAGAAAAAACTGCAAGGAATGCCGCAAAACTCGAGCACTTATTTAGAGAGAATAAAGTTGCAGAAAAAGATTGATGATTTAAAAGCGGCATCTTTTAAACCTATACAAGAATTTTTTCATAATATTCTTCCTCAAAACGTTTTGGGCAAAGCAGCTCAATTTTTTGTTCCCGATTACTATGTAGGACCGGATGTACCCTTTGATCCTTATGAGCAAGAAGATGTTATGAATATGCTTAATATTGCTAAAGACGAGTTTTCTGGTCCTGATAAACCAGCTAAAGCTGAAGCTAAAGCTGAAGCTAAATCAGTAATAACACCAGCAGCCGCAGATAGTGCAGCAACCACAACGGGTCCGACATTTGAAGAATTAATGGAAATGGAAGAAGGGGGAACTATCCCTCTTGCTGAAGAAGGACTTAGTGTTGGAAATACTCGTAATGGTAAGACTATTGCAAAGACAGGTACTAACAAGTCTGGGAGTACAGTGGTTCAGTATGAAGATGGAACAGCTGAGGTAATACCTAAAGAAACTAAAAAATCTACAAATGCTGGTAAAACTACTTCAGGAAAAAGAGTAGATCCTTATGGCGGATATGAAGAATTATTAACTAGCTTAGGTGTAAGTGAAGAAGATTTATATCCTACTTCTATAGGACATCAGACTAAAGAAAGCTTAGGAACACTTACACCTAAAGAAGAAGAGGTTCTTAGAAGAGGAAATCCTACATTTTTTGAACAACTTGAAGCAGACGGAACTAAGTTTGATCCTTCTTCTGATGACCATAAAAGAGCTTTTGAAGATCATCACAAGAAGTTTACTTATGATGGATTCTATAATAGATTTATAAGCCAAGGAATGTCTGAAACTAAGGCTAAGGCTAAGGCTACAGAACTTAGTAATAAACTCAGTTTTCATGGAGTTCCTGGTGTAGATGTTAATGCTGCCGACCAAAAATGGGGAAATTGGCATAAAAGTAGAAAAGAGTTTAATTTTACAGATCCTGAAGAAATAGCTAAAAAGAAAAAGGGGATAGATAAGACTCCTATTATCCCAGAGACTCCTGCTCAGTATACCTCACAAAGTGCTAATGCTCCTTGGTGGACCCAGGATGTTATCAATACAGCTTCTGCTGCCGGCACTAGATGGGGACTTAATAAGTATATGCCATGGGCTCCTCAGGTTGATTTACAAACCCCTAGACCAACGTTCTTTGATCCTACAAGAGAACTAGCCGCTAATGCTGAAGCGATGGCTATAGGCACCCAGGGAGCTGGTATGTACGGTTCTCCTCAACAATTCAGTGCTCGGGCTTCTGGTATTCAGGGTCAAGGTGCTAGAAGTGCAGCCAATATCTTATCTCAGTATCATAATAAGAATGTGGGACTAGCTAACCAGTTTGAGAATCTAAGGACCGATATCTATAACAAGAATAATATATCTAGATCTGGTGTGGCTAAAGGTCTCTATGATGCTACTACAATAGCTAATCAGCAATATGATAATGCTAAGAGAGAGGCTAATGCTGAATTGAGATCTGCTTATACCACGGCTCTTACCAATAGAGCCAAAACTCAAGCGCTTAACACTCTCTTCCCTCATTATCAAGTAGATCCTTCAAGTGGAGGACTTGTCAACTTTACGAAAGGAAGTCCACGTAAGCCTACAAACTATAGTAATGATACTGATTTCAAAGCCTTTATGAATACTATATCTCAGTATCCTGATCCAGAAGATAAGAAAGCAGCAATAGCATATTATCTTAGAAAGAATAAAGGTGATAGTGCCTATAATGATAGTGAGTTAAGTCCGGAAGATTATGAGGCTTATACTCGTAATCAATATGTTCCTAAAACAACTAGGGATTATGGATACTAAATCTAAATGTTAAACATTAAAAGTTTATTACACTTTTAAAGTTTAAATGAAATATTAATATTATTTTTGCACCATGGCAACATACTTACCTCGAGTAACTGATTATATCCCACGTATACAGCCGTTTGTTCCAGATCTAAACTTTTATCAAAATGTTCTTTCTCAAAAAGAAGCTAAATATGAACAAGGTTCAAAGCAGATAAACAGTATTTACGGTACTCTTTTGAACTCTGAGATGATAAGAGAACCTGATATTGAGAAGAGAGATCAGTTTTTTACAAATATTCATAGAGAAATTGATAGAATGTCTGGAGTAGATCTCTCTTTAGAAGAGAATGTAGACAGTGCCTATAGAGTTTTTCAACCATTACTTGATGATAGAAGCATCATGAATGATATGGTGAAAACTAAGAAATTAAGAACCCAGCAAGAGAAAGGAAGAAATTATAGAAATTGTGTTGATGAAGAAAAATGTGGAGGAACCGGTTGGGATGTAGGTGATAGAGCCCTTGATTATTGGGCAAAGGATTTCGCTGAGTCTGATGATCAGGAGGCATTAGCCACAGAAGATCCTTTTTATACTCCTTACATTAACACTTCGTTAAAAGCAATGAAGCTATTTAAAGAGCAGGGTTTTGATGTATCCCAGGTATCTCATGATCCTTCTGGAGCATATCTTGTAACAAGCAAGAACGGTACTCAGCTTACCTTACCTCTTTTTCATTTTGGAATAGCTGCTATAGGAGGAGATCAGAAAGCAATGGATATGTATAGAACTCAGGCTTTTGTAGATAGAAAAGATTACATAGAAACACACAAGAATGACCATGGTGGAGATCTATTAAAAGTTGAAATGGATTATATAACTCAGCAACAAGCTGAGGTTAAGAAGTGGAACGATTTAGTATTAAAAGAGGCAGGTGGTGTTAAAGATCAATTAACAGCTAAACAGGAGTTACTTAAGGATAAATATAAAAATGGAATAGATCCAAAATTACAACCTGATGTTATTAATAATGTAGAAACGTTATTAGAAGAATTAGGTGTTGTTACACGCTCAAAAGATATTCATGATGAGACTGCAAAGTATGCTGATAAATTGGATACTCAAGATATTGGAGTCTTAAGAAGAGATATTGATTTTGCTAAGTCAAGAACATTGATGTCTAAAGATATGCATTCTGCAGCAGAGCTATATGCAATGACTCACTCGGAACAGAAAATGGAAGCTGACCCTTATTATAAGATGGATAGAGAGCATAAGTATGATGTAGATCTTAAGCAGATGCAACAGGGTTGGGATGTGGAAGCTGCTACTGTTAAGTTTGAAAGAGATATGTTACTTAAAGGAAAGACTGTTCGTAAAGATGCCTTTAATCCTACTGTGGTTAGTTCTGCCACAACCAGCCTTCCATATAAAGAACCACTTTATGAGTCTAATGCTGCTGTGGTAGCTAGTCAAAAAAATGAACTTTTTAGAACACAGCAACAGGCAATTGACGTTCTCAAGGGTGAACTTAAAGCTAAGATGGCTAGTAAGAATCCAAAGGAAGCTAAGTATGGAGCAGAGACCTGGAATAGAGTATTTGGTCCTCAGGCTATGGCCGGTAAGACAACAAAGAGTAAAGGGTATGTTGATAATGCAGCTGCTGATTCTGATTATTATACTAGCACTTGGCACCCTGATTATATTGGAAATGTTTATAGTAGAGCTATTGAACTGGTGAAGGGAGATAGAAGTCTTCTTGAATCTACTAATGTTACCAAATTTGATGAAAATGTTGATAGAGCAGAGGTGTATAGAAAATCTAATAGAATTCTTCGTTCTGAAGAAAACAAGAACTATCATGATATAACAGAGCATATCAGAGCTAATAAGCTAGGTGATTATGCAGATGATGCTCCCTTATTAATGGATGCCGCTGATAACTACAATCCAGGTAATTTCCAGGCTGCTTATATAAAGAAGTATGCTGGTGACGGTAGAGATCTTGAGGAGTTAAGAGAGGATGCTGTTGATGCTTATGAGTCCTTAAGTAAAGATATAGTTAAGCTTTATAGTAGTAATGATATTCCTACTATTAGACCTTTTACAAAATCAGCATTTAATCAACCTGGTGGTGGAGCTATAGGAACAGATTTCAATTTGACTTATCATGAAGATCCACTTACTGCTGATGTTAAAACTCTTGTTGCACATCAAAGTATTGAGACTGATATAAGTCATCCTGAGTCAATTGCGATGTATGGATCCTTAAAGGATCAAGATGCTGAGAGTGTTAATGATTTGGAAAACAGTGCTAGTGCAAGAACATTAATTGATTTATATAATTATGAGTTCAATACTGGTGATTATAAGATAACCGATAATACTAGACCGAAAGCTACAATCACCCATAATACTATAGTTATGGGTAATAGTGAATACGAAGCTGTTACTCATACGTTTAATCCCCAATGGATAAAGAAGCTACAAGGCACCTCTGACAAAGCAGATATTGCTATGGGATTATGGGATGATGAGACGGGTAAGTATAATAATAGTGTAACAGTAGTATACAGAAAGGATATAGCTGGTAACGTTCTGCATGAGATGACACAGACTACTCCTGAAAGTATTCTTGTTGCACATGGTGGATATGAAATGAATACCTATGCTGATAAAGGAGCAGGCTTTTCTCTACGTCTGAATGATGATAATAATGTAATTGGCTCATTAGATGTAACTGAGATTGATGAAACTACTGGAGACTATATACAACATACAGCTGCTATTTTACCTATGAAAATGACAGATCTTCCAGTGTATATTGGAAGAATGAAAGCAGAAGCTAAAAAACTTCAGGAGTATAATATTTTAGTACATGAACAATTTGTAAGGCAATCTAAAAATAAAAAATCAGTAGTTCAGATACAACAGGAAGTTCTTAAAGCCCATCCAGAGTATCTATCGCTAATTCAGTAACAGATAATAATGGCTGAAGAAATATTAATAACAGAAGAGGGCTCAAAGGAAGCAGAAAGAGAAGCTCTTGATTTAGGATATAAGCAGTTTGAGAAGGGTCAAATTCAGACTGCTATTACTCCTAACGGTACTCCTATTAATGTACCTCTTCAGAATTTATTTGCAGGATCCTCTTTGACAGGACCTAATCCTGGTTATAGAGATCCAGAGGTAACATCTAAGACACTAAGTCAAGGACTTGTTAGTTTAGCTAATGCTGGAGATCAGTGGGCAGCTAATCCTGGGGAATATGCTAAACCATATACCTTTAACTCTGGGGTAAATGATGCTGAGTTTGATCATTTTTATACACATCCTGAGTTTAAGAAATTAGGATATTCCCCTTATAAGGACAATGAGCAATTCTATAATGATCGTTCAAGTTGGTATGATGACTTTTTAAGATTCGCTTACCAAACACCAGGTATCATAGGAGGTTCTGCAAAAGCAGCGTTTTATAACTGGGGACATCTGTTTGATGGTTCTCCAGATAGGGAAGCTGATGCTGATGCACAGCGTAGAATGACAATTGCAAATGCATCTAGACCAGGAGCTGCTAGTTCTGTTATTAATTTTAGTTCAGGTCTAGCAAATCTTGTAGGTTTTATAGCAGAAGCTGCTGCTGAAACTTATGTTGCAAGCGCTGCTCTAGGAGCAGGTGTTTTTCTTGCACCAGAAACAGGAGGCACAAGCGCTGTTGCAGGAGGTGCAGCCTTTTGGGCTACAATGACAAAAAACGTAGCAAAATCAGGGGTTTTATTTGGAAAATTAAAACATCTTGTAAGTGGTCTTAAATCAACAAGTGCTGCTATCAAGTCTGTACGAGGAGTAGAAGCCTCTCGGAATTTATGGAAAGCGGCTAAATCTGTAGGAAAATTTGTTAATCCCTTTGAGCAGACTGTTGGTGCAGTAAAGAATTTAAGAGGCGGGTATACTGTAGCAAAAGATTTAACTAAAGGAGTAAGTGCTGCCGATAAGATAAAGAATATAGCTCTTATTAGTAAGAGTTTTGGAGCCTTTCAGAGAGAGATGACTCACATCAATACTACTATTGCTTTTGCCCGAGGGAGTGGAGGTAGTGTTGCTAATGAGATGACTCGAAGTATGACAAATGAGTATTACGCTGAGCATAATAAGATGCCTGAAGGAACTGCTGCAGATAAAATCTATGATGTCTCACAGCAGGCTGGGGTTACTACTACATTAGCCAATATTCCTCTTTTCTTTTTAGCAAATAAGATAGTTTTAGCAAGAGCACTTAGAGGATTTAAACCGACAGCTGCTATTGAAACTAGAGGTGCTTTAGGAAGCCAAGGTATTCTAGTAACTAAAGCAGGAGCTAAAGAAATGCCAAAGGGTTTTAAGAAACTCTTAGATAAGGATTATTGGAAACAGAGTCCGGTTAGAATAGCTGCAGGTGCTCTCAATTATGGAAAGGCTAATCTCATCATGGGAGCTCAGATGCCTGTGATAGATGCTATTGCTCGTGGTACTACTGATTATTATACTAAGATCTATGAAGATCCTGCTCTTGCGGGTCATAAACAGATGCTTGCTTCAATGGGAGAAGGGCTATCTGTTATTCCAACTGTTGAAGGAGGCACTAGCTTTTTGCATGGTTTTATAATGGGAGGAGTTCTTCAGTTTCCACAGAAAATGCTTTATGGAAAATTAAATCAGAATTGGAAAAAGATTCAGGATCAATATACTAAACGTAAAACTGGAACTAAGGGCACTAGATATGATGATTGGTTGAATGCTAGAAATGAAGATAGAAATAATGTAATTAATATAATAAATGATGTAGTTAAAAGAAAAGGGGAGTATGCTGATGCCGTACAAGAAGATTATGCTTATCAGACAGCTTTGGATAATGGAGAAGCTGTTGGGGATAGAAAGGCTAGTATGGATGAGAAAACCATGAGTCTTTTTAGTAACATGTATACTCTTAATAGTAGAGGTTATGGTCATATCTTAATAGACCAACTTAAGAGTCTTAAAGAATTAAAACCTCAGGAACTAGCGGATGCTTTTGAGAATGCTCCAGCAGAGGGTAATAAGCTTAACGGTTCTATTCATGAGAGGTTAGATAAGACAATTGCTAGGGCTGAGGATATTCAAGAAAAGTATATTCAAATTGAAGAAAGATTTGGAAATCCTTATGATCCGGATATTTATGATAAGAATAAGAACCCAGAGATGTGGGCAGAAGAGAATCGTAGGAGAGCTACTTTTGAGAAGGCCAAGTTTCATGCTGCTTATTCTGATATAGCTTTTGCTGATATCGTAGGAAGACAGCTTGACATTCTTCAGGATATGACAGGTAAGAATAAACCTCTTGCCAAGGCCAGTACAGAGGATTTTACTGTACTTCTTACAGGCGATCTTAAAGATAGAATCAAAACTCTTGGAGATGAGATAAAAGCCTATCAGGATGGTACTCCTGAGCAAAGAAAGATAGCAGCGGAGACTACTGTTACAAAGAAGAAGCTTGAAAGGATAAACGATGCTATTATTAGATTTAAGGACCATCTACGAAAAATAAGCAGTAATCCTGATAATGCTGACGTCATTCTTGATCTTAAACCACAAGATGAATTACAAGAAGCCTATTATGATTATGTAAGACACATAGGAAAAGCAGCCAAGGAACATGTTTTAGATAAGAATATTGAAAATTCATTTCAAGGATTTAAAGATTATCTACGACTAGGTGAAGATGCCGAGAATATGGCCATTGCAGTTAATGCTCTTCATGATCCTGGAAATTTAATAAAACTTGCTGATAATATTGATAAAGCTATAAAGGAGCTTAACGATAGAGTAATTGAAACATTTACAAAAGGTCAGGCTATATTTAACGGAAGAAAAGATAGTCTTATAGTATTTAATGAGATGGGTAAGTTGGGTGCTTATTTAATGCCACATGAGGTAGCGAGATTTGAAAATGGAGATATTGATCTTGAGTTTAGAGATGCTGCTTCAAATGGCCCTATAGACAAAGCGTCAGCTAAGTATAAGAAACTTCAAGAACTTGTTATTGAGTATAACAAAACCAAGGCTGCATCGGCTAGTAAACCTGCATCAGAAGCAGTTAAGACTCCTGCTCCACCAACCGAGGGAGAATGGCAGTTTCCTTCTGAGCCAGGTACTGCAGCAGCTGACAAAGCTGTACCATTAACACCAGAAGAACAGGCTCGTAGAACTAAGAATATTGAAGCAATAGACAAGAAGATAAATATACTCTCCAAAAGAAAGGTTCTTCTAGATGCCGATATGACCAAAATTGTGGATACTCTTACCTATCTAGATGAGTTAGTTAATTCTACTATTGATTTTTCTTCAAGTGAGATCGATAGTATACTTAATCAGATTGATGTTCTTAGTAGCATGGTTAAGAGTAAAACTTCTGCTAAGACCATTAGAGGAGAAAGGGTTATAAAGAAAGTAAAAGATCTTAAACAACAGGTACGTAGTGAATTTCAGACTGTAACTGATATCACTGAAAGAATTAGAGATCTCAAAGAGGAAGTTGGTCAAATGACTGAGATCCGTAAAGACCTTACTAATCAGTTAAATTATTATAAAAATCTTCTTGCCGATCCTACCTTGAAGGAATTATCTCCGGCTGAGTTAACTGAAAGAATAAGCGGTATAAACAAAAAGATTACCACCCTTGATAAGTTGATAGATATTATTAAGAATGCAATTAGAAAATCTATAGAGTTTATTAAGAGTCATGTTTTATCACTGGAAACAGGTGATAAGAAGATGAAAGAGTTTAAGAAGAAGACAGGATATCGTGAGCTTTCTACTAGAGAACTTCGAGAGCTTATTGATTCTGTTGCGGAAAAAGATCAGATGACTGTTGATGATTATTCTAGGTTGAAATCTCAATATGAGAGATTAGAAAAGAATGTTACTGATAATATGGACTCTATAGAGTTATTAGAAGATGTTAAGATAACTGAGGAAAGCCGGCTTAACGATCTATATGGGAAGTTGCAGAAGTATCATGATCAGATTCGTTATATCAAGGATCTTCTTAATCCGGCAGCCGGTGCAGGTAAGGTAGCAACTGCTCCTAAGAAAGATGTACCATTGGCTCCAAAAGCAACAAATTCTCAGAAGAAAGCTGAAACTACCACCATAAGAGTAACTGCAGAACAGAATAAAAAAGAAAAGGCTCCTGCTCCTGCGGTAAGACCAGAAAACTTTAAGGTAGTTGACAGTAAGGATATTGTTTCAAATACCGGTGAACCTGGTGCTGCTCAGTATAATAGACCTACTAATACTGTTAGGGTAAACAGAGAGCTTTTGAAAAAGAAGTTTGAGGAAAAAGCTTGGACAAAGCCTAAAGTTCTAAAGGATAATTCTAAGGCTGATGCATTACCAGAGGATGTTTTTACTACGTATGAACAGTGGGAGAGATTTGTAA
>Ga0307380_10006772_pt1 | contig 14988 bp, 11 predicted proteins | sample UN3MG_FD_202239 | JGI IMG/M metagenome (GOLD analysis project Ga0307380, IMG submission 202239) | Soil microbial communities from Risofladan, Vaasa, Finland - UN-3 | ecosystem: Environmental > Terrestrial > Soil > Coastal area > Acid sulfate soil | place: Finland: Risofladan, Vaasa | collected...
CAGAGGCCGTCGCGGTCGGGCGCGGCCCGGCACGCGGCGGAGGGAGTGCATCTGTGCAGGATATGAGGATGTCAGGCCGGGAGTCACGATTGTGATTGGACGCCTGATAAGAGGCCAAGCCGGTGTTTCGGCGTAGGCCCAGGTTGGCTTCGCTCCGCGGCGAAGGCCGGAATAGGCCGTCGTCGCGGGTTGCCTGGAAAGGCGGTCGAATGGGCGATTAGGGCGTATTCGACAGCCTTTTGACAGGCGGCGGTGGCGCGTTTGATGTCGCCACGGCCGCCGTGGCTTAAGAAGTGGGCGAAGCGACCCACTTTTTTTGTCGCGCCGGAGTCCCGGGGCAGGCGCTTCCGGGACGTTGGCCCGGCGATGCTGGAATAGACGATAGACGAAAGACGAATATGAACCAGGAACTGCTCCGCATCGTGGACGCGCTGGCGAGGGACAAGAACATCGACTCCGAGACGGTGTTCGAGGACCTGGAGGCGGCCATGCTGTCGGCCATTCGCAAGGCCAACGAGCACACGGAAGAAATCGTGGTCCAGATCGACCGCGAGACCGGCGAGATTTCGGCGGTCGTCAACGGCGAGCCGATGAGCGTCCGCGACCTGGGGCGGATCGCCGCGCAGACCGCCAAGCAGGTGATGATCCAGCGGATCAGGGCGGCCGAACGCGACAGCATCTACGAGGAATACCTCGACCGCCGCGGACAGATCGTCACCGGCAGGGTCGCCCGATGGGAAGGCGGGGCGCTGATCGTCGATATGGGCCGCATCGAGGCCATCCTTCCAAGGAGCGAGCAGATACCCGGCGACTCGCACCAGCCCGAGGAACGCATCCGGGCGATGATACTCGACGTCAGGGAGCAGCCCAGCCAGGTCAAGATAGTCCTTTCTCGCAGCCACCCGGACTTCATCCGGGCGCTGTTCGAACTGGAGGTGCCCGAGGTCGCCGAGAAGATCATCGAGATCAAGGTGATCGCCCGCGAGGCGGGCTACCGCACCAAGGTCGCCGTCACCAGCCTGGACCCGAAGGTCGATCCGATCGGGGCGTGCGTGGGCATTCGAGGCAGCCGCATCAAGAACATCGTCGACGAGCTGGGCGGCGAGAAGATCGACATCGTCCGCTGGAACGAGTCGTCCAAGGTGCTTATCGCCCAGTCCCTCAAGCCGGCGGAGGTGTCCGAGATCGCGCTGTGCTTCGAGCTGGGCCGGGCCACCGTGGTCGTGATGGACGATATGCTCTCGCTGGCCATCGGCAAGCGCGGGCAGAACGTCCGCCTGGCGGCGCGCCTGACCGGCTGGGACATCGACATACTCACGCCCGACGAGTTCAACACCGGCCTGGACGTGATGGAGAAGGCCGTCCGCGAGGTCGAGGGCGTCGATTCCTCCACGGTTGACCGGATCGTGGCGATGGGCATGGTGAACGTGCTGGACGTGGAGGAGGTCGGGCCCGAGCCGCTCGTCAACGAGCTGGAGCTCGACCAGTCCCTCGCCCAGCGAGTAGTCAGCCGCTGCGCCGAGGAGGCCAGAAGGGTCGCCGAGCAGCAAGCAGCCAAGGAAAAGGCCCAAGCCGAGGCGAAGGCCGCCCAGGAGGCGGCGCCGAGCAAGCAACTCGCCGCCGAGCAGCCCGCCGCCGAGCCGGCTGCCGAGCAGCCGACCGAGACCCCGGCCGAAGCCCAACCCGTGGAGGCCGCGGCGGCGCCGGCCCAGACGCAGGAGAAGGAAGAAGGCGACGAGGCGCCTGCCGAGCAGCCCGAGGCGCCTGTGGAGCAGCCCCAGGCGACGCAGGCGACGGACGGGACCATCCCGCCGGCCGACGCAGAGCAAACGGCTGTCTCGGAGGCCCCCGCGACCGCCGAGCAGGTCAAGCAGAAGGACTCCGGCGGCTGAGACTCCATGCAGCCGGCCGTCATGACAGCGAAAGCCATCGAGAAACGGCTACCGAGAATCGGGTGAAACGTTGGCAACGCGCGTATTCGAACTCGCCCGCCAGTTGGGAGTGACCAGCAAGGACATCCTCGGCAAGTGCCGTGCCGAGGGGCTTGAGGTCAAGAACCACATGGCCGCCCTGTCCGCGGGCCTTGAGGCGACCATCCATGAATGGTTCGCCGAGATGCCCAGCGGGGGGACGGCCATCGAGGTGGCGGAGCACGTGGACGTGGAGAAGGCCCGCGCGACGGCCAAGAGGCAGCGCCGCAGGAAGACCGAGGCCGAGCCGGCAAAGGCAGAGGAACCCGCAGCCCCCGCCGAGGCGGCGGTCGAGCAGAAGGCGGTCGCCGAGGCGCCGTCGGCTGTGGCGGTTGCCGAGGCGCCGGCCGCCCAACCGGTGGCCGAAGCGCCGGCGGCCGAGGCGCCCGCAGCCGAGCCCGAGGCGGCCCCGGTCCAGCCGCAAGTGCCGACCGAGGCCGCCGCCGAAGTGGTCGCCGAGGCCCAGGCCGTCGAGGCCCCTCCTGCCGAGGCGGCGCCGCTCGCAGCCGAACCCGCACCGCCGGCCAAGCCGGAGATCAAGCCGGCCGGGCCACAGGTCGTCCCCAAGCCGGCCCGGCTCAAGGGCCCGCGGGTCGTCCGCGTGGAGAAGCCCGACGTCATCTCCCGCCCAGTCTTTCGCGCGCCGGCGGCAGCGTCGACAGCCGCCGGCGCGACCACCGCCGGGAGGCGCGGCAAGGCGCCGGCCGGCGTCGCAGACGAGGGCGAGGGCAAGCGGACCAAGCGCCGCAGCCCGCGCCGCCGCGGCGGGCGAAGCGCCGCCAGCGGCGAGAAGATCCGCGAGTGGCGCGACCAGGACCTGGCCGAGCGGTCCAAGCGGCTGGCCGCCGCCGCCGGCGGAACACTGCGCAGACACCGCGCCAGCGCCGCCCGCAAGTTGCACGAGGTCGCCTCAACGCTCGAGGGCAGGAAGGTCGAGCTCCACGAGCCGATCACGATCAAGAACCTGTCGGCCGCCACCGGCGTCAAGACCTCCGAGATCATCAGGAAGCTGATGCAGCTCGGGGTCATGGCGACAATCAATCAGGTAATCAACGCAGAACAGGCCGAGGCCGCCGTCGTCGATCACGGCATGGATCTGGTGATCCACGAGGCCAAGTCGGCCGAGCAGGAGATGATCGAGCAGTTCCAGACGCGACAGACCGGCGAGCTGTCAGCCAGGGCGCCTGTGGTAACCTTCCTGGGGCACGTGGACCACGGCAAGACCTCGCTGCTGGACCGAATCCGCAACGCCTCGGTGGCCGCCGGCGAGGCCGGCGGCATCACGCAGCACATTGGCGCACACCGATACGACCTGGCGGACAAGCACGTGGTGTTCCTCGACACGCCCGGCCATGAGGCCTTCACGGCCATGCGCGCGCGCGGGGCCAACATGACCGACGTGGTGGTGCTGGTGGTGGCGGCCGACGACGGCGTCATGCCGCAGACCATCGAGGCGCTCAACCACGCCAAGGCCGCCCAGGTACCCATTGTCGTGGCGCTCAACAAGGTGGACCTGCCCAACGCCAACGTGCAGCGCGTGCTGGGGCAGCTCGCAGAGCATGGCCTGAACCCGCAGCAGTGGGGCGGTGACGTGGACGTAATCGAGACCAGCGCCGCTACCGGGCAGGGCATCGACACCCTCGTGGAAACGCTGAGCGTGATGGCCGACATCCTCGAACTGAAGGCCGAGCCGGACGCCCCGGCCGGCGGATACGTGATCGAGGCGGAGATCAGCCCGCAACGGGGCACGGTCGCGAGGCTTCTTGTGCTCAACGGCACCTTGAAGGTGGGCGATATCCTCCTGGCGGGCATGGGCCATGGCCGGGTGCGGCAGATGGTCGGCCACCTCGGCCGCAGCGTCGAGCAGGCCGGCCCGTCCACGCCGGTGGAGGTATCCGGCCTTGACGAGGTGCCGCAGGCGGGCGACCGCTTCTACGTGGTGGACGACCTGGACCGGGCCAAGCAGGTCTCGCAGTCGCGGCGGCAGGCCATCCGCCGGGCGGCCTTGGCTTCGACTCCCGCGCATACGCTGGAGGGCCTGCTTTCTCAGATCGAGGCCGGCGCGGCCAACGAGCTGGCGATAATCCTTAAGGCCGACGTGCAGGGCTCGGTCGAGGCTCTGAACGGCTCCATCGAGAAGCTCGCCACAGATGAGGTCCGCGTGAAGATCCTTCACTCGGCGGTCGGCGGCATCACGACCGGCGACGTGATGCTCGCGGAGGTGTCCGACGCGATCATCATAGGCTTCAACGTGGTGGCCGACCCTGTTGCCAGACAACTGGCGGAGTCCAAGGGCGTGGACGTCCGCCTGTACCGGGTTATCTACGAGGTCATCGACGACCTTCGAACGGCGCTGGAGAAGGGCCTGGCCCCGGAGATCCGCACCGAGACGCTGGGACGGGCCGAGATCCGGCAGGTCTTCAGGGTTTCGCGGATCGGCTCGGTGGCCGGCTGCATGGTCACCGAGGGCAGCGTCACCCGCAACGCCAGCGTCCGCATCATCCGCGACAGTGTCGTGATCGAGGACGAACGGTCGCTGGAGAGCCTGCGGCGGTTCAAGGACGACGTCCGCGACGTTCGCGCGGGCATGGAATGCGGACTGAAGGTCGCCGGCTACAACGACATCAAGGAAGGCGACGTGCTGGAGTTCTATCAAACGGTCGAGGTGGCGCGCACGCTGTAGACTGCCGGCCGGCCAGCGCGGAACGGGACGCCTCGAGGCCCTGCGCACGCCGCCCGGCTGATTGAGACCGCGCGGACATGGCTACGACGATCGGGCTGGTGCATCTAAAGCTGAACGTGGCGCAGGCGACGAGCCTCAAGGACAAGCGACGCGTCCTGAAGAGCTTCAAGGACCGTCTGCGCAACGGCCACAACGTCTCCGTGGCCGAAGTGGAAGACCAGGACTCCAGGCGCTGGAGCGTGCTGGCCGTCGCGATGGTCGGAGGCGACCGCCGGTACGTGGAGGGCGGGTTGCAGAAGATCGTCAACGCCGCCGCCAACCACCGCGATATGATCCTCGCGGATTCGCAGATCGAATGGCTGTAGTCATGACCCGCCGGACCGAACGCGTTGAAAGCCTCATCCGCTCGATCATCGGCAGACTGCTGCTGGCCAAGCTGTCCGACCCGAGGCTCGACCCGGCCCGCACGTCCGTAACCCGCGTGGAGGTGCCGGAGGACCTGCTGACCGCCAGGGTGTTCGTCTCGATCATGGGCACCGAGGCCCAGCAGCGAAACGCCCTGCGGGCGCTGCGTCACGCGGCCGGCCACATACAGGAGCTGATGGCGCGGGAGATTGAGCTGCGGCACACGCCGATCCTCAGCTTCGAACTCGACGAGAAGCTCAAGAAAACGATGCAGACTCTTCAGATCATCCAGCAGGCCATGGACGAGATCCGCCGGAAGGAAGACCTCCGCGCCGGACAGCCCGAGGCGTCCGAGACCCCGGACAGCGCCGTCAGGGAGTAGCAGCGCATGGCAATGAAGAACGCCACAGCGTACCAGAGGAAGATCAAGAAGCTCCTGAGCAAGGCTCGGCGCTGCCGGATCGACCCGGCCGACACGGAAGACGCCATAGGTTTTCTGCTGCTGTCGATGCTGGAGGCCGAGGCCACGCGGAGACAGGCCAGCCACGCCCTCAGCGCGATCAGGCAGCGGTTCGTGGACTACAACGAGATCCGCGTCGCCGCGCACAAGGAAATCCAGGAATGCTTCGCCAAGGGCCTGGCGGACGGGCACGAGAGGGCGGACACCCTCATCCGCGTGCTCAACGGCGTGTTCGACCGCACCTGCCAGATGTCGCTGGAGCACCTGGCCAAGACGCCCAAGCGGGAGCTGCGCAAGAGCCTGCTGGGGCTGGGCCTGAGCCCGTACTCCGCCGCCCGGCTCATACTGTGGGTCTTCGGCGGGCACGCCGTGCCGGTTGATCGGGCGCTGGCCGAGACGCTGGAGATGGACGGCTACGTCGCTCCCGGCACCTCGCTCGAAGACGTGCAAGGATTTCTGGAGCGCATCGTTGCCCAGAAGGACGCGCCCGGCGTCCACAACCACCTGCGGGCCTACGTGGAACAGCGGGCCGAGGCGCTGGCCCGCAAGCGCAAGAAGGACGCGCGGGAAGCAGCCCGGCAGCGCGCCCGCCTGGAGGCCGAGGCCAAGAAACTCGCAGAAGAGGAAGCCAAGAAACGCGCCGAGGAAGAGGCCAAAAGGGCCGAGGCCGAGAAGGCCAGAAAGGCCGCAGCCAGAAGGGCCCGCAAGAAGAAGCCCGGCAAGAAGGCCACGGAAAGAAAGGCTGCCAGAAAGCCCGCCAAGAGGGCGCGCCGGAAGACCACGAGAAAACCAAGGCGCCGGTGAGGCCTTGGACATCACAACGAGGACCGCATGCTCGACAAGTCGTCTGAAGACAAACTGAGGCTGGGCATCCCCAAGGGCTCGCTCCAGGAGAACACCCTGGACCTGTTCGCTCGCGCCGGATACCGGATCGCCGTCTCGTCTCGCAGCTACCTGCCGTCCGTCGACGACGAGCAGATATCCGTGACCATGTTCCGGGCGCAGGAGATGAGCCGGTACGTGGCCGACGGCGTGCTGGACGCCGGGTTGACCGGGCTGGACTGGATTCGCGAGAACGGCTCGGACGTGCTGCAGATCGCCGAGCTTGTTTACGCCAAGCAGAAGCTCTGCCCGGTGCGATGGGTGCTGGCCGTGCCGGAAGAGGCGCCTGTGCGGCGCCCTGGCGACCTGAGCGGAGGCATCGTCGCCACCGAGCTTCTCAACGTCACCAGGGCCTACTTCAAGCGCAAGAAGCTCAAGGTAAAGGTCGAGTTCAGCTACGGCGCCACCGAGGCGAAGGCCAGGCTGGTGGACGGCATCGTTGACGTCACCGAGACCGGCCGCTCGCTTCGCGAGAACGGCCTGCGGATCGTGGACACCGTGATGACCTCCTCCACGCGCCTGATCGCCAACCGCAAGTCGATGAAGGTCAAGTGGAAGCGCCAGAAGGTCGAGAACCTTGCAATGCTGCTGCTGGGCGCGATCGAGGCCCGCGAGAAGGTCGGGCTGAAGATGAACGTGCGCCGAAAAGATCTTGCAGCCATCACGAAACTTCTGCCGTCTGAGAAGAGTCCAACAGTATCGGCCCTTGCCGACAAGGGTTGGATCGCCGTCGAGGTCATCGTCGAGGAGCGTGTCGAGCGAGAGCTGGTGCCGCAGTTGAAGCGGGCCGGGGCATCCGGCCTGATCACGTATCCGCTGAATAAGGTGATTCCATAGATGGACGCGCCTGGGATAACCCATCGTTGGGCACTGATCGTGGCCGTGTGTGTCGCTGTGCTCGCCGGCTGCGAGCCCGCCAAGCCGACCTCGACCACCGCGCCGGCGGACGACCCGCAGCCCGCCATGAGGCCGCTGCCTCCGCAGGCCAGGCTCAAGCTCGACGAGCTGAAGCCCGCGATCCCCAAGCCGGTCAATCCACCCGACGCCTACAAGGTGCCGGACCGCGCCGCCAAGCTCGTCGCCGACGCGGTCCGCAAGATCGCCGCCAGGCAGTACGCCGCCGCCGTCAACGACCTCGAACGAGCCGTCGGCTACGAACCGACAAACGCCAGGATACGCCAGCTCCTCGGCTTCGCCTACGCGGGGCTCCGCGATCGCGGCCGCGCCGAAGACAACCTCGCCAAGGCCGTCAAGAGCGCGCCCGACGACCTGAAGGCCCATCTGCTTCTGGGCGAGCTGGCGGTCTCCGCCAAGCAGGAGGACCGCGCGATCCTCTCGCTGCGGACCGCGCTGAGGTGCACCGGCGCCGAGCCCAACGAGCCGCTGGCGGCCGAGGCGATGCTGCGACTGGGCGAGATGCTGGAGAAGGCCGGCTACCACACGGCCGCCGTCGAGTGCTACGCCACGCTGTCGCAATGGGTGGAGCAGCACGGGCAGCAGTACGCCAGCCGCGCGACCCTGCGCAACATAGTGCTGCGCCCCGAGCAACTGCTGGTCCGCCGAGGCGCCGTCCTGCTGCATCTGCGCCGGGCCAAAGAGGCGGTCGAGTTCCTCCGCCGCGCCCACAGCCGCGACCGCACCGACCTCCTCACCGTGCAACTGCTCGTGCGGTGCCTGGTTCAGATGCGCGACTACCCCGAGGCCGAGAAGGTGCTGGCCGGCATGACCTCCGAGCCGCTGCTGAGGCAACAACTGCCGGCGTTGATAGAGGAGGCGGCCAGGGCCTCCGGCGACAAGCACATGGTCGGGCGCATCTGGCAGGCCGCCCCGAAGAAGGTCCGCACCGACCAGGTGTGGGCGCTGTCGCTGTCGCAGTCGGCCAAGCGCCTCGGCGCCGCCGCCGACGCCGTCGATATCCTCAAGTCCCTCTTCCAGGCCATGCCGGAGGACGCCGGCATCGCACGCGAGCTGGCAGAGCTGTCCGCCGAGATCGGCAAGCCGGACCAGGCGTTGACCATCCTGGTCAAGTCGCTGGCCGCCAACCAGGCCGCCGAGCCCGCCGTCGTCCAGGGGCTCCGCGAGCTGCTCGCAAGCCTGCCCGCCGGCGCCGAGACGAAGCTCGCCCGCGACGCCTCCCGCCAGCAGGCCGACCAGCAGTTCGCCTATCACTACGTGGCCGGCCGCGTCGCGCATATGCGAGGCAACCTCGACCTCGCCGCCGAGCAGTATCGCAAGGCCGCCGAGCGAAAGAGATCCTTCCTGCCGGCGCACGAAGCGCTTCTGGAGATATACCTCCAGCGCGAACAGTACGCCCAGGCCGACAAGCAGATCCAGAGCATCGAGAAACTCAACGTCGGACCGCATTTCATCGCCTATGCCCGCGGCAAGCTGGAGCTGGCCAAGGGCGACGTGGCGGCCGCCATCGTCGCGCTCGAGGGCGCGTACAAGGAAAACGACGAGCACCTGCCGACAGTGCTGCTGCTGGCCGAGGCGTATCAACGCGTGGGCCGCGAGGGCGACGCCAGCCTTGCGCTGCAAGCGGCGCTCAAGCTGCCCGGCGACAAGACCCAGGTCTACCGCCGCCTGCTGCCGCTGCTGCTGAAGCGCAGGCTCTTCCGGCAGGCCCAGGTGATCGTCGCGGAGGCCCGGAAGGAGCGCCCGGACAGCCTGGAGACCGCCCTGATGGCGGCCCAGCTTCTGGTCGCCGCAGGCCAGCGCGAACAGGCCGCCCGCTCGCTGGCCGAACTCACCAAGCGCGCGCCCCGGAACGTGGACGTGCGACTCCTGGGCCTGCGACTGGAGCTGGGCACCGGGCAGGGCATCCTGGCGAAGTCCAAGCTCGAGCAGGCCGCCCGCAAGCTGAACGACCTGATGCAGCAGGACCCGCAGAACACCTCGGCCCGGCGACTGCTCGCCGAGCTGTATCTCCAGTCGGCCCGGTACGAGGACGCCGCTACGCAGTGGAAGCCGCTCTACGACGCCAACCCGCGCCAGGGCGACTTGGCCAGGCAGTACGTCCGCGCCCTGATACTTGCCGATCGCTACGCCGACGCCCGCGACGTGCTCGAACGAATGCTATCCTTCTCCCAGGACGACCTGGCCGCCCGCCAGACACTGCTGGAGGTCCTCCAGAAGCTCAAGCAGTTCGACCGCGCCGCGGAGCTGGCCGAGGGCTGGCTCAAGCAGGCCTCCAAGGACCAGTATCGCTTCCTGTACCGCCTGCGGCTGATGAGCCTGTACGAGGCAGCGGAGCAGTACGACAAGTCGCTGAAGCTCCTGGATGACTGGATCAGCAGCCCCGGCAATGAGACGCTGCTGCCCAGCCTCAAAGGCGACAAGATCCGCCTGCTGACCCGCGCCAAACGCTACGACCAGGCCGTCGAGTTCGCGCGATCGTGGATCAAGGCCGAGCCGCTCGACAACACCCCGAGGCAAGTCCTGATTGCCACGCTCAGCCAGGCCAAGCAGTACGACCTCGCCGTCAAGCTCCTGGACGAGTGGATCGCCGAACTCGCCGACGAGAAGGCCGAAGACTGGAAGGCCTTCAAGCTCCTGATCCTCGCCGAGGCTGAACGCATCGACAAGGCCAAGGCCTTCGGGTCCAGATGGATCCGCGAGCAGCCCGGTTCCCTGCGGGCGCGGACGGCGCTGGTCTCCGCGCTGATCCATGCCGAGAAGCACGACGAAGTCCTGCGACTGATCGACAAGTGGCTCGGGGAGATGCCCGGCGCCGCCACCAAGCCGGCCAGGCCCTCGCCCGCGTCGCAGCCGGCCGGGCAGATCCAACTGAGGCGCGTCGTCCCCGTCCCCGGCGACGAGGCGCCGGACGAGCTACCCGAGTTCGCCCCGCCCCGCGCCCTGCCGCCCGCGCTGCAGGCCGAGCCGCAGTCGCGACGGGCAAGGCCCGACACGCAAGCTGCTACCGCGCCCGCCGCCACGCAAGCCGCCGAGGTGCCGCCGACAACCACCCCGACGCAGCCCGCCGGGCTGGACCCCAACGCCGTCGGCCTGCTGCGCGAGACCGCCGTCCAGGTCCTGATGCTCAAGCCCGACTACGCCGAGGCGCTCAGGCGGACCGAGCAGTACCTCAAGCTCGACCCCAACAACCTCGCCCTCGTGAGCTTCCGGGCCTCCTGCCTCACCGAACTCGGCAAGGCCAAGCAGGCCCTCGACGACCTCCGCAGGGTCCAGCAGCTCAGGCCGCTCGAGCCCGGCCCCATGAACAACCTCGGCTACCAGTACGCCGAGCTGGGCATCGAGCTGACGAAGGCCGAAGAGCTCATCCGCCAAGCCGTCACCGTCCGCCCGGAGACCGCCTTCATCGACTCGCTCGGCTGGGTCCTGTACAAGCAGGGCCGGCTCGGGCAGGCCGCCGCCGCGTTCGAGGAGATCCTGCGGCAGCAGCGCGACGACGACGCCAAGCCGCTGCCGGCGATTATCTTCGACCACGCCGGCGACGCCTTCTGGCGGCTGGGCTGGAACGACAAGGCCGTCACCCTTTGGAAGCGGTCGCTCGAGGTGGCCAAGGACGAAAAGCCCGTCAACCACGAGGTGACGCAGGTGCAGGCCCACACGCCCGGCAAGATCGAGGCAGTCGAGGCCGGCCGGCAGCCTGACGTCGCGCCGCTCGGCGAGGGCGTCAAGGAACCCGATACCGACTAACCCCTTACTCGACGGAACCGCAGGATGTCTGGACACTCACACTGGGCAAAGGTCAAGCGGTCCAAGGCCAGCACCGATGCGCGGCGGGGGCGCCTCTGGGGCAAGCTCGCGCGGCGGATCATCGTGGCCGCGAAAACCGGCGGCGGCAGCCCCGACGAGAACCTCACTCTGCGCTACGCCATTGACGACGCCCGCGCCGCCAACATGCCCAACGACACCATCGATCGCGCAATCAAGAAGGGCACCGGCGAACTCGGCGGCGAGAGCTACGACACCGTCGTCTACGAGGGCTACGGACCAGGCGGGGTGGCATTCCTCGTCGAGGGCCTCACCGACAACCGCAACCGCACCGCCTCCGAGGTGCGCCACATCTTCGACCGCAACAGCGGCCAGATGGGCAGCGCCAACTCTGTCGCGTGGATGTTCACATCCAAGGGCACTTTCGTCGTCGCCGCCGACGCGGTCGACGAGGACACGCTCATGGAGATCGCCCTGGACGCCGGCGCACAGGATATCCGCCAGGAGGGCGACCTGTTCGAGGTGCTCTGCGAGGCCGCCGACTTCGCCCGTCTCAAGCAGTCGCTGGCCGACAGGGAGATCGCCACCGTCTCGGCCGAGATCGCGATGGTCCCCGCCAACCGCGTCGCCGTCGAGGGCGACAACGCCCGCCGCATCGTCGCGATCATGGAGGCCCTGGAGGACCACGACGACGTCCAGAACGTGTACTCCAACTTCGACATACCCGAAGAGATCCTCGCGCAGGCCGGGGGGAGCTGATTGCATCGCACACGAGACGCGCTTGCCGTGCTGGCGATTGTCGCGCTGGCCGCGGCGGCGCCCCTCGCCGCGCCAGCCGACCAATCGAGCCGGCCCGCCTCCCAGCCGGCAAGCCGACCCGCCTCCGCGCCGGCCACCAAGACGCTCAAGGTCGCGACCTTCAACGTCCTCTACCTCAACAGGGACCTGAAGGCCGTCGCCCAGACCATCCGCGACGGCGGCGCCGACGTCGTCTGCCTCCAGGAGACCAACCCCGCCTCCGCCGCATTCCTGCGGCGACAGCTCGGCAAGCTCTACCCCCACACCCGCTTCCGCCACGCGCGCGGCGCCGGAGGCCTGGGAATCCTCTCCAAGGTCCGCGTCGGCGGCCTGAAATACCTGCCGCGAAGGTTCGGGCACTTCGGCAGCTACCTGTTCCGCGTCGAGTTCGCCGGCAGCCGCGTCCAGATCGCCAACGTCCATCTCGTATCCACCAACCCGGCCGGTGGACGGGGGAGGAAGCTCCTCGCCCACTGGCGGCTGACCGAGGCCGTCCGCGCCAAGGAGATCGCCTACGTCGTCGAGAACCTCCCCGCCGACCGGCCCGTCATCATCGCCGGCGACCTGAACAGCATGCCCGCCTGGAGCGCGCCGCGGTTCCTGGCCGGCAAGGGCTACGTCGACTCGCTCGCCGCCGCCCGCAAGGACCACGCGGAGTTGACCACCTGGAGCGGCCTGCCGTTCAAGCTGCCGCTGGCCGCTCGCCTGGACTACGTCTTCCACACCAAGCACCTGCGCTGCCTGGCCGCTCGCGTCCTGCCATGCAAGGGCTCCGACCACTCTTTGGTTGTCTGCACCGTCGCGCCGGCTGCGAAACCCGCCGGCGCTCCGGCGTCGCGCCCGGCCGCCTCATCGCGGCCGCCTTCAGGAAGGTAACTTGCCACGCGCGGACGCCGCCGCTGAACCGAATGATTCACCACAGAGGGCACAGCCTTTTGCGTAACTCGACATTCTGCGCAAATCCAGCCTATCCTGAGCCCTGCGGCCCGAAGGGCCGCGATTCACCAGCCCAGGGCGAAGCCCTGGGTGTCCGGTCCGCCAGTCTCACCAAGCCCTGAAGGGGCGTCACAACAGAGACTCTCGCCCCTACAGGGCTTGGTCTCACTCGGCGCTGTCGCCCCAGGGCTTCGCCCTGGGCTAACGAATGCAAGCCTTTCAGGCTTACCCAGTTGCGGCTCGCAGACCATCGCGCCTGGTTCATGCAAGAAGCTCTGCCCTCTGTGGTTCATGAGTAGTCTGGGTTATCATCCCGCCGTGCGCGTCGCCGGACACAAGTCCAACCTTCGCCTGCTCGTCCGCCGCCCGGGGGCGCTGGCGAGAAAGTATCACCCCGCCCTGCTGCTGGCCCTCATCGGCGCGACCCTCGACGGCCTGACCACCTACCGCATGCTCACCGCCTTCGGCCACGCCACCGAGCTGCACCTGGTCGTCCGCCTGGTCGTCTGGATCGTCGGCGTCCCGGCGGGTGTGCCGCTGGCCATGATCGCCAAGACCGCCTGCGCGATCCTCGTCGCCTGCATCTGGCGCCGATGGTGCGAGTGCATCCTCAACCTCTATGGCCTGACCGGCATCGTCGGCGCCATCTGCAACCACTTCAATCTCCTCTGAGCCCGCCCTACCTCCGCTCGGCGCGGTCAGCCGGGCGGTCGAAACCGCCTTTTTGCGCGCGTTTGACGCCGCTTTGCGCGCCTTTTGGGGCCCTTAGAGGGCCTTAACGGGGCTTCTTCCGACGCGGCTCCGCGGGCCTTCGGCACCGCGCAACTCGCCATGCCACAAGGCCTTGCGCCCCGCCGCGACCCCGCTAAAATTGGCTTCGTTTCGCATATTTTCACTTCTGCGCCTGGCCTTGTGGGCCGCCGAGACGCAGCTTGCCCTGCGGAGCCTTGGCGAAGCGGGGAGAACGCAGAGGCTCCGGTTTCCTTCCCGCCGCCAGGGCTCGTCGCCGGTTCGGGCTGTCGGGCTGCGCCTTGGTCCCCCCGCCCTCCGACGCGGGCCGAGCCTGTCGAAGGCCGCGCTTCGCGCTGTTGCTTCCGCGCTGCCGGCCTCGCTCCGCTTCGCCGTGCCGGGCCGACTTCAGCTTTCAGTCTTCCGCTTTCAGCCTTCAGCTTTCCCCCCAGTCCCTGGTCCCTGGTCCCTAGTCCCTGGTCCCTGTTGCCTAGTCCCTGGTCCCTGTTGCCTAGTCCCTGGTCCCTGGTCCCTAGTCCCTGGTCCCTGTTGCCTGGTCCCTGGTCCCTGCGTTTGTCCTGCATTCGCTCCAGCTCGCGCATGGCCGCGTACAGCCCGCGGTCGATGCCACGCTCGTAGCGACGCAGGACGTCGAACGCGCTGTTCGGCCCGGCAAGCGTCTGACGGATGGCCGCACCGCTGGCAGCCTCCCCGCCGTCGTCCGAATCCTCCCGCAGCCGCGTAGGTCGGGCTATGCCCGACGCTCCGGCCGGCAGGCCGGCGGGCACCCCGCTTCGTCCCGACAGAAGTCGGGACTTCGCAGGGCAGGCAGCCCGCCCTACCTCTTCATACGCCGGGCGCTCGTCCGCTGCGCCTTCATCCATCGCGCGATGATGCGGTTCGCCTTCGTTCGGCGCCTGATCGACAGGCGCGTGCTCGTGCGGCTCGTCCGGCTCGTCGGACTCCAGGATCGCCAGCAGCCGCCGCTCGATCAGCACGTCGCCGGGGTCGCGGGCGGGCTTCTGCTCCGCGGCCGCGTCCCAGTCCGCGATGCGCGACTCGATCGCCAGCACGCGACGGAGCCGCCAGGACTGCGTTATCACGCGGTCGGCCAGGAACTCCTCCAGCGGCCCCACCGGCCGAAGCTGACGCAGGCTCCGCGCCCGGAACCGCCCGAACGCGCGGCCGTCGCCCTGCGAGACCATCACCTGCCGCGCCAGCAGGCCGTGCTTGACGGCGTTGCCCCGCGACCGCGTCTTGCCCGCCGCCGTCCGCGGACCGGTGCTCCTGCGCGCATTGACCCGATTCGCCTCAATCTGTCTTTCGGTTGCCATGATGAAGCCCCCTTGTGTCGTTGATTCGTTGACTCGTTGACTCGTGAACTCGTGGACCCGCTTGCCCCCGATGGGCACATCCAAAATGCGAAACTCAAACTGACCGCTTCT
>Ga0307380_10006773_pt1 | contig 14988 bp, 15 predicted proteins | sample UN3MG_FD_202239 | JGI IMG/M metagenome (GOLD analysis project Ga0307380, IMG submission 202239) | Soil microbial communities from Risofladan, Vaasa, Finland - UN-3 | ecosystem: Environmental > Terrestrial > Soil > Coastal area > Acid sulfate soil | place: Finland: Risofladan, Vaasa | collected...
AGCAAATTATTATTCTTCATCTTTTATTTTACGTTACAAAGGGTATTGATGGAAGATGGTTCGAATAGCGGTTCTCGACGAAGAGAGATGTGAATCCAAACGTTGCGGTAGAGTATGTTATCGCTTCTGCCCGCCAGTAAGAAACAAGATTGAAGCAATCGTATTCGAAGGCGACAAACCACAGATCGTGGAAAGCCTATGCGTAGGATGCGGAATCTGTGTGAGGAAATGCCCATTCAAAGCCATATCCATAGTCAACTTGGCGGATGAACTGGAAGTAGATTGTAGCCACCGGTTCGGACCCAACACATTCAAGCTCTTTCGTCTCCCAACACCATCCTCAGGCGTAGTTTTAGGTCTTCTGGGACAAAACGGTATAGGAAAAACCACTGCATTACACATTCTTTCCGGAGAAATCAAACCGAACCTAGGACAATATGATGAGCCTCCAGATTGGACGCAGCTGATTCAACATTTTCGAGGCTCAACCCTCCAAGAATATTTCCAGAGACTAAGCGAAGGAAACCTGAAGGTTGTGCACAAACCCCAGTATGTAGACAGGATATCTCGGGTTGTCTCTGGCAATGCAGGTGAGCTTCTTGAAAAAGTCGACGAACGCGACAAGCTGGGTCAGCTTAAAGAAAAGCTTCAACTTGAGACCATTTGGAACCGAAACCTAAAAGTTTTGAGTGGTGGAGAACTTCAGCGGGTGGCTGTCGCCGCCTCTATATGTCGAGAGGCAGATGTCTACCTCTTTGACGAGCCTTCCAGCTATCTGGATGTGAAGCAGCGGCTGCAGGTCGCCAAGGCTATTCGAACACTCAAAGAAGATGAAAAAACAGTTATTGTTGCAGAGCACGACTTGGCGATTCTCGATTACCTGTCCGATCAAATCTGCGTTTTTTATGGTGACCCCGGAGTTTATGGGATAGTCTCCCATGTCCACGGAGTAAGAGTGGGAATAAACATTTACCTTGAAGGCTATATTCCTGACGAGAATGTTCGATTCAGAAATGAGCCCATCATTTTTCACGTTAAGCCTCCAGCCGCTGGGTTGACGGCAGGCGAACCACTGCTGAAGTGGAGTGAAATAAAGAAATCCTTTGGGGAGTTTGAGTTTCAGGCGGTGCCGGGAGAGGTAAAAAGGGGCGAAGTAGTTGGAATATTCGGACCCAACGGGATTGGAAAAACCACATTCGTTAAGGTGCTTGCCGGAATTGAGGAGGCGGATTCTGGAGAGACAACCGCTGAGGAGGGACTGAAAGTAAGTTATAAGCCCCAATACATTTCGCCACAATCCACGGGAACAGTTGAAGAACTGCTGAAAGAGACAGCAGCCAAAGATTATGGAACCAGCTTGTATAACACTCAGATTCTGCAGCCCCTCAATATGCCGATCCTCCTTGACCGAGACGTGAATGAGCTTAGCGGAGGGGAACTTCAAAGAGTTGCCATCGCCGCCTGTCTATCTCGAGAGGCGGAGCTGTATCTTCTCGACGAACCTAGCGCCTACTTGGATGTGGAAGATAGGCTTTCTGTTGCTCGAACAATTCGGCGGGTGATCGAAAACAGAAAAGTAACTGCTTTTGTGGTGGAGCATGATGTGGTGGCGCAGGATTTCATAGCAGACCGCCTCATGATTTTCACTGGAGAACCGGGAATACGTGGTTTTGCTAATCCGCCAACAGGTCTTCGTAAGGGCATGAACAGCTTTCTAGAGGACATGGCTATCACCTTCAGGAGAGACCCTCAAACGAAGCGCCCAAGAGTTAACAAGGAAGGCTCTAGGCTAGACCGAGAACAGAAAGAGATAGGCGAATACTACTACATAAGCGCCGAAGATTAGCGGATTGGCTTCTTGGATAGTCTCCGTCTGTAGACGATTAAGGCAACTGTAAGTGTGACGAGTAGAAGTGCCACTGGTGTCCATGATGGAAACTCTGGGATTGCAGGAGTTCCGATCGCATACAGGTTTCCGTCACTGGAGCCCACAAAAAGTAATCCATCAGAAATTGCCGGAGACGATTGAACAGCGCCTTCAGTCTTGTAGCTCCAAACAAGGTCTCCAGTGAAGGCGTCTAGAGCGTAAACATAGCTGTTGTCGAGTCCAAAGTAGACTTTGCCGTCTGCCACCGCAGGTGAAGAAACAGAGTATTCGCCATCCAGTGGGCGACTCCATTTCACGGTTCCATTCTCTGTATCTAAGGCATAAGCGAAATTGCTTGTTGGAATATAGACTGTATCGTAGGCAAAAGCAGGAGAAGCCTCAGTAGCACCATCCAATAGCCGTTCCCAAGTTATCATTCCAAAATCGTTTAGCCCAAAGATGGTGCTGGTGCCATTGAGGTTCACATTAACAAAAAATGTTTTTTCGTCGCCGATTGTTGCTCCACTCCTAACCGCTTCAACGCCGCTTGGAGCCAGAGTTAACCAAAATCGTCCATTCCCATCCTTGGCTTCGAAGCCGTCTAATCCAATATCTGTTCCTCGCAAAACAACAGAAACTATTAGCCCATTATCGTAAGCAGTGTTATCGTAAGCGAGAGGCGAAATTCCATTCGCGTGAGGCATCGGTACATTGTAAAGGCTTACTCCAACCGCTTCATTGAAAACAAACACTGTCTGTTTTCCATTCACGAAAACCCTAGAACCCACGATTAACGGAGACCCAAAACCTAATGTCTCTCCAGTCGATTTACTCCACACTTCTAGTCCGGTGTACATGTTGATGGCATAAACGGTTCCAGAAGCGGACGTAATGAAGACCTTGCCTTGAGCAACTGTCGGAGAATTAACGTCTGTGCCTATCCAGAAATCCCATATTTTTGTTCCAGTGGATGCGTTAACCGCGTAGAGGTATCCGTCAGTGGAAGCTGCGAAGACCATTCCTGCGGCTGCAACTGGAGAAGACGTGATTGGTCCCCCTGTCTGGAACTTCCAATACGTCTGGTTACTGTCGGGAGCAGGACTCTCAGTGTAACCTGTCCTTCCTTCATCGCCTTGGAGGGTAGTCCACTCATACGAGTTGGTTACGGCTGCTTGTGTAATGTTGACGCCTGAAAGAGAAACAAGCAGCGAACAAACAATAACTAATAAGAGAGACCTTTTTGGGAACCCGTTCATGTTATGCCCTCACGTCTTTGGGTTTGCGTAGTTTTTGTTTGCATATGACTAATGCAACCGTAAACATGGTGAGTGTGAGGAGAATTGGTGTCCATGAGGGAAACTCTGGGATTGATGTGGGTTCCATGAGTGGATAACGGTCAATGTTGTTCTCGTTAATGTAGAAAGGTGTGTCTCCTATTCCTGAACTGCCTATTTCTGTAGCGTTCGGGTACCTCGTTACGTAATCGCTCCAGTAGTTTCCTGCTGTGCCGTTGTCCCAAACATTACCGCGCCCCGGCAACCAGTCCCACTGTCCACCTATCTGCTGGTAAGCGGGAATGGACACTTGTAGCCCTTCTTCCTTTGCATTGTTGTCAACGAAGCTGTTGTGGTAAATCATGTTGTTGTTTTGGTTGCCTGTGAGCCGCATTCCCCAGTCGCTGTTTTCTGTTATCATGTTTCCGATTATGTTGTTGTCGAAAGAATCGTCGACTAGGATGCCTATGCTGTTTTTTGCTATGTAGTTTTCAGAGACAACGTTGTTGCTTGCATCATACCAGAACTTGATTCCATTGCCGTTTTCGGTTATGGTGTTTCCAACAATTCGGTTACCCCGAGAATCGAAGAAGTTTATGCCATTCTCAGTGTTGTTAGCAATCGTGTTTTCTTCGACATCTGTATCAGTTGAACCCCATAAGTTCATGCCATCCACTGTGTTTGCGGTTATATTGTTTCTAGAAATAATGTTGCTTGTTGAAGCTCCAGTGAAGTAAATGCCATTCTCGTTGTTTGTTATGTTGTTTGAGGATATGTGGTTGTTTGAGGAGGCTTGACCGTTTATGCCATTGCCGTTGTTTGCTAAGTTGTTTCCTGAAATGGTGTTGCCTGAAGACTCGTGAATATAGATTGCATCGCCTGTGTTTGTTATGTTGTTTTTGGTAATTGTCGAATCTGCTGTGGAAACCAATACCATTCCTTGCCCATTGTTTGCAAGATTCAAATTTTGAACGGTTATGTTTGTGCAGTTTATGAGGGCGACGTATCCAGCATCAGATGGCACAGTCCTGTCTTGCTGGTTGACCCAGAAAATTATTGGTTTGCCGTCAACCGTGTTTGAAACATCAATATCATTTGCATACTCGCCCTGAACTCCAAAATTGTATGTATTATTGTTCATGATGTTGTTTCTAAGCACATTTTTAGAGGAAGAACTGATGAAAATGCCATAATCGTTGTTTGCTACAGTATTTCCAGAAATAGTGTTATTCTCTGAATTCATGCCCATGTATGACTCCGCAATCAGTCTGATGCCGTAGTCAAAGTTGCTGACGTTCATGTTCCTAACAGTTATCCCGTTTCTGTTTAGAATGAAAATTCCAGTAGAATTCCCATTTCCTACAAGAGAATAGCCTCCTCCATCAATCACAACGTTGTCACATTCAGAAGCGATTGTGTATCCAACAATGTCATCCGTGAAAGTGTAAACATTTCCATCTCTCTGAATCGGTGCCGTTGACGGATCAACACTCCCATCACTTTTAATAATAAACGCTGGCTGCGGAATCTGCATTGGCATAAAATTTGCCTCTGCTAACCTAACACACTGCACTCCAACTAGCGCCGAAAACAAAAGCACCGAAATGAAAGCGGTAGTTATCATCTGTTTCTTATCCATTTCTGATCTCTCTTCTTCTTACGGCGGCAAGTTTTTGTTTTCGTCGTCGGAGACGTTTTAGTGACAAGTACCCATCTGTTGAAGATACGGCTTCTGTTTCAGCAACTATTGATGCCGATTTTTCCAATTTACATCCTCTAACAATTCATTTTATGACCAAACATTCATAAAAGGATTTTTGTAAAGGTTTCTTGACCTATCAAATGATAAGCGCTAACTGTTTAGTCAAGGTTTCTTGACAAACAGTTGCCTTACAAGATTTCACCATAACCAGAAAAGGTAATGTACGCTCCAAAGCATTTGAAGCGTTTTTTATAAGCTATTTCCAGTTAAGTAGAGACTTAAATTATGGTTCGTTCTGAGTTTTGCTTTCATCAAATAAAAAGAAAAGAATCAGGGCACTATTTGGTCTATTGGCTGTGTGTCTGTTTGGTTTAAGGATTCTATTTCATTGACTAAGCTATCGGTCTGGTTTAAAACCATGCCTTCCATCTTTCGTATTCGATCTATTTGCGGCGCATCTTCGGTATCAAGTGTTTGTTCACAGACAACAACAGCATAATCTACAACAACAGAGTTGAGTGAAGCAAAAGGCGAAACTGTAATATTAGAAGCCAATGAATTATCAGAAATAAGAAAAGGATGGTTCTCTCATGTCTGCAGATTGTTTCGAATGTGAAGTCATGGACTGGAACCTGTTTTACAAGTTAGCTAGGCAGGTGGCAAACAAAATCAACAGTTCAGGATACAAACCCGACATCATAATAGGTTTAGCCCGAGGAGGCTGGGTTTTAGCCCGAGTCCTCTGCGATCTGATAGGCGTGAAGGACCTTGTAAGCCTAAAGGTTGAACATTGGGGCGTAACAGCAACACCAGACGGAAAAGCTAAACTGAAGTACCCGTTAAATGTCGACTTGACTGGAAAAAATGTGCTAATTGTAGATGACATCACCGATACGGGCGAAAGCATGCTCGTGACAGTTGATTACCTCAAATCTCTGAAACCATCCGAGATCAAAACCGCTGCCCTGAGACACATAACAAGCTCAAAGTTTATGCCAGATTTCTTTGGCGAGGAGATAAGTTGGCGATGGGTGATATTTCCTTGGAACTTCACAGAAGACATGTGCAACATTGTGCCGAAGGTCTGCGCCCGCCTCTCAGTGAATCCTGATGGCGATGTTGACGTTGCACAAATCAGGAATGAACTGAAACAATTCTACACAGTTGACACAACTGAAGAAACAATAGCGGATATTCTACAGGAGCTTAAACGGCGAAAACTCATTCAGGACAACACAAAGAAATAATCCTGAACTTCATGAATTCAAGATTGAACTGATCGCCAAAATCACATCAGTGCATCTTTCAGTGCTGAGCCGCATTTGCAATCTCTGGTTTTTGGTATTTGTGGAAGTGCCTCCAGAATCAGTTTCTTCAAGTCTTCGTTACTCTTGCGCGCTTTTTCTATTACCTCTTTTGTAGACACTGGACTTTCAGCCCACACGTCATAGTCGGTAACTATCGAGATTGAAACGTAACACAGTTCCGCTTCTCTAGCCAAAACACACTCTGGATAAAGGGTCATACCCACTACGTCCGCTTTCCACATCTGAAAAAGTCTGGACTCGGCTCTAGTTGAAAACCTTGGACCCTCAATACAAACGTATGTTCCAGTTTTTTTAACATCTAATCCAAGCTTCTGAGCGGTTTTGATGAAAAAACGTCGGAGCTGTTCACAGAAGGGATCTGCCGCGGATATGTGACAAACTTGTCCGCCCTCATAAAAAGTGTCTAACCGTTTTTTGGTTCGATCAATAAACTGGTCTGGAATCACAAAAGTTCCTGGACCATAATCCTCCCTTAAACTTCCTACGGCTGCTGAAGCGATTATTCTTTTGACGCCTAGCTGCTTTAACGCCCACACATTAGCGCGATAGTTGACTCGATGAGGGGGAATCGTGTGGTTTCTACCATGCCTGGGAATAAATGCAACCTTAACATTCTTGTAACCGCCAATGGAAATGAGGTCTGATGTTTCACCAAACGGCGTGAAAACCTTAATCTCTTTTATATCCTCGAAATTTTCTTGATCATAGACGCCTGTTCCGCCTATGATTCCGATCTCAGCGTTTTCGGTCACAGCCACACTAACACTTCCTATCTTCTAACGTAATAACATCAAGAATTCATTTAAAAATAATTCTGGCGTTCACAACCTTAATTACTTTATTGCACACGCAAAGGTTATCTTTCTTCAGTTACATTCACATTAATGGAAGGAATGAAACTTGACGAATACACTTAAACTGCTTATAGTTTATTACAGCCAAACAGGCAACACGGAGAAGATGGCTAGGGCGATTGAAGAGGGCGCGAAGTCAGTTGTGGGTGTTGATGTAGAACTGAAATATTTTGTTAGACCAGAGGAGCTTGCAGAGGCTGATGCAATTATTCTCGGGATGCCCACATACTACCATGACATAGGCATAGACATGAAGAATTTACTAGAAGGAGCGTCTAAGGAAGAGATAAACCTAAAAGGTAAGGTGGGAGCAGCCTTCGGCTCCTATGGCTGGAGCGGAGAAGCGCCTAACATGCTATTAGAGATAATGAAGAACAGGTTTCAAATGGATGTCGTGGAACCCGCTCTACGTATAAAATATAATCCAGACCAAAAAGGTTTAGAAGAGTGCCGCAAACTGGGAAAAACTGTCGCCGAGAAGATTGTGAAGACAAGTTTGAGTTAAGAAGCTGTTAGTGTCACAGCTGCTTTTGAGGCATAACGTGACGTAGGTAGTCTGGCACGTCGAATCGCATCTATATAGATACAATAGAAGCATATATACTATTTTAGAAAAATATTTAGGCTCAGCTAAAGATATTGAAAGCAGATATAATATAAAAGGAGGAAAAGGGGGTTCTCAGTTCCGCGATACATCACAAACGACATGTTTTTTTGGTTAGTTTCATAGGTATATTGGAGGTGAAAAAATGAATATGGAATACGACAAGATATTTCGAATCAATCCTAAAATAGGAATAGCAATAATCCTAATTCTGGTGCTGATAGGGGGTTCTACACTAGTCTTCTTCTTAACCATGTGGGTAAACGTTCCGGTAGGCAATGCAGTAGTAATGGTTGACCCAGTGGGCGGCAAAATCAGCGAACCTATCCTAGGTCCAACTTGGGCAACTAAGGCCCCGTGGGTTACCCCGGTTCAGATCAAAGTTGCGGTGGACATTTTGGGAATGTGGGGTGACGGAACCGATCGCACAGCAGACTTTCCGACGGTGAAGAGTTTTTCAAGAGACCAGCTGGAGATGGAAATTGACATTATGATGAGGTGGAGACTTGACCCTTCAAAGCTTAAGCAACTGTATGAGAATCTGCCACAAAAGAACTGGAAAAACGATATTATAACATCTATTGCAAGAGAGCAGGTTAGAATAGTTACGAAGGACTTTAACACGATCGAAACAATTGAGCAGAGAGATTTTGTGGCTCAAACCATGCGGGACGCTATCTGGAACAAAATTAGCACATCAGCTCCTCTCGCTGGAGCGATAACCGACTTTGAGTTTGAACTCAGAAACATAGGATACCCAGCAAGGTATACGTCATCGATCGAAGATAAACTGGTTGCGGAACAACAGAAGATTCAAGCAGAATTCGAGAAACAAATAATAATCATTAATGCCGCCGCGAATGCGGAGAAAATAACGATAGAGGCAGCAGCCAGAGCAAATGCCACAGTTATCGAGGCAAACGCAACAAGGGAAGCAATAGAGATGGTTCTTGAGGCTGCAGGAGCGGATTCAAGTAACGAAACTAGAGTTGCAGAACTTTACCTTGTGGTGCAGACTCTAAAGCAGATAGCTCCGGAGATTGACATACTGATAATGGCGCCTGACGGAACTCCTATACTGTTGCCATCACCAACATCATAGAATAAGCCACAAACCCCCCCCCTTTCTCTATTTTTTCTAGAGAACAACAATGCAGGTAACTAAAACCTGCAACACATTCAAAATGCTAACTAGTTTTTGCGGATTTTCTCATCATTTGACTCGCAAACGACTTCAACTTCACGTAAGCCGCCTCCGAGCTTCCAGAATTCATAGCCAGTTTCTCGAAGGGGCATACATCAGTTTTGCTGCGGTTCAGGATGTTCGAAACTTTCTTTTCAAACAGGCATACAATATTGCTGTCTTCAAGCACCCTGATTCCCCCCTCACTGACGGTCAGCGCAAACACAGAAGATACTCCGGAGTAGACACAGAGCATCGCCGCTGCCACTCCAACAATTTTATCAGCTACTGAGGCTTCAACCAAATTTCGGTTCAGCTTCTCGATGGCTTGCAGAAAACCGCTTATACTCTGCTTTTTTGTTTCAAAGATAACCTTCCCCTTCTTCACAATCACTAGGCTAAGGTCTTCCTCTATGAGCTTCAACTTGGCAAACTCTAAGTCTTGGTCTTTCATATCTGTCACTAACTAAACAGTGACAAGCTCAGAAAAACGTTTACCTCCACCTCATCGTGAAGTTTCTATTCAGGCGTAATGTCACTAATCTCGAAAGTTTTGCAGCTACAAATCGTGGATTTCTTTTCGGAGGAACACACATAAATCATAAAATGACTCTTTATTCTTCGGGATAACATCGAACCGGAGATAGAAATCTTTGGGCTTCTTCAAAATGTTCATGAAACCAAAAACCACAGTCAAACTTGAGATTCCAAAAACATCCTTAGTGTTGGGATCAAGCACAAGCGGAACAATCACTGTATCATCCAAGGAAGAATTTGACGCCACAGAAATAAGAGCAGAGCTCCGATGTATCGAAAAAAGGAGACGCGAAAGGTGGATTTACGACGAGCGTCTTCGACGCGAGGTGCGGCAAGTCTACTGGGATTCAGCGACGCTTCTTTCAGAGGATTTGAAGGCGAGCGGTCCAATGCACATTGTACCGGGATTCAAGAAAACGTTTCCAATCAAAGTGAGTGTCCCTGCAAGTGGACGTGAAACTTTAGACGGTATAGACGCAAGCGTCTCTTGGTTCATCAAGGGAGTAGTGGGTGTGGATGACCGTCCTGATCCCACTAGCGAAACAATCGAGCTTCAGGTAATCAGGGCTGCAATGCTTCCAACTAAAGAAGAGGTGGAGATGATACCCTGTGAATACTGTAAAGCTTTGATGCCTGCGACTTCGAGTTCGTGTCCTATCTGCGGTGCACCCAGAAAGAGCTGAAATCAAGCACAGTTTCTTGTTTACAAACATTCGATGTCTGGTTTTTTGTGCCTGAACAAAAAATAGATGCTCGAAAAAGCTTATAGGCGAAAGATTATCCTGAAGCTGTGATGGAAAATGAAGCCTAAAGTCAGAAAACCCACCGAAAAAGAGATGCAGGAAGCAGAGTCTTGGCCAATCTGGGAAAAAGAGGAATCAGAGTTTCCTTGGGAATATTCTGAAAAAGAAACATGCCTAATACTTGAAGGAAAAGCTGCTGTGAAGACGCCAGAAGAAACTATCGAATTTGGGGCAGGCGACTACGTTGTGTTCCCCGAAGGCCTCGAGTGCACATGGGAAATAAAAAAGAGAATCAGGAAACATTACAGGTTTGGCTAAAAACAAGGTTCTTTCAGATTTTTTGTTCACACGGTTTCGTGGGTTAATGCCCTCTCCGTAATCTTTTTCCGCTTACCCGCAGTAACGCATGCACTATCTTTCCATTAGTTCTACAAATTCAGGATGTACAAAGGAAATGAAACCAGAAAACGAGCAAAGCAAACACAGAGAGCAAGAGCAACAATTCGATAGAGATAAAGGTTTTATGATTAGTAGGTTAACGGTTTAGCTGGGAGAATAATATGACTAAGATTGTTCGTGTTGGGGTTACTTTTCCGCCAGAGTTGCTAAAGGAGCTGGATGAAATCATTGGGGAGATGGGCTATGAGAGCAGATCGAAGGCTATTCAGGATGCAGTTTCTTCTTTTATCACAGAGCAAAAGTTACTTCATAAGGAGGAGGGAAAAAAGGCTGGTGTCTTGGTGATGGTTTACGATCATGATGTCAAAGGCTTAGAAGACGACATCATCGAATCCCAGCACCATCATCGTAATGTTATAAATTCAGTTCTTCACGTTCACTTAAGCGACAAAGAATGTCTTGAGGCTGTTGCGGTTAAGGGCGAGGCTGAAGACATAAGAAAACTTGCTCAAGAGCTGGCAACAAGAAAAGGAGTAAAACAGGTTAGATCAACCATAGTCAGCTCATAAGACAGGCACATGCACGTGTTTTGTTAACCAGTTTATTTTCTATACACAAATCTCTTTAGTTATGACGCCAAGAACCGTTGTATCTGCACAAGACCTCTATACAATTAAAAAGTAAGGTAGCAAACAAAATGGCTGTCAAAAACGTCCAGATAACAGTCCTGATTGAAGACACGAAAAGCAATGCTAAACCTAAACTGCAAGCTAAACACGGTCTTTCTTTCTTCATAAAAGCGAAAATTGACGACAGCGAAGTGACTGTTATGCTGGACACGGGACCATCCTCAAGCATTCTTCTACACAATGTTGAGAAACTGGGCGTAAATCTGGAAGATGTCGACGTTGTTGCGCTTAGTCATGGTCACTATGATCACACAGGCGGCTTGATAGAAGCTCTGAAACAGATGAAGAAACGTGTTCCAGTTATTGGACATCCAACGGTTTTCGATCCGAAACTCAGTATGATGCCTCATTTGAGGTTAATCGGCGCACCTTTCAAGCGCTCTGATGTTGAATCTGTTGGTGGCGTACCTCTTCTGGCTACAGGTCCAGTGAAGATTGCTGACGGAATTACCACAACTGGAGAAGTTCCGAGAACGACGGCATTCGAAAATGTTAGAGGTTTCTGGACTGTCAAAGACAGAAGTTTCGTAGACGACTTGATGCTTGATGATCAATCCCTAGTCATAGATGTTGAAGATAAGGGATTGATTGTTGTAGCAGGATGTGCGCATTCAGGGATAATCAACACCATCAAATACGCCCAAAAGATAACAGGAAACAGCAGGGTCTACGCTGTTCTGGGAGGATTCCACCTCATAAGTGCAGACGACAAGAGAATTCAGGCGACAGCGGACGAACTAGAGAAATTTAGCCCCGCATTCATTGGACCGTGCCATTGTACGGGCAAAAAAGCGATCAAAAAGATCACTGAACTATTCGGAGACCGATGCCGTCCTCTTCACACTGGAGACGTCATCGAATTATAAATTTACACATTTTAGAAACTATTTTTATCCGATCTCATCAGGCGACTAGCTCTCAGCGTTTTCTTTGTTTTGGATGTACGTCTTGATTTTTTCCACGATCTCCATGAAGGCTTTTGCGGCAGGCGAATCAGGATACTCCGTAATGAATGGGTGCCCTAGGTCTGAGGCTTCGCAGACTCGTGGATCAAGGGGTATACTTCCCAAAAATGGGACAGAATATTCTTGAGCAACTTTTTTGCCTCCTCCACTCCTGAAGATATGAGTTACTTTGCCGCAATCGGGGCAGACGAAACCACTCATGTTTTCAACTATGCCAATCACCGGAACATTCAGTTGCTTGGAGAACGTAATGGCTTTTCCCACCACAGTTTGGGAAACCTCCGATGGAATAGTCACTATAACCACGCCATCCATCTCTGGAAGAAGCTTCATTACACTCAACGGTTCATCTCCAGTTCCAGGAGGCAAATCTATAAGAAGAAAATCCAGTTCGCCCCAAGCAATCTCGGACAAGAATTGTTGGATTGCCCTCATCTTCAATGGTCCTCGCCACACGACAGGAACTTCTTTGCCTTCAAGCACAAACGCCATAGAAACAACCTTCACGCCCAGAGGACCCAAGGCTGGAAATGCTCCTATCGGTCCCACCCTAAGTTTTTTGTCTTCCATGCCAAGCATCTTCGGAACGCATGGACCATGAAGGTCAGCGTCCAAAAGACCGACGCGGTTTTCGTGACCTTGCATGGCAAAAGCTATAGCTAAGTTGACTGCGGTAACGGTTTTGCCGACGCCTCCCTTGCCGCTGATGACAGCTATTTTATGTTTAATCTTCTTCATCCTTGTTCTGAGAACGGTCTCCTCATCAAGGGTGCTGCTTTGGGTTTCTCCGGTTGCTTGCATAAAATTACCTCAAGAAACTATGTTTGTATGGTTTTTGGTTATTGTTGCGGTTTAATAACTATTTCCGTGACGTAGGGTTTCTTGTTCTATCAGCTTTTTGTGATAAAAGAACTTAAGGTGCTAAGCGCATCTACTCGTTTAGAAAGTGGTTAAACATTGGATGTAAAAGGGTTCATCGACATCAGCTTCGTGGATTGGGACGAAAAAATTTCCTCTGTCCTTTTTATTCCAAGCTGTAATTTTCGTTGTCCCTTCTGTCACAACGTAAATCTTGTTCTCTGCCCTGAAAAGCTTGAGACAATTCCTTTTGAATACATAGAAGATCAGCTTAAGAGACATAAAGGATGGACAGACGGAGTGTGCATCACGGGTGGGGAACCGACCATTCACAGTAGCCTGCCAGAATTATGCTCCAGAATAAAGAAGATGGGTTTCCTAGTTAAATTGGATACAAACGGGACCAACCCCACCATGCTAAAGGAGCTTATGGACAGAAAGCTCTTGGATTACGTAGCCATGGACATAAAGGCGCCACTGACTGCAGAAAAGTACTCTAAGGCAACTGGCGTCAATGCAGAAAGTTTGCTGGAAAACGTGAAAGAAAGCATCAGACTCTTGATGGAGTCCAGCATGGATTATGAATTTAGGACCACGGTTGTTCCTACGATACATAATGTAGAGGATATAGAACAGATATGCCGCAGCCTGAAGGGGTGCAGGAAATATGTTTTGCAGAAGTTTGATGTAAGCATTGGAAAGACAGTCATAGACCCGGACTTCATGTCCAAATCGTTAAGCGAAGAGGAAATGCAAAAGTTCCTGACAGCTGCACAGAAGTTTATTCCAAACGCAAAAGTGAGATGAAAACGGTGGTATGTAGCAAACGGAGAATACAAAAGAACAACACACCTTTTTGGACCATATTTATGCATGAGAGGTGCTCTCACCAAAGCCTGTGCCACGCCACCCATGGAAGATCGATTTTTGGGTATCTCATTATATGAGATGATGCAGTTTTTGGGATTTATGCGTGCAGAGCAGGTCTTCTTTTCGGTGAGAGCACAACATATTAGGGTTGCCATCAACTAAAGGTTTGAATACATGAAAGAGTATATTCTCACGAAAAATAGCTCCAACTTTTACACGGTTGGTTTTTTCTTCATATAGAAATTAATTGTTTAATGAAGCTCCAGATATTATGGTGCGAATAGAAATGGGTAAAATGTGTTTAAAAGCAATCTGCAGATTTTTTGCAGCAGAAAAATATATCGAAATAACAGAATAACTACAGAATCTGATATTAAAACAGAGTCACTTTCACACCCTGCGCCATCGGAGAGCCACAGTGAAAGGCAACAAAACTAAAAACATCGCTATGTAAAACCGTTTATTGCCCACAAAAAACGTGTTACTGAATTCTACATGCATCTCCATAACTTTTAAAGCGACTGAGACACGTAGCCACCGCCAGTAAGATTCGAGAAGAAAAGAAACTTATAGAAGCATTGTTTGAATATGTGCGGGTCAACAACAGAAACGATGTTGCCACCTACCGAAGACACAAACAAAAAAGCGATAATTCAGGGGCTCCGGTAGTATAGTCCGGTTAAGTATGACGGCCTCTCGAGCCGCCGACCCGGGTTCGAATCCCGGCCGGAGCACCAACACTTTATCTTCTTAATTTTCAGGAAAAAGTACTGTTTTCAACAATGAACTGTTATTAGGCTCCTGATATGAATGTGCCTATGCCCAATATCCACGTTATTCATGTATTTTGGGCATCAAAGCAAAATTGTCGTCCATGAATGACCACATCCATATTCCAGATTCATACATTTTAAAAGGTTTTTTCACGTTTTTTAGCCTGTATACAGATAGTGATGTGAAAGATATGGCACAAATCTTGGAAGCTCTGCTGAATTCAGGAGTATTAATACCTGCCATGTGGTTGAGTCTAGGTTTTGCCACCGCATGGCTTTTGTTGTCAGCAAAGCGTGTTGTTCCGTTGACTCATGAAGAGGCTGAAACTCTCTGGAAAATTC
>Ga0307380_10006774_pt1 | contig 14986 bp, 23 predicted proteins | sample UN3MG_FD_202239 | JGI IMG/M metagenome (GOLD analysis project Ga0307380, IMG submission 202239) | Soil microbial communities from Risofladan, Vaasa, Finland - UN-3 | ecosystem: Environmental > Terrestrial > Soil > Coastal area > Acid sulfate soil | place: Finland: Risofladan, Vaasa | collected...
AACGACATGCGGAGAGGCGTCCGAGTCGGCGGCAAGGTGTTCAAGCCGGAGGACGGCCCCGAGTTCATGGCCGCTTTGGACAAAGCGTATCGGTCGAGCTCGTTGCTCGATGTAGTGCGATCCTGAGCCAGCGGTCCCGGACGTTCCGTGCGGCTTCCTTCCTGGTCTTGAGGTCATCATCTCGACCAGGTGGTTTCGCTGTTGGTCCGAACCCGAAATCCCCGAAGAAGTCGGCGACCATCTGCTTGTTCCGCTCTGCTTCCTCGGCCTGATAGTTTTCAAGCTCAGGTGCCGAGCTCCAACCGCTCGAGGGTTTGACCGACTCGAGTGCACTCGAGATCTGTGCTGCTCGAGCATCTCGAACTACTCGAGCGAGGCCACGGCCAAGATGATCCGTTGCTCGAGTAAGCAAATCATCTCCTTGACCCGATGAGAACTGAAACTCCCGCCACGCTTCGTCGAGTTTGCCTTCCGACCTCTTCAAGAATTGCTGGAAGATTTTGGGGTTCTCCTGCAACGCCACCATGCGGGTCAACGCCGCCCTGACCGCACCCTCTTCGTCGACCCCGGAATCCACGAGGCTCTTGGCCATCTGTCCGAGGTCGACTTGTTTGAGGCGCTTATGGAGTTCGGGGCTGATATCCGACAGGGCTTTCGCTACCGCCTTGTCCCCTTTCTCTTTGGCTTCAGCGGCCTGTTCGTCGGGGTCTTTCCCTTCCTCTTCGTTGTACCAATTCCCGAAAGGCGTGACGAAGGCGTGGTGGTCGGGGAGTTTGTTCGGTGACGACAGGGACAGGCCGTTGTCGATGGCGACGAACCGCAGGTTCTCGGGGGTTTCCTCGTCGCCCTCGAAGTAATGAAGCACGTTGCCTTGATGTCGATCTTCGTGACCCAGGAGCAGGTCCATGACGTTCATGCGCTCGAAGTCAGGAGACTTCGGTAGGTCATCCACGCTGACCTTTTTGATGAGCTCGTCGAGTTCCTCCCCGTGCACCGCCTTGGCACCGTCCGCCCAGAGCTGGTAGCTGCCGTCATCTGATCCACGAGTGATGGTGGCCGGGACGACACCGCCGCCACCGATTAGCGCGTCGATCCCGTAGGCCGCTTGTTCCCGAGCATGGTAGGTGCCGCCGGGGATACCCACCCGCAGGAACTTCTCTTCACCCTTCGCGGGCTTGTAGATGAAGGTCTGTTGCTGGCCGTCGTGCTCCAAGGTCACGATGAAAGACTCGTTCACCCCTTCGCCCTTCTCAGCAGCCTCCTGGCCGCCACTGGAGAGCGGCTCGGAACGGACGACCTTCCCCTGCCGGGCGATGTCCAGGTTCCGTCTGGTGGTCTCCTCGCGGCTCTGGGGGGCTCTCTTGTCGGAGTCCTCTTCGACAGGGATCCCCTTGTCCTTGGCCCACTGGTGGTAAATGCGCTTCTGTTCGTCAGTCGGAAGCGACTGGAACTGAACTTTGTTGTTGGTCTCAGGGTTGGGGAACGTGCGGCCCCGAGTCCACTGCAAGAACTCGGGGTTGTATTTGGCCTCGCGCACGTGTGCCCGGAGGAACTCCTGGGCAATTCGGTAGGCACGCGGGTCCATCTACAGGGGGCCCGGGATAGGAGAATCAGCGCCCTGTGTTTTTTCGTGAAAACATGGGAATGGTATTCGGGTTGTGCCGGTTAGTTTTTACGTGAGCACGAATCACCCCATCCCGGCCCACGAACTTCACGCGGTCCTTTCCCAGGCCCACAACGATCTCTACAAGGAGGTGCATGGCATTCGCCCGCGGTGGATCGATTACACCGCGATGCCCACCCCCGAGCTGGAGGCGATGATGCTCGCCCTCATGGCGGAGGCGGAAGAGTGCGCGGAAAAGTGGGCCGAGCAAGATGCTTTGTTCGCCCGCGAGGAAGCGGAGGCCCAGGCGGCGATTGTCCGCGAGGCCGAGCGCGCCATCCGCGAACGGTGGATGGACCAGGCCGCAATGACCGGTGCGTGCGGCTGGTAAACCCCGGCGCGTTCCATGACGGAGAGGCGTCCCTTGATGGGGCGCCTTTTTTCGTTTGGTTTGGACGGGGTGGAGGGAGTCGAACCCTCAACCACCGGGTTCAAAGCCCAGTGTCAGAAACCGCCTCACCCCATGACGTTGCTCTTGTTGGATGGGGAGGTGGGGTTCGAACCCACGCATGGCGGTACCAAAAACCGCTGGCTTACCACTTGCCTACTCCCCAAAAAGCCCGGACCTTCGAGGTACTGGGTCCGGCCAGTGTCCGCCAAGGTGTCGACCCCTTGACGCCTCTCTCCCAGTCGCACGGGTTGTTGCCCGGCGTGGTACGACTCGTTCCCCCACGCGTAGGGGACTTCACCGTTGCTTGGCTGGGGCACTAGGACTCGAACCTAGAACCTTCGGAATCAGAACCCGCTGCGCTACCAGTTGCGCCATGCCCCAGAATGCGAAAAACCTCGGCGCGTACACGTCGAGGTTCCTTCGTTGGGCGTCTCGGGCGTGCACGAATCCGTGCCGGCCCGAGTGAGTCGAGCCGGCTAAGTCTGTTGCTGTTGCAGCCAGAGAGCCATGGGGAGTGTTTTAGCGGCGGTGCGCTCACCTGTCAAGCCACCGTGCGATTTTTCTGGAATCCATGGGAATGACAAGGGTGTGGGTCCGGTTTACTAGGCATGAGCAGACCCCATCAATGCCTCAATGGTGAAGAGTCCCATGAGTCCTCGTGGGCGGAACACGATGCGCAGGGAATCTACCTGTGCCGCGTGTGTGACAAGTGCGAGAGCCAGAAGCTGAGCCGGTACCGTCCCGAGATCCTCACCGGCTACACGCAAGCCGATGTGGATGAACCCATCGAGCCCTGCGACTGAGCAGGAGCCCTTCCGAGCAAAGCCTCCAGAGTCATCTGGGGGCTTTCGCATTTAAGGCCCGTGCGGCGTCCCAGTCCTCGCGCTCGGGGGTCTTTCCGAGCCCGTACATCTCGGGGCGGCTGCTCGGGGTCGACCACTCCCGGACCGGCTGCCACTGGGCTTCCCAGCGTTCCCACTTGCCGCCTTGCCGCTGACGAGCCCAGCGATAGTTCCAGAGGAACTTGGGGAGGCTCATCGACCGATCTCCGGGACAGCTTGATAGGTTGCCTGCACGACCTCGCTTATCCCCAAGGGTCGGTCGAGTACAACGACAGTGAGCGGGTGACGGGTGCCGATCCGAGCAAGCACGGCTTCGTGTTCCATCCACACACCGATACCGTTCACGAACACCTGGACGGGATACGTGGGGTTAGGGTGGAGACCGAACGGGAAAAGATAGATGCGAGGGGAGTAGCGACTCAGCTCTTGTCGGACTCGTCGCGGCTGGTCGAAGCGGTCCCGAAGCGGCGTGAGTGCTCCAGAATCGAGGATGGCGGCGAGCTCGTTGAGTTCATCTTCGGGGAGCTCCATGACGCTACCTTGTCCATCCATTTGCCAAAGAGCTCCTGTCGAACCTCGGGGAACTCGATGGCGGTGTGGTGGATGGCGAGCTCGAGCTTCTTGTCTCGAGGAAAGCCATGACGTTTCTCGAGCTCGTTGGCCGCCTCGAGTATGGCGTCGAGGGTGAGCTCGAGATCTTTGGGTTTCGAGCTCGAGATGATCGAATCATGGAGGGTCGCCTCGAGATGGCGCTCGAGATTGGCCGACTCGAGACGACCTTGAGCTCGGCCTTCCTTGACGCCCTCGAGCCAGAGCTGCTCGAGCATTTCACGAAGATGCGAGGAAAAACTCGAGCTCCGGTCCTCGAACACGGCCTCGAGTGCTTCGTCGAATTTCGCATCGGACATCTCGAGGATTGTACCCTCAGACGATGCGGGGGTTCCAGGACTCCACATCCCAAGGGCGCATGTGGACCGTGCTACCGTCCTCCAACTGCAAGAATGCACGGTCGGGCTTGGTCCGTTGAACCTTGCCTCGGATGAGATCCTTGCCCCGTTGCCACTCAAGGGTTTGCCCCGGCTCCAGCTCGGCAAGGTCCATGACGGCTTCACCCGGAGGCCCCGCCTTCTCCCGGCGGGTTTTCCATTTCTCGAACTGAGCACGGAGCAACTTGCGGAACTTGCTGTCCGTCTTGAGCAGGGTCAGCGCCTCGACCTTCTCGTAGCGGTCCTTCGTGTCCCGGTTCGTGTTGCGCACCTGCATTCGACCGCCCTCGTAGACCTCATCGAGAAACTGTTGCCACAGGGGACCCTTGGCCATGAACCATCGGGCCACCACGTTTGCCGCCATCTTCCGCCATCTCTCTTCGTCGTTGGTCTCGGCCGACATCACCAGAGGGAAGTCGATAGGACCAATCGCGCACCCCATCTTTTTTCGTAAAAATCGACACCGAAGGGCTTGCGAGGGAATCACATCGTTGTCATACTTAGTACAAGAGAGAAAGGAAACACCATGCTCACCGCAATCACCTTCATCGCCCTGTTCGCCCTTCCCGCCGTGCTTTTCGTAAGCACCACCCTCACCGAGTGCGGCTAGTCGCCTCACCCTTTCAACCCGAGCCCCCGGCTGTTCAATCAGCGGGGGCTTTCGAGGTATGAGCGCCCCAACCCTTCGATCCCGTATCTGGAACCTGCTTCGCACCGCCAAGGGCAAGCGGGTCGCGGTGGCCACTCTGGCCTTCGTGCTCAACGCCGCCCCCGAAACGCTGCTCGCGGAGATGATGCCCGAGATGCTCGATGGCACCGTCTACTGCGAGCCCGGAGACGATGGCCCTGGATTCACTCCGAGAAGTTTCCCGGAGGTCTAAGGCGCCCCACGCCTCGCAAATGAAAGCCCTGTCCTTTGGACGGGGCTTTCGGCGTTCAAGGGATAGGGCGCCGGACAACTGACGTGTAGCGCGCCTGCACCGCGTTCGTCGGTAGCGTTCCGTGGATGGTGACGGACGCAACGATCTGCTTCCTGAGTCCCTGGTGATACTCGTGGTTCCAAGTACAGGCGGCGTTGACTTGTTCGAGGCCATCCACGATCAACTGGACGTGTTCGCACAAGTCGTAGTCGTAGGCGGGCGGAGGGTATGGGAATCGCCAGGACCCAGCGTCTTCCACGAGATAAGTCGAAATGAGTTCGACATTCGTGAAGAGATCTGCGGAGACATCCAGCGCTCCTTGACGCCCGGTCTCGGTGTTCATGAACACGGGTCTCCAGTCGGACGAGCTCACTATCCTCCCCGGCAGCACGAGTCCTTCTCGAAGCAATCGAGCTTGGAGGACCTTCTGGAACTCGTCATCGCTGTCGTAGTCCTCGAGCTTGGGGATGCTCGAGCTCCCTGACGTTTTGAGCTCGAGGTTGTTGACGAAGTTTGTGAGCTCGAGACCGTGGAGCTTGAGAACCCGCTCGAGCATTTTCACGATGGCGGTATCAACGGTGAAGTCCTCGAGCTCGAGTGCGGCAACGAAGTTGAGGTTGAAGGTACTGGACGCGGCCGACTCGAACTGGGACTTGAACTGTTGGGTGACGGCCGGGAGCTGTCGTTCAAATTCACTCGAGACCTCTTCACGGACCTCGAGTTTCTTTTTCTCGAGCTCCTCGAGTTCACCGAGTCGTTGAGTGATGCCTCCAGGACGGTCTCGAGCTCGCATCCACAGCTCGAACAACATGCCTCGAAGATGTGGTGCGAACTCTTTGGCTTTGCCGTCGAACACGAGCTCGAGATCGCTGTCGAAAGCTTGCTCGAGCTGAGCGAGCTCGTCGAACTCGAGCTCCCCGACGCGCTCGAGTTGAGTTACGTCGACCATCACAGGTTCTACTCGAGCCTCATTTTCCACGTTTCTTGGCCGCCCTCTTCACGAGCCTTTTCGTGAAACTCCTGGACGCTTCTTTGGCGACTTCGATCTCTTCCTCGATGCGCTGCTGAGTCACCCCAGCCATCACCTCATCTCGGTTCACGAGGCCCAAGCAGTACCAACCATGCTCAGGATGAAACACGAGTTTCCCGAATGACCGGCCGACCTCCATGATGAACCGGCCGTCTTTGCCCCGTGCGATCCCAGCCGCGAACCGATCCTCATCCCATGGGTTTCGAATGGCGATGCCAGCCCCATCCCACAGATCCGCCTGAGCGAGTAGGGGCTCCACCATCGCATCCCCGTGAACATCGAGCAGGTAAACCTCGCGCGGTTCGGGGAAAGCGAGCACCGTCGAATTCTGCTCGGCTTCGGGCATGTCCCCATTCTACCCAAAGCGTATTTCGCGCCATCCCCCAAAAGATTGTCGAAATACGGGAATGGCATCGGGGTCATACCGGTTACCCAAGCATGCAGACACTCGAAACCTGGGAAATCCGCCGCATGCGAGTTGGCCGTCCCACGCGCATGCTCGTTTTCGACGTGCGCGATGATGATGATTACGGCGCGCCCACGTACCGCATGATCGTGATGGCCCCGAACGCGGATGCCGCAGAGGCCATGTGGGACGATGAATTCACGGAGCACAACGTCTTCGCGCGCCCCGTGTTCCTCAAGGGCCGTCACCTCAGCCTGCCCGCCACGGAACCCTGCGTGCTTTCCTCTGGGCCTTTCAGCGCCCCCGCGTGCATGGGGGGTCCGGTCACGGAACCCTTGAGCAGCGAGGCCGCGTGAGAACCTGGGTATCCGACTGGCCTACCCCGGTCCCCATAGGGGCCGGGTTGATGCTTTGCCGCCTTCGGGTCGCTTTTCTGCAAATCGAAAGCGATTCGTGGGAATGACAACCGTGTGATGCCGGTTAGCTAGACAAGATGGCCCACCCCGCAAAAATCTCTGATCCCTCTGTTATCCGTCGCTTCGCCACCGCGGGGCGTGCCCGTTTTACGCTCGTGAGCGAGAAGACCGGTGCGCGCTTCACCTATCAGGTGCGCGCGAAAAAGGGCGATGATGGGAAACCCACCGACTTCTTTTTCGTGTCCGTACTGACCGGCGCGAACAACGAGGGGGATTACACGTACCTCGGTTGCCTGAGCGGCGACCGTTTCATCCACGATAAGCGCCTCCGCATCGGCGCGGGCGCCCCGAGCCGCCAGGCGTTCGCCTGGTTCTGGGACCGGGTCCGTCACGCCCAGGAGCTGCGCCAGTGCGAGTGCTGGCACGAGGGCCGCTGTGGCCGCTGTGGCCGCGTGCTGACTGTCCCTGAGAGCATCGAGAGCGGCCTGGGCCCCGTGTGTGCGGGGCGGGGCTAAACCAGTTTTCTCGGAGGGTGGACTATCAGTAGGCCCTTCACGTGTTGCTCACTGCCTGGCGCACGACCTCCGAGATTTTTCACGAAAGGAACCCAAATGAAAATTCAACCAGGAGACCTGTTCACCGTAAACATCGCCGATGGCGTGGTACTCATGGAAGCCCGTAGCATCCGCTGTGGAGACGTCTGGGACTGCCACCCCGTCGATAGCGGGGGCGAGTACTCCGACGAGTACGGCTCCCACATGGTCTTTACAGATGAGCAACTGGCCCGCAAGGTCGCCTTCTACAAGGGAAGGTACGCAAGCTGATGAACGCATCTCCACATAGCGCCTGCACGCCGTAGCCCGGCCCCATGGTGGGATAACCCCACCGGGAGACCGGGCGCGCCGTGAAAGGCCACATGTCACGCGCAATTCGTCGCCATCACCGCCTTCGTGTCGTTGCACGAGCCCGTCGAATCTTTCGACGTCGTCTCCGCACTCATGAGGGCGTTCTCGTTGGTTTGGGCTACTGGGACACCCTGCCGCCGGATCATTCGGTCCCGGATGATCTAGCGGTTCGGCTCGCAGATCACCTTCAGTTCCGCTCAGATCGGGGTCGAGGGAATCCTCGTCGGGACGGCTGGTACGGTAAACTCACCCGAGCTGAGCAGCTCGCCGACCTCGAACTCCTCGAACAACTCCAGGACGTTTAGCCGTCCTGGAGCATCTCGGCCTCGAACTCTTCGCCGTAGAACCACGTCAGCTCTTCACCTTGAGCGATGTCCTTGAGGGCGATGAACTCGAGATCGTCCCCCATCTCGAGGTTGGGCGAACTCGAGTGGTTGATGAACCGGAACTCGTTGGTACCAAGGCGATACTCCACCAGGACGTCTTCCTCGTCGTAGACCTCAATCACGTAGGGGTTCTCCTCAGCGGTGAGCTTCGTCTTGCGGCTGCGGTAATGCCCGACCACTTCGCCTACCTTGAAGGGCTTGGCAGCGAACACTCCTCGGCCATGGATTTCGGAGGTGCGAACTCGAATAGACATGGTTGGCGGCTGACTTGTACCTACCGGAGCCCAACAAAGAAAAAACGGCGCCCCCAGCCCCACTGAAGGGTTGAGGGCGCCGGATGATGACCGAACGATAACCACTACCGCTCAGGGCTTATACGCACTCTGAGGCGGCGGCTTGCAGTAGGGTCCGTCGCCCCACGGAGACTCCGGGAACGCCTGTGGAGCCTCCTGGGGCTTGTGGTGCCCCATGATCCCCCGCTTCTGGAGAGCGTCCATCGAGTCGTACCGGATGACCCAGACTTCACAGGGTGCGTCAGAGGCGCGATTGAAGGTCGTGGTCCTCACCTGACTGTGGAGCTGCTCGCCGAACTCGGTGCCGAGCTCCTGCCTGACGCGACCCTTCTGCTTCGAGCTCCGAGCTCGAGTCGTTGAGCTCGAGTTCGTCAGCGTGAACGAGCTCGAGGTTCGGTTCCCCATCCCCAGTACCTCCGACATCGAGCAGTTCACCACGTTCGTCGAGACCGGAGCCGCCCCGGCGGACGTGCCCAAAATGGTCGTCGAGAATGACGGGGGTACGGCCGCCGTGTGGGAATCCCAGGTGACCGTGTACGGAGACCAGGGATTCGGTGGTGGAAATGCCGGCACTGGGTACGGCATCGGAACGAACTGGGTCTCCTTGACGGTGATGACTCGAGGAGGAGGTGCTTCTTCCTCGAAGACCGCGACGCCGATGACCCCCACGTTCTCGGGGGAGCCCATCTGACTTGAGTAGGCACCCCCCTTCTTTCCGAACCTGAAGGCAGCGACCTCGTTGTTCGAGGTCCGCCATCCCGTGAAGGTCCAGCTCTGATGAGGCTCCAGGACGTGCCCACCATCCTCGTGGCCGCCACCGGGTTCTCCGGTTTGGACGTTGCGACCATCAACCGTTGTGATGATGAGGATGCGTTCCCTCGTCTTGTTCCGCACCCTGATCTGGTAGCGGCCATTCTTCTTCCCAGCCACATAGAGCTGACCCTCGTATCGGGTGCCGGGGAGTTGCTTTCCATTGGGGTCTTCGACTCTGATTTCTACTTTGCTCATCTCTCTCTTCTCTTCCCGCCGTTTGCCGGAACGAGCTGCTTCGCAACCCGCGTGGCTGAAGGCGATGTTGGTGAGTGCCCAGAACAGGTCGGAGTCGTCCTCCCAATCCTGAACGTGAACGAGAGCGAGACCTTCGGGCTCCTCAATCGGAAGATTGCAACGGCAGCAAATGTTTTTGCCGAGCTGAGAGGCGAGCTCGTGGATGACCGACTTGCGAAGATGTTTCTCCGCGGTCCCCACTGGCATACCCAGTTGCTCGGCTTTGCGCCGCTTTGTGTCCTTCGATTTCGTCACCGTTTGGCCTCGCCGTCGGGTGTGTGGCTCCCTTTGGGAACCGTTTGGACTGTACCAGGGGTCTGGGGCCTCGAACCAATGAAAAAGCCCCTGGGGGCTCCAGAGGCTTTTCAGGGGAGGGCCGGGAAGGCTTAGGCGTCGGGGTAGCCCGCCTCGGCGCGGCGGGTGTAGGCATCCGCGCTCGCGTCCACACAGGCTTGGTTGATGGCGTTGTCCAAATCGTGCTTGATGGCCTTGAACTCGCGGTCGAGTTCCACGGTCACGAAGAACATCTCGCCGCGGCCGTCCTCGGCGCTCACGGTGCAGCCGACGAGGATCCGGGTCTCCTCCACGGCTTCGAGGTCGCTCTCGTCGTCGAGTACCAAGCGGCACTCATCCCACGAGTCGTACTCGTCGCCGCCCGCGGGCTCGTCGTAGTCGCGGAGCTGGCGGGTCAGGTAGGATTCTGCCGCGGCAATCGCGCACGCGGTGTCAGAGGCGGAAAGGGTGACCTCGGTGGTGGGGTTGCTCATCCCTCTAATCTAAGAGGGAATAGCACCGAGTCAATACCCTTATCGTCGATTAGTGTCCCGGAGGCAGGGCGAACATGTCGAGCTGACCCTTGGCAGGTGCTTGACGCCGAGCTCGCCATTGAGCGAACTCCCGGCGAAGGGTGCGACGCCCGGTTTGGTACACGGGGTCTTTCTGCTTGAGCAGGTAGTTCACCGAGATCTCGGGATGTCCGTCCCTGGTCTTCGGGTTCGGATTCCTGATCTTCTTCTTGCCGCCTTCGTACTTCTCGTCGAGGAACTGCTGCCAGAGATCCGTGAGATCGCTTTGCGGTTCAGCCTGACCGAGCTTGGGCTGGATGACTTTGGCGAACTCCTTGACGGCCTTTTGCCATTTGGCTGGGCGGTACTTCTTGAGATGCCGGAAGTAACTGTCGGGGCGTGCCGCAATTGACAGGATGCCCATGCCGGGGTCGTACTTCTCGATCCACTCCTGGGCTTCTTTGTTGGACTCGAGACCGTCGGCGGTATCGAAAGCCCTGCGAACTTTCTGAGGGATTTCGATACCCCCCGTGTACAGGTCAAAGGCGAATTTGCGTTGAGCCGGGGTCTTGTCTTTGAGGCTGTCGAGGATGTCTTCGAACACCATGACGCGGTCGGCAAGATGAGTGTAGAACTCCAAATCGTCGAGGCTGTAGATGGAAGCTCGTGATTGGAGCTTGTGGAGCTGCATCAGCTCGCTCCGTCTACGGTTCACCTCCTCGATCCTTTTCCGAGTCTTGTCCCGCTTCTCCTCCGGCAGTTGCTCGAGGACTTGTTCGAGGTCACTGCCGGTAGGCGTGTCGTGCATCAACGCCTGCACGATGTCAGGGTCCAGGGTTTCTCGAGGTCCCATTCCAGGACTCGGCAAATAGCGTGGAATGAACTCACCTTCTTCGACTTTGAAGGCGTCAATACCGAGTGCTTTGCCCATCACCGTCTGGGTCATGTGGCGGAGCTCATGCGTGAGCGTCCGATGGAGGTTCTTCTTGACGTGCTGGGATGGAGCGAACTCCGGGATCGCGATGATGAGTTCATTACTCTGCGAATCCCATGCCCCCATCATCCCCTTCTGCCCCATGTCACGAAGGACGACCTTCATCTTTGGCATGGAATCGAAAAGCTTGGCATCCGGGCCTCGAGCCTTCTCGACATGACGTTGGAACTTCTTGCCAAGGAAAGGGAACTGTTCGGGCTCGAGGTCGATCTCGAGGGTCGGCTCTTTTCCCTCCTGCATTCCCTCCACAAGTTTCTTCTGGAGGTCCGGGTCGTAATACTTTTCCCAGGACGTGATGTCCTCGCGCATCTGCTTGGCCCGTTCTTGAAGTCCCGTCTCTGAAGATGTCTCGAGTTCGTCGATGAGCTTACTGACCCGACCGAGGTATTTGTCGATCCCACGACGATTGCCTGTTCGCAGGTGTTGCTCGAGGCGGTCAGGACGAATGCCAAACTGCTGGAGCGCACCGTTCATCATCAAGGGCATCAGGTAGGACATCAGGCCAAAGAACGATCTGCCGTTTTGGGGATTTTCTTGAAGCTCCTCGACGAACTCCCGCATCCGTACAACTTGCCGACGAATGGCCTTTAACCGTTCGTCGGAGTTCTCCACCTCTTTCCGTAGAACCGGGAGGAACGCCGCGGCATAGACCTTCAGCATCCACGCCTTGATCTGCTGTTCGAGCGGTTGGCTGTACTGGAGGATCCCAGCCGTATGGAGGCGCGAGCCCATCTATCCCTGGGCCGTCCATAGCCGGAGAACCGGGGCCATTTCTTTTTCGTGAAAATCGACATCAAGGGTATTGCACCCGTGGTGTACCGACCCATATTAGAAGTAAGAAAGAGAGACACCCACCATGCTCGTTCTCACCACCGCCCTCGCCGCCGCCCTCGTCGCCCTCATGCTGGTCCCTGCGGACCGGATGCCCGAGTGGACTCGGCGCGACCGTCACGCCCGTCGAACCGCCCGAGGGGAACCTGCCGGCTGGTAAGACCCTCCGGCCCCCTCAACCCCCAGCCCCGTAGCTACCCCGCACGGGGCTTAACCCGTATGAGCACCCGAGAATTCCAGAGCGTTTGGGACGACCTGATGGAGAGCGTGGAAGCGGCCGTTGAAGCCGGTGAGCCCCGCGCTGAAGTGATGGCATGGGCGTGGGCCGAGTACGACGAGCACTGTAGCTACGTCCACTCCGCCGCCGCGTCCGAGGCGGGCTTCTTCGATGAGCCCGTGTTCGATGTGCAGGGTCGGCTCTAAGCCACCCGGCCGATTTTGTGGAAAACCGGGAATGAACGGTATACCACCAATGTTATACCAATGAGAGGAAAGAACCATGAACAGCCCACACAGCAGCACAGACCGAAGGGGCCGACTAGATAGAACCCCCGACTCACTTCCGCCCCAGTTGCGCCCGGAAGTCGAGATCATGCTGAAGCGAGTTTTGGAGGAAGCGCGAGACCGCGGAGAGGGGCATGTAAACGCCCTCCTTGGAGCCCGTTCCGACAATCATCCCACGCGCCTCATTTTGGAGGAGTTGATCGAGCGGCTCCAAGAGGAGCTAGGATACGGCCCGGTCCAATCGTAAATCCCACGCTGAACAGATAGAGCCCTCGTGTCCATGACGCGGGGGCTCAGTCGTTTAACGCCGATGCGCAAACACGAGCCACGTCTCGGGTGACGCCGTGGGCTCGATGGATAGAGCGAAGGAACCCTCGGGATCCCACGCACGGAGGATGGAACAACCGCCGTGACTGAGGCTGCTCAGGTACATAGCGAGCCTCGACTCCTGGACGCACAAATGCCCAACCTGCATGGACTCGAGAAATCCCAAGGACATCGACACGGACAGATCGAGCATCCGGTCGAGGAAGTCGGGGAGCTGGGCCGTGGGTACTTGGCTTCGAGTTTTCACCGAGCACCCTTGTCGAACCTGGTGGTACTCCTCGTAACGTGGATCGGGTTCCATCAGTTCCTCGTCCTCATCCTCGTCTTCCATGACGTCGCGTTCGAGTGGGTCTGAATTCCAAACGATGCCGCAATCGTCGCAATACCAGGAGTCGTCGAAGAAGAGAACATGACCTTCACCGCAGTCAGGGCAATCCTTCAACATCTCCTCGAACATGGTCTCCTCGAACATGGTCTCCTCGACGTCGTACCTCTCGAGCAGAGTCTCGCATCGGGCTACGAGAGTGGAGACCGTCTCCTTGCGAAGATGATCGTGCACCATCTCGAGCCACATGCCGTCCTCATCGTACTCGAGCCAACTTTCCAGAACGTCGAGAGCTCGAGCTCGAATGAACACCGAGCTCGAGTCCCCCAATACTGGAAGGAGGAGGTCCCGCCCAAGGACTCCGACCTCATCACCACGGAACGCTTTGCCGAAGCACGCCAGCAGGTCGTAGGAAGTTCGGTCTTGGGCGTGGGCCAGCAGAACTCGCTTCACCCACGTTGCGACCATCGGCAATCCTTCGCCCCACTGGGCCCAGTTTCGCATCTCCTTGACGACTGAAGCCTTGTCGTCGACCCGGAGGTACTCGAACACTCGAGCGACGAACCTCTGGTAGATGGTTTGGGGGTCGATGGTGAGATCGACGGTGAGGTGCTTGAGGTCGAGGATCAGTTGTTCGGGATCGGTGCAGCTCATCTGGGCGAGTACCTCTTCTCCACTTGTACCCGAGAGGAAGAATACCGCCCCAATGAGCTGCTTCGAGAAACTCAACTCTCGAGGGTCATTTTCACGAACTCGAGAGGGTTCAGGTGCAGCTCCCGTAGCTCGATCACTGACATCACTTTGTCGTGTTTGACGAACCTGACTTCGTCGTTCAGAACACGCAAAGAAAGCCTTACCTGAGCGTCGGGGAGCTCAAGGATCTCGAGGCGCCCTTCCGAACTCGAACCTGCGTTCCACAGCAGGACGGTCACATCTCCCTCATCCGTGTGCCCCGTAGTCTCCTGACGAAACCTCCAGTCCTCAAGTGTGCATTCTCGAAGGGCCATGGTCCATGCGTCCCTACGAATGTGATCGGGATGGTCATCGAGCTCCTTGACGACTGGTACCGAGCTCGAGACCGTGGCCACCACTCGAGAGTCCTCTTCACCGTTGACTGACTCACGCTTGAGGGGGAACGTGCGACGGGGTGTGGGTTCGGCTTCCTCCGTGGCTTTAGGGGTCAGGTCCCGGAGGCGCTCGAGCTCAGCTTGGTGAAGCTGCAAAGCCTTCTTCTCGAGCTCGTCGAACTGGTCATTTTCCGAGGGGAGCTCGAGAGGCACAGACGTGGTGGCTTCTTCTTCATAGAGCTTGTCCTTGAGGGTCAGCAGCTCCTTGACTTCCTTGCTGGGCTCCTCGGGCACAGGGGCTTCGGGTGCCGCTGGATATGTGGAGTAGTGCGCTACCCCGTAGTCGACGTTAGGGCGGTAGATGGGGCCGCTCCATGCGGTCAGCCATGGGTAGAGGTATCGAATGTCGGGAGCCCAGTCCCAGACCTGTCCCAACATCTCGGTCTCGACCCCACTCTCTCGCTGAGAGGCATCCTTGAGGAACCTGCCCAGATGGCCAAAAAGTCGACGAGCTGCCTCCTTGACGTCATCACGGATCGGGCCTCCGTCCCACTGATGACGAGCATGGCTCATCGTGGTCTCGAGCTCGTTGAGCTGGGACATGCGCCTCGTCTGGGCGCGCAGCTCCATGTCGAATGCGTCGTGAAAATCGAAGTCCTCGACGAGACCGGAGCCTGCTTCAAGGATGAAGTCGAGACGGTCTCGAGCTCCGATGCCTTTGTCCTTCATCTTGTCGAGCTCAGCCAAAAGCTCCTTGACGGATGAGAGATGGGCAGACGTACTTGGGGATTCAGTTGTGCTGTTCACTGTTCGATGTCTCCTGTCAGGGCCGGCGTTGTACCGGCTACGGATCCATCATACCGGCGAA
>Ga0307380_10006777_pt1 | contig 14983 bp, 25 predicted proteins | sample UN3MG_FD_202239 | JGI IMG/M metagenome (GOLD analysis project Ga0307380, IMG submission 202239) | Soil microbial communities from Risofladan, Vaasa, Finland - UN-3 | ecosystem: Environmental > Terrestrial > Soil > Coastal area > Acid sulfate soil | place: Finland: Risofladan, Vaasa | collected...
CTTAGAGAATCTTGAGTGCGATCCCGGCGATGAGCCACGAGGTATGGATGGAGCGTTAGGATTTCAGACGCTTTCAAATGGGCTAACGTGCCTTGGGTGTTCTGCTGGGGGCGATTGGCAAGTTCCAGTTTACTTTATTATATACTGGGATGGAAAGAAACTTCGAGGATACGTTCCTACGAAGGGCAACGCGTGGAACACTGATTCCAAGGAGGCGTATGGCGATGGTGGCGAATCAGACTATCTGAATGCATGCAAGCGCTGGCCAGAATTGACTAGTACGTTCGTGCAGCATTATCATAGTGACCCTACAGAGGCTACGTTTGATACATTCGCTATTCCTGATATGGACTTCGCGCTCGTGAAGCAGGATATTATGGATCGTATTCATCCAAGGCTGCAGAAGGAGAAGACGATGAGCCTTGGAATGTGGGGGGAATAGCGTAGGCTAAAAAAGCTTACAAAGCAGCATAAGGTTCAGGACTGGCTACGTGATAACAAGGCTGGTAAAAAGCTTGTAGCCACTTGTAGAGCAAAAGTGAAGGCACGACTTCCTAAGATAACCTATGAGACGCTCTGCATGGATTCGCGCAAGATACTCGTTCAACATGAGGTGAAGACAAAGTAACGTTTTGTACGAAAAAACTACCCATAGACTTTACTACCTATGGTTATGGTTGCTCCTTAGTAGAGGGCTGTAATGTAGAGCAAGCTACACACAGCCTACCAGTAGAAAGCAGGATTGGAATCCCGCGTTAAGAGATAGGGAAACAAGAAAGACGAGGTGCAGAAGTGGCAAAGAAGCACGATAACAAGGAAGTCGCCGCGTATCTGAAGAAGCGGTTGGACGAGTATATCAAGGCCCATCCCGGTGATGATGAGCAGGTCTGGATCAAGGAAGATGAGTTCAAGACCGCTCTTGGTGAGACATCGAGAGCAGCCCTCCACCGCCCTGGCCTGAAGAAATTCTTCTCGGAAGAGGGTATTCAGGTCCAGAAAATGGGCAACCTTGTATTCGTGAAGTCGGCATCCGCTGCGGCGGAAAATCCGGTGAAGCAGACTTCGGTAGTGCCCCCGGTGAACAATGTCGATCCTGGATATTACTGGATGCCTCCTAAGGAGACAAAGCTGGTTCGTACAGCGCGGATCTGTGGTATGAATGTCCTTATGGTAGGACCGGCGGGTACGGGTAAATCCACGCTCTACCGCAAGATATTCGAAGCGGATGGCATCGAGCCGTACTTCATTAACTTGAATGGTGAAACGTCTCCAGATGACTTCGTGGGCGTTACCGATCTCGTGCCTGATCCGGGTGGTCAGGGAACGATCACACGATTCGTTCCGAGCATTCTTCCACTCGCGATGGACGAGGGTCGTCCGCTGATCATAGACGAACTCGATGCGGCTACTGCCGATATCCTGTTCGTCATGCAGGCAGTCCTTGAAGGTCAGCCACTGATAATCACTAAGCAAGGTGCGAGGGCTATTGAGGGTCAGCCAGGGTTCGGTGTATATGCAACGGCAAACACCATTGGCAAGGGCGATGACTCTGGAATGTACGCAGGAACGAATATTCTGAACGAAGCGTTCCTCGACCGATTTGGCATGGTAATTCCGAAATGGTACATGCCTGAGAATGAGGAAGTCACGGTTATCGCGAAGCGAACTGGACTTCACGAGCGCATCGGTAAGAAGATCGTGGAAATCGCGACTGGTGCACGGGCCGCGATGCGCGATAGTAGGCTCTTCTCGACTTTCTCGACACGTAAGTGTCTCGCCATGGGGCAGTTGCTCGTCCAGGGGATCGAGATCGAGGACGCATTCCGCGTTACCTGTCTCTCCAAGGTCGTGGCGGATGATCGCAAAGTCCTTTGTGAGATCGCTCAGCGCACCTTGGGGGCCAGTTTCGATCCTGACAAGGACTACCTCTAGTAGTCCTTGTCGGATTGATATTACACACAGCCTACCAGTAGAATAGGAGGCTAGATCAGTGCCAGCACTTACGACAATACAGGCTAAGAAACAGGCCAACGTCATCCTTACGCATAAGCAGAGGAAGGCACTCGAAACGGCGCAGGAGGCGGTCGCTACCGCCCTCGCTCGTGACGGGATCACGGTAATCTTTGACTCACCGATTCCATGCGTGGATCTCAAGAGCAAGACTATGCATCTTCCAGCTCTTCCGGAAGAGATGCGTAGCGAGGATGAAACGGTCCTTCGTGGTTGGTTGGATCATGAGGTCTCTCATGTCATTTTCTCAGATGTCGAGTGGCCAAAGCGTGCACTACGCACTCCTACGGTCAAGATCATGTGTAACATGGTCGAAGATACTCGCGTGGATAAGCTGATGTTCAAGCGCTACTATGGTAGCAAGATTAACATCGAGCAGTCTACTCAGAGTGCTCACGATGGTGCTAAGCCCAATAATCCTATTCAGGCAGGGATCTTGTTGGTTGGTGATGTCGGTATGGGCAAGGACTTCGATGAGGCTCTTGATCTTTGGTCGAGCCGTATGAAGAATCCTATGATGATACCAGTCTTCCGAAAGATGGTAGAGAGTGGACGTTCTGAAACGATTCAGGCACATGATGTTAGCTCGACTGCAGAGGCTATAGACTGCGGTATTGCTATCCTCGACAAGTGGAAGGATGTTCTTAAGGACCTTCCTAAGTCCAAGGATGGCAGTGGCATTCCTATGGACTTCAATGAAGACGAGGACGATAAGGACGATAAGGACGATAAGGACGATAAGGACGATACGGATAAGAAGTCCAAGAAGGGCAAGGATAAGTCAAAGTCCAAGAAATCAAAGTCCAAGAATAAGGGATCGGATGACGAGGACAGTGAAGATCAGGCTTCAGATGGCTCGGAAGATGAGGACGAGTCTAGCGGCGACGAAGATGGCGATGGTGATTCTGACGGCGACGAAGATGGCGAAGATGGCGAAGATGGCGAAGATGGCGAAGATGGCGAAGGAAAGTCTGGTAAGGGCAAGAAGTCCAAGGATGAAGATGGTGACGAAGATGGTGACGAAGATGGTGACGAAGATGGTGACGAAGATGGTGACGAAGATGGTGATGGAAACTCCAAGGGCAAGAAGTCCAAGGGCAAGAAGTCCAAGGGGGAAGATGATAGCTCTGACACAATGTATGATAGTACCGACGATGGCTCTGACGATGAGGATGATGAGGGTCAGGGTCAGGGCGAAGGTGAAGATGGCGAAGATGGTGAAGATGGTGAAGACGGTGTAGAGGGCGAAGGCGACGCAGAAGGTAACAAGAAGCGCGACTGCGATGGCACCAATGAGAACTGGGGCGGCGCAGGTGGTGGTGGCAGTGGCTACGGAGGTGGTGGTCGCTGGGATGGCAGGAGTAGTCTTGGCAAGAAGAAGTCTAAGCCCAAGAAAAAGAAGAAGCAGAACCACTCCGACGCAGACGCAGAGAAGGAGATGAACGAACAAGTCAAGGATTTCAAGACTCTGAAGGAAGAGGTTGCCGGTCGAGTCAAGGATATGGCGCATCGGGCGCAGAATGCTCCCAATGCGTACGTAGCCTTCACTGATAACGATCTCATTGAGAAGGTCAATTTCGAAGAGCACGTTGATTTCGATGAGGCACAGTTGGTTCGTGAGGCAATCGCCCTCAAAGAGGAAGCTCGGCGTAAGGTCAGTGTCGTCTCTCAAAAGATCAAGATGGATCTTTTGACTCAGACTAAGGTCTGGTCACGTGATCAAGAGCGTGGACGAATCGATGACCGCCGCCTTTATAAGGTCTCGATGGGCAGTAAGCGCGTTTTCAAGCGCAAGTGCCCACGCCAGGGCATCGATGTAGCATTCGCCCTTCTGTTCGACTGCTCCGGCAGTATGACGTGGGGTGGTCGTAGCGAAAAGGTCGGTCAGCTGGGCTATATCATGGGTGAGACTCTGGGTGTTGTAGGTGCTCCGTTTGAGATGGTTGGATTCACTACTCATCATAGTGACTATGGGTTTGGCCACAGCAGCAACAATCATCCACAGAAGCCCATACCCAAGGGTATGCACTATACACGTACGACGCCACTTCATCTGGTCGTTTACAAGACGTTCGATGAGAAGCGGGTTCGGGATATGGACAAGCGGATGGTTTGTGTATCCAAGTTCTCTCAGTGCGCCTTGACCATCGAGGGTGAGCCATTGCTGTGGCTTGCTAGCCGATTGGCATCACGCCCCGAACAGCGCAAGATTCTGATCGTTATGTGCGACGGTGCGCCTCAGGCCGATGGTTATGAAGAGTCAGACGCAGTGCGCCGTCATGTTCCTTTGGCGGCAAAGAAAGTACGCAACGTCGGAATTGAGTTGATTAGTGTGGGTATCCAGACAGATGCTCCGAGGGCGTTTTACGGAGAAGAGAGCTTCGTGCAGTATGACAACTTGGATATGCTCCTGACGCATTTCTACCCAAAACTGGGAAAGATCTTGAGGGGTGAGTCTAAATCATCGTTGACGTAGTATGCATATTGCTGAGGCTACTCTCATCGTCTAAGGACATGGAGAAGCAATGAGTGGAAAGTTCAAGGGTGTGATGCTTGATGGATGCGAGGCCAGGTTGACATGCCCGGTGTGCTTTAGGATCTTCGACGTAGACCCGAGCATAGAAGAGAATCTGAAGTTGATACAGCGCAAGGACGGGACAAAGGTGCTATGTGCAAAGTGTCCGGGATGTGGGGCTGAGGAGACACCAGATGCAGGTGTCTCCTCCACTTCTCACGGGAAGGATCAGACATGATAGGTAAAGTGCTCTGTTGGATAAGGCGTCATCAATGGAGGTATGATTTGAGAGAGTTTGATGGATACCGGACGTGTAATCGATGTGGTATTAAACAGCCTTTGTTCAAGGAATTTGGCAGGTGGTTCGGATAGTAGTAGTAGTAGTTAGTGGTGAGGAGGAGTAATGTACTTTTTCTGTGAACCAGTGACCGCTTCCTCTAGAAGCCGCTGGCATATTCGCAAGGTTGGTCCCAAAGGCATGATGCTTGGTGGAGGCGCAGACACCCTGTCGTTATGTGGTCGTACGGTGGCATGGGATATCAACGTTCCGATCACAAATCGCCATCTCACCGGGGCGTGCGATCAATGTCAGATCGAGTACGCCAAGCTGATGAAGGCTGGCGATAGCAGTGTCTAGCTAGATATCCAATAGGAGCTACATCTATACACGTGACAAGTGTGCAGATGTAGGAATACACACAGCCTATCAGTAGAGAGGACTAACAATATGCTCTTTGCTACCTCGTTGGCTGTCGTCGTAGGCTCTACCCGAGAAGTTGTTGAACTTGGGCTAGTCGTGCTCTTCATGATTATGGTAGTGCGTAAGCTTTTGATTCCTCAGTACCATCGATGCAAGGCATGGAAAGATCACTTGTGGCTGGTCATTTATATTGGCGATCCTGAGGAAGATACGAAGATCTATTGGGAACGTCTCAAGAGTACTGGAGTAACTCGTGAAGTGTTTTCCGGTCAAATGGAAATTCTGCAGAGTCTAGTGAGGCGCTCCAATATAGAGGATGACAAGAACTCAATGACATTCACCAGTGATGAAATACAAAGTGCCACACGAGCTATGCTCGATTCTGGTAAGTATCATTATAGGAGCGATCCTCATAAGCTTTTCTGTGCTCTTCTTAGTCATGCGGTCAGATTTAAGGGGCAACGTGCCCAACGTGAGGCTCTCGATCCCCTTGATGGAATGCTCGTAGATTGGCCATCTTAGACGAAAAAGTATTGCGAGGCGGGGGCGCTAGGTGTAGACTTTGCATATGAGCACCGAGCGATCAGGTCTAGAGGTATCCGAGATTCCTGCACCTTTAAGGGCTAACTGTCCTATGCAGGATAAGTGGATTTCCGTTAAAGGCAAACGTAACAGCTGTACGTTCTGCCGCTACAAGCACAAGCTACGACTCACCGACTGGGGAGCAATCATCGAATGCCTGTATCGGGACGGTATGGCTGTCCATGATTTCGGCTCCCAGTCGGGCACTCACGATGGCTAAACTTCCAAAGCATACATATTGGTATATTCCAATTTTAGGAATATTCACATCTGCCTCTTGCAAATATGCTTATCGTGCTACAATATGGTGTCGGACTTATAGCTCTCGCTTTATTATGTCGATATTGAGTAGTGCTCTATGGTGTCTGTTCGTTCAGATGATCTACTTCCTACTTGCTTGATTGGAGATGCCTGTGGCTAGGTCTACCCGAAGAGATCGGTGTAAGTCTCGTACTCCTTATATGAGGGCCAACCAGAAGTACCCACTTGACTCAGTGGTCCGCGTGATCAATAAGCAGCACTGGCTCTTGGACGCGGTCGGTGTCGTGCGCCCACCATCTAGAGAAATTGAACGTCTCAAAGATCACGTCGCCGCCAAAAACCGTCCGATAGACATAGTCGTTGATTTCCACGAGTGCAAAGAAGGATGGGTAAAGAGCACGTTATTTGGAGTGAGGAAGGTAGTTACTCATACCTGCCATGGGGCGCTTTCTATGAGTACTGGATATATAATGCAAGAGAGCGATCTTGAATTAGTAGAGCAGCCCCGCAAGATGATCATTTGAAAGGAAAAAAATGATCAGTCGCAGATATAAGGCCGTTATCAATCGGGAATGTACTTCCGATGAGGCAAGTAAACTTGTGACGTTCATGAGGACGATACTGGGCTGGAAGGAACGTGTCGAGTATGCGAATTTTGTTGGGAGTCAGAAGACATTGCCTGCTAAGCCTACTAATGAGGATGTTGAGGTGAAGTGCGAAGATTGTGGGGACTTATTTTTGTTCACTGTCGGCGATCAAAAATTCTACGCAGACAAAGACTATACTCCTCCAAAACGCTGTGCAATATGCCGTCAGGCTCGTAAGGAGTCCGCACAACAAAATCGTGAACAAGCTCATGCTAGGCATTGACCGACTCTGAGTTTAGCTCCTCCTATATAGAGAGTCGTGGCACTCTAGTGCCTGAATAAGTCAGGCAAGGAGGAATGATGACAGACAAGGCAAAAGACGAGAAGAAACCAGCGAGTGTTGTTGTGGGGATAGTGGCCGTTGGAGCGGACGCAGTAGTAGGTGATGTGGTTGTGGCAATGGTTGCCCTGACTCAGCAAGATTCCAAGGATTTCAATGTTGAGTCAGACGCAGACAACAACCTTATAACGGTTAAGTCAAAATCCAAGGACATCACGCTATTCAAGCTTGTGCCTAACATGGCACAGGGCGTCTACGAGATCGAGAAATCGGAAGTTGATTCTGTGTGGCCAATCGCCCGTGCCATGGAAGATATCGCTACTATCACGTATGCAACCGGATTTACTCCTAAGAATTCCGATGATCTGACCAGCAAACTGTCAAGGGCACAAAAGTTCTGCCAGGAGATGATTGCGAACTCGTTTGGCGACAACGTGATCGTCAAGACGGCTGGTTTTGAGGCCTTGGATCGTGGATGGAGTGCCAAGAAGGCGCTGGAAGAAGCTAAAGGTGGGGAGCAATTCCCTCATTCGTTCCAGCAGTTTGATGATCGATTCATGGTCATGGACACCGAATCTATGCTGGTCATTCCAACGGCAGTGGTATTCGCGGAAGCAGTCGCAACAGCTCTCCATGAATTGCATGTACAATCCCTCGATATCATGTACCCGGATCTTCAGATTGGAGAGTTCCATGGGTACGCTCCTAAGGATGCCGATGGGGGCGCGTGGCGAGCAGTTGGATCAGACACGAAGGGATTCCGTGGAACGCTACACGACGAGTGGGCGAAGACGCTCGCCAAGAGAGATCGGCGAGCAGCCACTCGTCATAAGGGCAAGAAAGGTGGCCCTGACGAAGAGCTTAAGTATGACAAGGATAAGGCCGTTCAAATGCTGGGCGACCTCAAGATGAAGCTTGCCGAGAGGGAATCACTTGGTACGGCAGGCACGTTCGGTCCTGGTCTTATTTCAAGCTGTGCGCATCGTCTCAATGCCAATACGGATTTGACGGATCGTCAAATGTTTTTCCTTGATCGTTTGCATCGTGAGTGGATAAAGGGTGAACGTATTCGCCCCACAAAGAAGAAGGAAGAGCTTGCAGGGAAGAGGTGAGGTTGCCTTGGCCTCGTGGTACCCTAGTGGGCCACGCTAGGGTACCCCCTCTTCTTACATAGAAAGGGCACCAATGAGTTTAGGAGCAAAACATCCGGGATTGAGCGTGTTCAGTAGTCTGACGGATCTGCTTGACGCACTGCCGAGTGATCCAGTGGCCGAGCAGATGATGAAGGAGGGTATTCCGGCTATCTCTCAAGACGTGATGCAGGTGCTGTGGAAGCTGTTTTTCGGTATCGGCGATCTTGGGGGTGGTGATGCCAAGAAGCGTGCTCTCATTGTCGTTGGCATGTGTGGTACCCTTCCCATCATGGGGTGGAACTTCAAGAACACTGACGTAGCGTCGGTACTCAGTATGTTCGCGGTGACCATTCAGACCCTAAGTGAGCACAAGAACGTCGATCTAATGACTCCGCTCGCAAAAATGCTGATGGAGATGCTTGCTAAAGCTAAGCAAGAAGGAATGGATCTGAAGGATATTATGTCCGACGTAGCTGAAGAGCCTAAGCACTAACCTCAATGACTGCTTATTGCCTTATAGTCAACCCCATAACAGGCTTGACTATTTGGCAATCTAGTGCGTTATTATAGGGGGAGGGAAGCGCACATGGCCAAGCAGATTACACAGTCTAGGCTTAGTGAGTATCTGAAAATGAAAGAGGTTCTAGCTGAAGAGAAAGCTGTCCTTGAGATTGAGTTAGGGGAAGGCGCTGAGGTTGAACTAGGTGATATATCTGCCTCAATATCAACGTCTGATGTTGTGCGGCCTGACTGGAAGGCAGCATTCCTAGAGCGGTGTGGAGAAGTAGCCGTAGATGAAGTTATCGACAATACTCCATCGAAGCCTCAGAAAAAGATGCTCATTCGAGCGAAGAAGAAGACCATACCAATGAACAAGGAAAAGAAGAGGACTAAAGAAGAGATCGATAGGCCTCTAACAGCGGAAACAATTGCCAAACTATCGATGTTTGGGGAAGGACAGTAAGATGGCCGGACAAGCTGAAAAGACAAAGAATGGGTATGATAAGTTTCAGGTAGTCTCTGCATTACAGAAGTGTATTCGTCGGGGGGTTGAGTACGATGCCGCTTATTGGGCCATGGAGTTGGCACATTCTGGCTACTCAACATGGCTATGGGATCGTCTTCAGATCATTGCCTGTGAGGATATTGGTCCAGCTAATCCAGGGGCGATAAGTGTTGTTACGGCTTGTCGTGATATTTGGGAGAGGACCGCAAAACGTATTGGGGACAAGAGTAAGTTTCCCGAAGGAAATATTCTGTGCCATACTATTCTTCATCTCTGCCGATCTGCTAAGTCACGAGAGGCTGATGCCTTGAGCAACGTCCTTACCTCAAAGCGACTTGGGCGTGACCCAGTCACGCGACAGCCCGATGGACGCTCCATTCAATTGCTTCCAATACCTCAGGAGGCTATCGATGGGCATACTCAAGCCGGTAAGGCTGAGTATAAGAGACGTGCTAAGGCTGAAAAGACGACACCGGAAGCGATTTTTACTATTGACTTCAGAGAAGACAAGTCACGGGTAAATAATCCTAGTCGAACGTTTGGTCAGGATGGTGTGAATTGGGTCGAAGAGATTTGCAAGCTTGAAGGTACTGATGCTAGCAAGGCGTTTGAGCCTGCTACAACAGTCACGCCTTATACGCCAAAGTCAGACACGCTACAGGCGCGTCCATACCGAATGATCGGAGAAGGTATTTACGAAATGGATGCCGCCGCAAAAGGCACCGAGCCTTATGCGATCAACATGAAAGATGGGACCTGTACTTGTGAGGCATACAAACGAAATAAGACCTGCAAGCACTTGGCATTCTTGCGTGCTGATCTAAACAAGTAGGGACAGATATATGTCAGAGCTAACTACCCTCAGAGAACAACTAGATCTTTGCTTCGAATGCAAGCTTGGAATGCTGGCTACGCATCATGTCTTTGGAGAAGGCCCCGAAGATGCTGAGGTGATGATTGTTGGAGAAGCACCTGGAAAGGAAGAGGATAGTTCAGGTCTCCCCTTTCAGGGGCCTACTGGTCATCTGCTCGATAAGGCTCTCGCTCATATTGGAGTAGCACGTGAGCGTATCTACGTATGCCTCATAGTGAAGTGCCGTCCTACTGATGGGGTGAAGAGTAGAACTCCAGAACGTGACGAGATATCTACATGCGCTCATTGGGTAGAGAAGCAGATTGGATTGGTCAAGCCTAAGATTATCATCGCTCTTGGGGGCGTGGCGGCACAGACGCTTTTGCATGTCAATATGTCGGTCGGAAAGATACGTGGCAAAATGATGGCTGGGCCTCATAAAACAATCACAGTGGTAGCATATCATCCGGCATTTCTTCTTCGCCAGGGCACCTCTAAGAAGGGCAAGGAAGATTGCACTCAGTTCGCCGAGGATTTGAAATTGGGGTTCATTCAGGCTGGATGGATCGATTCTCCTAGGAGAAAGAAGGCTAAGAAGAAGGGCGCTACTATATGAGTGATGGAGTGGTACGCCCAGATGAACTTGGTGATGCGATAAAGTCGATTCGTACCGAGCGTGGAATGACTCTATTAGATGTCAGTGAGAAGTGCGGGATCACGGTATCACATATATGGAGGCTTGAGTCTGGTAAGCGTAGATGGAATTTAGAGGTACTTGAGAAGATACTTCGAGCGATGAAGACAACGATATGCATTGTAGTAGGAGACATGAAGCAGGTGGAGACCATAGGATGTAAGGAAGACGAAGATAATGAAGTTGATAATTCCTGATCCTAAGTGCCTGCCATATAAGGGATAGTACTTATCCTATCATATTGAGATGACTATTGGGTTGACTAAGCCACACACAGCCTACTATTAGATAGGAGATCCTTATGAAGTCCAGCGATATCGTTCTTACGGTTCTGATTGTTGTGCTCTTGATAGCTATAGGTGAGACTATAGAGTACGTCAACTACTCCAGAAAGCTGAATCCTAGGCAGCCCGACAACGTTATAATCTTCAATGATTATGGGAAGAAATTCAGAGAGGCTCAGAAGCAGCCATCACGAATAGGTGGTAAGCACGATGAGTTTGATTGGTCGTGGCTGCGTGCAGGCGCTCGTAAGTACAACGACGATGGCACACTATTGTCCGGTGGCCCGATTCAGGTAAAGCAGAAAAAGATTCCCGTCGTCTATGGTGATCCAACTAAGGGACAGCGCACTCGTCCTGTTCCTGCATCTGAGGCGACTTCTGGTGATCCCCTTGACGCAAGTGATGCGGCCTGGGATCGTGCTTTTGAACTGTCAGACACCATGGGCAATGACCTCTAATGGCTAAGCGGCCCGAGAAAGCAAAGCTTAAGGATATCGAATTCCGAGCCTATAAGTTTCAATCCAACGCTAGTAAGCGTTGCCGCCGAAAAATGAGAATGAGAGCGAAGCGCGCCGCTGATGTGGCACTTCGTAAGGAGATTGAGGATGTCTGAGACAAAGTGGTGCAATAGTTGTAAGCACATGATGTCGCCTCCTAATGGTATGGAGGGATGGCTACAAGGGCCAGGCAGCGAGGACAAGGCTTTTGGTGTGTGTGGCGACATGCAGTATAAGAACTGTGGCAAAGACCACAGCTGGAAACATTTTGAGCCTTATCCTCCAACGCCTAGCATTGCATACATCTGTGGAGTTTGTAGCGGATTTGCACACGTTGATCTATACAGCTTAGACACCGGAAGCACTTTTGTCTGTGCGGAGTGCAATGGTCAGACGGTCGTAGAGCTACACTCTCTGGATCACTATATACATAAGCATGATAAGCGAACTGTGTATATAGAGGGGTATGAGCTACGTAAGTGTCCAAATCCAGGTTGCTGCTCAAGAGGTTTTGACCTAGCACTGCACAGAAAGTTTGATTACGTCTACTGCACTAGTTGTGGGCTATCTGGGCCTACTAAGGACGGACATTTAGAAGATGCTGTTGCCGATTGGAATAGTCTGCCTCGATAGGGGAAATGTGTGAAATCTGTCAAGTGCTACTGCAATATATGTGGAAAGCTGTGTGATGAGGCTACTGGAAAGTCGTTTATTGTACAGGTGACGGGAGCTTTCGTTAAAGCTGACCGCGAAGAAGGCGACATTCATCTGTGTCTAAGTTGTCAGACTCTCCTTCCAAAGGTGCTTCCAAATCCTGAGGCCAGTGAAGCCACCAATAAGTTTGAGGAATGTAGAGGTGTTCTTGCATGGGTAGCTCAGGCTATTGGAGTATCTCCTGAGCCTCCAAAGGACGAGTCTGAATGGCACACATGGTTGTGTAAGATAGTCCCTGAGAACATCCATAATAAGCTTCGCCGAGGAAATTGGTCTACTGAGATAGTCGCTGACGTACTCATGGCGCTGGATGAGGCAGAGGCTCCGACAGCGGATAGCATCTTTGATCGTATTCTAGCTCTTGGAAGTAAGGCTAATAGCGCAATCAGTACTCACAAGCAGTATTTAGAGGCTATGAGTAAGGTACTTGATTCAACCAGAAGGCGTCATGAGGATGGATCTCCATCGCAGAGCGACTTTGGAGAGGTACGTGACATTATTCAACAGATGCAGAAGCTTAGGCAGCAAGTGCTTAGATTGCAGGGCGTCGATGTCTGATGAATATGGATCGTGGTTGGATTACTATGACAACGGTCCTGGATCTGAGAAGATGAAGCGGGAATGCACAAGAAATACGGCAGCATTTTGGAAGGGTCGAAAAGTGCAGGTAGCCCTAAGTGACTCAGCTAGGTCTACTGATTTCGTGGCTCTCTCTGAAGATCAAAATAGACTCATTAAGAATATGCTCAATGCTCTTGGAATTTCAGAAGGTTTGATTCTCGATGAAACGATGCTACTAGAAAAGCTACGATCTATGCGACGTAGAGCAAGGTGCTGGTGTAACCACGTAGTGGAAGCTGGTAATGATGATGAGGATAAAAGATGATTCACGATGAAATGCTTAGCATCTTTGAAGAGTGTATGAGCCCTGGGTGGGATTCATACGACGCAGAACCTATCTCTGCGGTTACGTTCGCTCAGGCAAATAGTCTGTTACCTCATCTATGGACGATATATGGCCGTGAGTACGTGCAAATAGTGCCATGCTCCAATGGTTCAATTCAATTTGAAGGACATCACTGTGGGTTGGACTGGGAGATCGTTGTATGGGCACAGGTAGCAGGTGAAGAGCGTGATATATGATGGCTAGACTAAGAGACAAAACATAGGAACACTAATATCAAGAAAGAAGGACGTAATGCTAGAGGTTAGCAATGTAGAAGTTCACGCTAGTCACTGCTGCCTCAGGCATGGGTGCAAATATGGTGATGAAAATTGTCCTGTGGAGAATGGTCGTGTAGTGCAGGAATATCCATGTGAACAATGTAGTTATGAGAAGGAAGAAGAAGACGAAAAAGATAAGCGCATAACTGAGCTGGAGACACAGATAGCAAAGAATGCACTACGCGATGCAGTAGTTGATGCTGCACAGACTTGGCGTAAACAATGTCAGACGTGGACTAGTGCTGATGGTAGAACATGCGATGGCTGTTATTACACGCATGGGTACGGGTACACGCACGATCTACGCAAGATATGTATAGCATTAAGAGAACTAGAGAAAGGCAGCGAGGTATGAGTGCCCTATTCTTACTAGTCATGTTATTGGAAATGGCAATTGCACAGTGCTGGATGATCTCGGACCAATGGTTTTCAGGGATTAGCATGGTCTGCTGTGCGTGTGCTCACTATTATCTCGCTTCTATGAGCATGGATAGGAGCAAGTTGTGTAGGGATGCTGAATCCGATACGCCTTCAGAACCCCACGACAAAGGTGCTATGTGAAAGCAAAGCCCTACATCATTGGAGAGGGTGGAGCACTCATTGAATGCGAGCCTAGTAAGGCCACTCACGTGTGGTTACACATGCCGGGGCCAATACCCAATAGACTGCTCCCGGTGATTCTTAAGGGATCACGAGCAGGAACCAACTGCTGGTCGTGGAATGGCGATATAGAAAGCCCAACGTTAAAGCCGTCGATCCGGTCGCGTGATGGAGTCCACACGTGCCATACGTTTGTCAACGATGGTGTGGTTAAGTTTCTGCCTGACTGCACGCACGCGTTGGCGGGAAAGACACTCGAACTACTGGATATAGAAGAATGATGAATAATCGAAATAGTATTAACAACCTGGAAGGATGATGACGATGCCCATTAGGCACACATGGATGGTCGAATCGCGCAAGATGTCAGAGAAAGAATACAAGCCAGATCATGCTGTGTTCCAATATTATGAAGACGCTATGGTGCGTCGTGGGAAGTTGGTTAAGGCACATCCAGGATATCGTTTCCGTGTCCATAAGTACGTGTCGATTGCTGACATTAAAATACAAAGAAAGGCTAGGCACGATGGATGACATAGGTAGCGGATATGGAGCATTGCCGGATCTGACACGACTATCACAGTGTGATCAGTGCACGGCGCTGCAGGCCCGCGTCGAGGAGCTGGAGGCGCAGCGACACCAAGACGCGCTCGACGGTCAGGCGGCGCTAGAGGACCGCGACCAGAGAATACAGGAGCTGGAGACGCGTCTAGACTGGAACCACATGCGTCACGTTGGAGAGCCGGAGGATGCAGCCGAGGACATAGCCTACCTGCGAAACATGCTACGGCTGTCGAACGAGCGCGTCAAGGAGCTGGAGGGGCTGAAGTGCTCACAACCCGATGGACCATCCGTGTGCCCGTTGGGGCCGTGCAAATGCTACCGATGCACTGGCACGCCTGACGCTGATAGCTACTACGAGGACGCCGAGAACAACTCGGCTGCCGGGGAGGGCTAGACGTGGACGAACTACACCGCTGGAA
>Ga0307380_10006778_pt1 | contig 14981 bp, 13 predicted proteins | sample UN3MG_FD_202239 | JGI IMG/M metagenome (GOLD analysis project Ga0307380, IMG submission 202239) | Soil microbial communities from Risofladan, Vaasa, Finland - UN-3 | ecosystem: Environmental > Terrestrial > Soil > Coastal area > Acid sulfate soil | place: Finland: Risofladan, Vaasa | collected...
AAACCGAGGACCGTATTCAGGCCGCACGCCGGTTTTACAACGCCAATGTCCGTGAGTACAACAACCGGTGTGAGATGCTTCCGACGAACGTCCTGGCCCGGATGTTCCGTTTCGAGCCGGCCGAGTTCTTCGAAATCGAGACGGCTGTCGAACGCACCGCCCCGACGGTGGGCTTTGGCGGCTCAGAGCGACCGTCCGACTGAGGCCTTTGGCAAAAGACGGCAGGGTGCGCGACTACAGGACCTCGTCCATGGCGCCTGGCCGATAGCCCTCCAAGTCGAGGGCGACGTAGGTGTAGCCGAGGCCTTTGAGTTCCTTGACGAGGCGCGCGCGGTCGCGCGCCGCAAGATCGGCAATGCGGTCGGCAGGCACCTCGATTCGCGCGATTGTGCCGTGGTCGCGGACGCGGCAGCCTTCGTAACCCAGTTCGCGCAGGATCCGCTCGGCTTTGGCGACGCGCTCGAGGGCTTCGCGCGTAATCTGGCGGCCGTAAGGGAAGCGGCTTGCCAGGCACGCCATCGAGGGAAGGTTCCAGGTCGGCAGATCCATCTCGCGCGAAACGGCCCGGATGTCATCCTTCGTTAGTCCGGCCTCTTTTAGGGGGCTGCGGACGCCCAGTTCTGCCGCGGCGCGCAGACCGGGCCGGTGCTCGCTCGGGTCATCGGCGTTGGCGCCGTCGCAAACGGCCGCCAGCCCGCGCTCCTCCGCCAGCCGCCGGATACGGGTGAAAAGTTCCTTCTTGCAGTAATAGCATCGCAAAGGTGGGTTCTCGCGGAAGTGCGGCACATCGAGTTCGCGCGTCTCGACGATTTCATGGCGAACGTCGAGGCGTCGGGCAAGTTCCCGCGCACGCTCGAGTTCTTCCGGCACGTAAGTTTCGCTGTCGGCGGTTACGGCCAGGACGCGGTCGCGTCCGAGGCAGGCGCGGGCCTCGGCCAAAAGGAGTGTCGAATCGACGCCGCCCGAAAAGGCAACGGCCGCCGACCCGAGTTGCTCGAGGATCGAGCGAAGTTTCGCGCGCTTGCCCGCCATGGCGGGCTTCGATTCGAGGCCAGCGTCCGTCACGTGACGTTCTCCTGTGTAATAAGCAGGCGGCGGACCTGCTCCTCGTCGGCCCGGCAGGCGTCCAAGAGGCGGGTTTCACCTCCGACCGGCGTGGCGCGCACGGGATGAGTTTCGCCCGAGCGGGCCTTGCTGTAGCGGAGCGTGAGGGCGGCAGCCGTCGCCATGTTCCCCTCCGAGGCGCTGCCGCGAAGGAGCGTCGTCGGCCCAGGCAGGTCGGCGATCTCCAGCCACACGTCCCCGTCGCGGAACAGCGGCTCCAGCATCAGATTATCCTCATGATGGCGTCCCACGACGACGCGCGACCCGTCCGGCAGGCGGAAGTGCCGGCCCACTTTCAGAAGTTCCACGTCGGCCACGGTTGCCTCGTCGTGTTCCAGCAGTTCGCGCAGCCGATGGGCGAACGCGGGGTCCGTGAGGAGACATCCGCCCGCCGGGGAAGGGTAGTCGGTGACGCCGAACTCGGCCGCCAGAGCCATCTGCGGTTTGCGCGAGCGGCCCGCGAGGCCGAGCAGCGCCCCGCGGTCCACCAAGCCTTCGCGCTCGGGCAGGGCGGGAGACAAGCACTTCGCCGAGAGCGGCCGGAGCAGGCGGTCCTCAAGCCCTGCTTCGCGCTCCACAAGCGCCAGGGCCTGGCGGTGCTGCGACATCGGCCGCTGACCGAGCACCTCGCCGGTAAAGACGAAGTCGGCTCCTTCCTCTTCCATCAGGCGTCGGGCCTGGCGAAGCGTCCAGATGCGGCAATCGATGCAGGGGTTCATCCGCTTGCCGAAGCCGTGGTCCGGATGGCGGACGATCTCCAGGTCGGCCTCGGTCGCGTCAATCGTCTCGACTCGCACGCCGCGCGCCTCGATGTCGCGCACCGCACGCGGCTTCGCTTGGGCGTCGGACGAGAGAGGACGCCAGAGGTGCAGAACGTGCAGCGCAACCACCTCGATGCCCTGCTTTTGCATCAGGCAGACGGCGAGCGTCGAATCGAGCCCCCCCGAGATGCATCCGATGGCTTTCGTCACGTGCGGCCGCCTTGTTTTCCCCGGGTCCGGTGTATAGTATGCCGCGGGCGAAAACGAATCAAGTGAGGGTTGCGTGGACAACCTTTCGGAAACGGACAAGCAAGTAGAGAGGATTAGTCGGGCCCTGTCCGGCCGGATTGCCGGCGACGTATTGACGGACCGTTTCACGCGGACGGCGTATGCGACGGCGGCCTGCATCTATCGGATTATGCCGCTTGCGGTCGTTGTGCCGAAGGATGCTTCCGACGTTGTGGCGGCGGTCGAGGCGGCGGTGGAACTGGGCGTCCCGATCATCGCGCGCGGCGCGGGCTCCGGCGTCGCCGGCCAGGCGCTCGGCCGCGGCATCATCCTCGATTTCACCAAGTACATGAAGCGCATCCTGGAGATCGATCCCGGCGAGAGATTCGTCCGCGTTCAGCCGGGCGCCGTCACGGGCAAGGTAAATGAGGCCCTTGCGGCACAGGGCCTGATGCTCGGCCCCGACCCGTCGAGCGAAGCGTTTTGCACCATCGGCGGCAACGTGGGGAACAACGCCTCGGGCGCGCGCGGCATCCGGTATGGCTCGATGAAGGATTACGTGGTCTGGCTCGACGTGGTCCTTGCCGACGGGTCGCGCGTGCGCATCGAGCCGATGCCGGAAGATGATTCGCGGCTTTCGGAGGCTGAGGCGCGAAGCGACCGCTTCGGCCGGATTACATCCGACACGCGTCGCCTCGCCGCCCAGCACGCCGGTCTCATCCGAAAGTACCGCCCGCACACGAGCAAAAACAGCGCGGGCTACAACCTGTTTGATATCCTGCGCGACGGGACGTTCGATCTGACGCGCCTCGTCGTCGGCTCGGAGGGGACGCTGGCGGTCGTCGTCGAGGCGGGCATCCGTGCCGTAGCGCGCCCGAAGGAGCGGGCGAGCCTTCTCGTTGGGTTCTCGAGTCTGGAGCGGGCGGGCGAAGCGGTGCATCACATTCTGGCGCTCGGCCCGAGCGCGTGCGAGATCATGGAGCGACAGTTCCTGGAAATCGTCCGCGCCGACGGCACGGTTCCCGCGGAGTTTCTGCCCGAGGGGGCCGAGGCGGTGCTCCTGGTGGAGCAACTTTCGGACAGCCGCGCCGAGAACGAGGCATTTATCGCCGCCGTCCGCCACCGCGTGGTCGAGGAACTCGGCCTCGCGTTCGGCGCGGTCGAGGCTTATGACCCAATGGAGCAGGAGCGGCTGTGGCAGGTGCGAAAGCGGGCCGTTCAGATCCTTCAGCGTCTGCCGGGCCCGCGGCGGATTGTGCCGTTCGTCGAGGACGTGACGGTTCCGCCCAAGCGGCTGGTGGATTTGATTCAGGGGCTCCGCGGAATCTTCGAACGCCATGACGTGGAGGCGGCCATCTATGGTCACGCGGGCGACTCGAACCTGCACGCGCGGCCGCTGCTGGATACGCGGGACCCGGAAGACCTCGAGCGCATGCGTTTCATCGCCGACGAGGTGGCCGCCCTCACCGTGGACCTCGGCGGAACCATCTCGTGTGAGCACGGCGACGGCCTCGCGCGAAGCGCATACCTCAGGCTCCAGTTCGGCGACCTCTACGACGTAATGCGCGAAGTTAAGCAACTGTGGGATCCCGCTTGTGTCCTCAATCCCGGCAAGGTGATTACGCTCGAGCGCGGAGTGCATCTGGAGGACCTGCGCCTCGGGCCGGACTGGTCGCCGCGCGAGACCGGCGGCGCGTTCGACCGCGAGCCCTGGGCGACCGAACTTGAGCGGTGTCACGGGTGCGGCATGTGCCGGGCCTACTGTCCCGTGTATCTCGTGACGGGTGACGAGGTGGACACGCCGCGCGCCAAGGCGAACCTTCTGCGCGAAGCCATCGCCGGGACGCTGGGCCTTGAGGCGCTGGACGATGTGCGGATGCAGCAGATTGCGGACCTTTGTTACAACTGTAAGACATGCCTCGTCGAATGTCCGAGCGAGGTGAACGTGCCGGGCCTCGTGCTTCGTTACAAGGAGCATCTGGCGCGGCGTGGGCGGCTCGGGTTTCGGGACCGGATGATGGGAAAGGTGCGGCTGATTGGGCGCGCGGGAAGCATGGCGGCGCCGGTTACAAATGCGTTGCTCGGCTGGCGGCCGATGCGAAGCGTGATGGAGGCGCTCGGCGGCATCGGGCGGGAAGCGGCCATGCCGACCTTTGCCCGCGACCGGCTGAAAGAAGGAACGGAAATCAAGGTGGATGAACCTCGCCGCAGGATTGCCTACTTTGCGGGGTGCTTTGACCTTTTCAACGAGCCCGAGATCGGCCGCGCGGCCTTACAGGTCTTGGAAGCATTCGGATGCGAGGTCCTGATTCCCGAGCAGCGGTGCTGCGGCATCGCGAAGATCTCCGCCGGCGACGCCGAAGCCGCCGCCAAGGACAGGCGCTTCAATCTCTCTCGCCTTGCGCCGCTTGTCGAAGCCGGTTACACGATTACGAGCGGCTGCCCGTCGTGCGTTCTCGTGCTCACGGAGGATTATCCGGAAAGCGAGCCGCAGGACGAGCGGGCGCACCTCGTCGCCGAGCACACGCGCGACATTCATGACCTGGTGGAGGAACTGACAACGGGACGCCAGGCGGTCGAAGCGCCGAAGTTCAGTAAGCGCCTGGCGTATCACGCGCCGTGTCACTTGCGGGCGGCGGGCAGGGGAGAGCAGCCGAAGCGGCTCCTGGAGCGCCTGCTCGGCCTCGAGTTCGTGCTCGCGAGCGACACGTGCTGCGGGATGGGCGGCACGTTCGGCCTGAAGGCGAGACACGCCTCCGTCTCAAGGGCGATGGCTCGGCCGGTGTTCGAGAGGATTCTCGCGTCCGGCGCCTCTGGGATTGTGACCAGTTGCGGCATGTGCCGCACCCAGTTGGCCCACGGAACGGGCCTGCCGGTCTACCATCCGATGGAACTTCTGGCCGAGGGGCTGGGTGAAAAGACTGGAGAAGTCGTCCGCCCAGGCGGATAATGCCTGGCGGGTGATGTTTCCCGATAGTTGGAGAATGGGGCCATGGACTTGGAAGTTCTCCTGAAGGAAAAGCGGGAGGAGGTTCTGCGCGCCTGCACGAAACACGGGGCGAGGAACGTGCGCATTTTCGGGTCTGTAGCCCGCGGTGAAGCGGACGGCAGGAGTGATCTTGACGTCCTGGTGGACATGGAACCGGGGCGGAGCCTGCTGGACCTCGCGGGGGTCCTCGTGGATTTAGAAGAATTGCTCGAGTGCAAGGTGGATGTGGTGACGGAGCGCGGCCTTCGGGAGCGCATCCGGGAGCGGGTTCTCCGGGAGGCGGTACCGCTGTGAGAAGAGGCGACCGAGATCGGTTGCTGGACATCCAAGACGCGATTTCAGGCGTCGAAAAGCACACGCGCGCTGGCCGTACCGTGTTCGACCAGGACGAGCCGGTTCAAAACCTTGTCCTGCGCCACATCCAAATCATCGGCGAGGCGGCGCGCGGGATTTCGTCCGACCTGAGGCAGCGTCACCCGGAGGTGGAGTGGAAGGAAATTATCGCCATGCGGAACCTGCTGGTTCACCGGTATTTCGGGATCGACAAGGAGATCGTTTGGAAGGTTGTGGAACACGACCTCCCGGACCTGAAGGCCAAGATTGCCGCCATCTTAACGGAGCTCGGCGCAGGCGCTGGGGGTGACTGAGGATCCACCCCACTTGTTTCATCCGGCCCGGTTGCCCACGGAACAGGCCTGCCGGTCTATCATCCGATGGAACTTTTGGCTGAGGCAATCGGAAGCGGTCCAACGGGCTTGGTCCGAGTGCCAGAGTGAACGGTCCAGGCTGTCTCACAGGCCGCGAAGTAGGAAGCCGCCGGTCTTCTGGTCGAAAGCGCAGGCCATTGCTGCTGCAAGCAACTCTCGCCACTGTGTGGGCGGCAGACCTTTTCCGTCGGGCGAATAGCCTGCCTGGGGGTTGATGCGCGTGGTGCGTCTCCCCTGCGCGAAGTACACGGTAAGCCGCTCGGCGTAGCCGTCCTCTGTGCCAAGGCTGTGTCCCTCGTCGTATGTTGCGGGCGGATCGGTCTGGAGCCACGCCACGATGAAATGACGTAATTCCTCGATTTCATCAGGCGAAAGAACCCTCCACGGCCGTGCGTCCAGAAGGCCCACGACCTTCTCTTCCTCATGTGGAAGCATGGGGTCGGGTGCGCGAGCCGTTTGCTGGATGCCGCGTATGCGACCGGTCGCCAGGTCTATTTCGAATGTGCGGAGAGAAGTGAAGGTAAAGCCCGCCCCTGGGCTTGTGCCGGACCAAGCGCAGTAGAAGACTCGCTGCGGGGCCGCAGCGCTATCGGGCCCAAGCGGGGCACTGGAGCACCCGCTGGTGACGAGGAGAACCATTGCTGCAAGGAGCGATGAGCGTAGCATCGGAGGGCCCTTAACGAGGTCCGGGTTACCTGCTCCCGAATGATTGGACGCAACCCGACCGCAGCGGTTCCGTCCTGCCCCGCGGTCCAGGGCACCGGCCTGCAGTCCGTCAGCCGATGAAACTTCTGGCGGATGCTTGTGCCCCGCTACCGGTCTGAGGGCTCCGGCGGGTGTTGATCCACAGGAAACGCTGTCGGAGGAAGTTTGCTCCCCGTGGACGCCCACCATGTGGCCCAATCGCTGTAGTTCAGGCCTGCATCGTGGCCCGTGATCCTGCGCAGCGCGTTGAGACAGTGCATCTTGGTGCATGGCATGGGGTCGCCCGGCTCTGTGTGTGGCCGCCAGCGCAAGGCGGCCAGGAGATAGGGGATGGATTCCACGTCCCCAACTTCAGAAAGAAGTAAGAAGGCGTCATGGTGTCCGCCGACGGGGCAGGTCAGGACTCTCTGGGCCACCTCTTTGAGGTCGTCATTGCTGGCCGCGTCCATCCATTCGAGGTCGGATATTTTCTGGTTGGGAACCCACCATTGGTAATATAAGACGATCCCGGCTGCCGCACAAATGCAACAGACGACCGCCAGGAGGGTTAAGAACCCTTTACGAGCATTCGTCATGTTCAGCCTTGCGCAGTCTTAATGCTCGCTCGGTTCGCCGAGGATTTCGATGAGGGCTTCGTATTTTTCGTCGCGGATTTCGGGTGTTTTTGCCTCCAGGCAGAGGCGCAGGAGCGGCTCGGTGTTCGACGGGCGACAGTTGAACCACCAGTCCTCATATTCGACCGTCACGCCGTCGAGGAAATCCACCTTCCCGTCCGAGAACGTCCGCGCGAGACGCTTAATCATCCCCTGCTTGTCCTCGACCTCGAAGTTAACCTCGCCGGTCGAGTGGTAGCGCCGGAGCGGCCGGATGAGTTCGCTGAACGTCCGGTCCGGATATTTCGACAAGACCGTCAGGACTTTAAGAAGCGTGATGACCGCGTTGTCGCAGAAAAAGTTGTCTCGGTAATAGGAGTGGCCGGAGAGTTCGCCGCCGAACGGGGCGTTCGTTTCGCGCATGGCGGCCTTGAGGTAAGTGTGGCCGACGCGTTCGCGTCGCGGCACGCCGCCGTGGGCCTCGATCTCCTCCCGAAGCGCCCAACTCGACCTGAGGTCATAGATGATGGGCGCGCCGGGTTCGGCGGCCAAGACATCCGGCACGAGCAGGGCGGTGACAAGATCGTTCGAAACCGTGTCGCCGTTTTCATCGACGAAGCCGACGCGGTCGGCGTCGCCGTCGAAGCAGACGCCAAGGGCCGCGTCGGAGGCCCGGACTCTGGCCTTGAGTTCCTGGAGGTTGACTTCGCGCAGGGGATTCGGCTCGTGCTTGAATCGCCCCGCGCGCTCGAGGTTCAGCGGCTCGACGTCGATGATGCATTCTCTCAGGAGGCTGGGCACCCACTTGGAGGCCATGCCGTTGGAGGCGTCGAGGACGATTCTCATCGGCCGAATCTCGCCCGCGAACCGTTTCACGTGCAGCAGGTACGCGCTGGAGATGTCGTGCTGGCGAAGCGGACCGGTGGGGTGGCGGTCGGTGTCCGAGAGGCCCGCGACGATTTCCTTGATTTTCTCCAGGCCCGATTCCATTCCGACCGGCACGCATCCGGGACCGGTGATCTTGAATCCGTTGTAGGCGACGGGATTGTGGCTGGCGGTCACCATGATGCCGCCCAGGGCCTGGAGGCTGCCCACCGCGAAGTAAACGGCGGGCGTCTCGACTTCGCCGATGACGAGCGCGCCCGCGCCGGCGGCCCTGAAACCGTCGCTCACGGCGCGAGCCAGGCCCTCGCTCGTCGGCCGCATGTCATGCCCGACAATCAACCACTGTTCCTCCGGCTCGGCCTGCTCTTCGGGCTCGAGGCGCTCGAGGAGGTGCCTGGCGGTCGCGAATCCAACCTTCCAGGCCAGCGTCTTGTGGATTTGCTGGTCCGCGAGGCCGCGGATGTCGTAGGACTTGAAGACTGCGTCCAGGTCAACCGCCGGGTCGGCGGCCGGCGCCCGGGACTCGGCGGCCACGTCGCGCCACTTGCACGTCTTGCATTTGGGATAGTGGCGTGCGCGGCGCGCGCGACAGACGGCCTCGGTGATGGGGTATTTCTCATCGGGGCAGTGGCGCGGTTCCGATGGGTCGGCAGGCACGGCTCTCCTCCGCAGGGTTAGACCTTGAACTTCGGGCTCTGGCCGAGGAACGCTTTCGGATTGTGCCAAACGAGGCGCTCGATGAGGCTTTCCGGGAGCGTCATTTCGCGCATGACGCCGACGGTGGTGACGGTGGCAAGCGGGTCGCTGTCCTCCCAGTCGGCCGAGGAATTCAGAAGCATCCGCTCGGCGCCGAAGTCTCGGACGATGACGGCGGCTTCTTCGGCCGTCAGTTTCCCCGGATAAACCGTCAGGCCGGTCCAGCACCCGGACTGTCGGGCCAACTCGATCGTTTCGCGTGTGCAGTGGTCGATGACACAGAGGTCGCGCGGCGGATCGACTTCGAGGATGACATCGACGATGATTTCGGTTCCCTTTCGCTTTTCGGCGGCGTGGGGCGTGTGGACGATGGTTAGAAGGCCGCGCTCGGCCGCCAGTTCCAGTTGGCGGCGAAACATGCAGATCTCGTTCTCGGTGTTCTTGTTGAGGCCGATCTCGCCGATGCCAAGAACGGTCGGCCGCTCCAGATAGGGGTCGATTCGCTCGAGGACCGCCTCCGCAAGTTCCGCGTTCTCGCTTTCTTTCGGGTTGACCGAGAGGGTGCAGTAGTGCTTGATGCCGCGCTTGGCGGCGCGCGCGGGCTCGAAAGTCGTCAGGTGATTGAAATAGTCGAGGTGGCTTTCGGGATACCGGCGGTCGGTGCCGAGCCAGAAGGCCGGCTCGCAGACCGCGACGATGCCGGCCTCGGCCATGAGCCGGTAATCGTCCGTGGTGCGGCTCAGCATGTGAATGTGGGGATCGATGATTTGCATGGTCTGCTCCAATTTGCCTTGGGCCCGGATACCTCGTTGCCGAAAGCAGGAACATCCTAAGGCAAAATGGCGGGAAAATCAAGAAGTAGGGTCTTGCGGTGACACTCCAGGTGGGGTTATAATGACGGTGGCAAAGCAGGGAGGAATCGCGGTCTGAGAGCCTTCGAAGGAGGACAAGCGATGTGTGATACGTGTGGGTGCGGAAACAAAAAGAAGAAACCGAAACCCAAAAAGTAAGCCATCGATGGTGTGCAGAAACCGGGCGCCCGTTCAACGGGCGCTTTTTTTATCTCTGCGGCCTGAGCCGCACGGGATAACCCCGCGGGGCCGGGCGCCGGCCTATCGGCCCTTTTCTTCGGCGATCTGGATGGTGATGGAGTTGGTCTCGAGTTCGCCGCTCCACCAGTTCGACGGTTCGCCCGTGCCGGCGTCGGGCTGCGGATGGCGTGGGCGTTCGGCGCGATAGATGGCTTTGATGCGATAGACCCCTGGCTTTGGGAAGCCGAACAGGTTCCGGCCGAACCGCTCGTAATTCAGGCCCTTGCGGGTGGCGATTTCCTCCGGCGTGGGGGCAGGGTAGTCGTCCAGGCTCTTCCCGGCGAGCGTATTGAGGTCAACCGTCTGGCCCCAGAAGGCGCCCTCGCGGAGGTAAGCGCGGGTTTCCGGTGGACCGTCCGTATCGGCGAGCCACGGAATCACCTGCCGGATGAAAAGCGGCGCGGGGCTGTCTTTGAGCGGCGTGACCTGGATGGTCAGCGTCCGCTCGAGGCGCGTGTCCACCACGGCGCTTCGCGCCCCCGTGTTGATGAGACGAAGCGACACGATGACCGGTTCGCCCAGCGCGTAGCGCGGCTGTGTCGGCTGGAGGAGCCCCGCCAGGCCGCTCACCACTTTACCGGGCGTGTAGGCGGTCGGCTCCGGCAGGTCCACCTTTTCCTTCGGCGTTTCGGGCGGGCCTGGCGGCCCTTCGCGTGCCGGCGGGAGCCCGACGGATTCCGGCTTCTCGGGCGGGGGGGGCAGGTTCACGGCACCCACCTGGAACGACAGGCCGCCCGAGGGGATGCGGCCGCCCCCGCTCGGCGTCGCCAGCATCAGGACCAGCGTGTATCGCCCGGCGGGCAGTTCGAAGAACCTGTCCAGGTCGATGGTTTCAACGAAACTTGCCTTCGAGAGAATCAGCGCGGGCGTCGGCGGGGGCGGCGGGACTTGGCCGGTGATGACGTTGCCCTTGTCGGCGATGACGCGCCCGCTGAGGTCGCGGATACGAATCGCTCCCTGGCCCGCAAGATAGAGGTCCCCGTCGCGCTCGGCGATGGGCACCTGGAGATACGTGGCGGAGTCCTCCCCCTCGTTGGTCAGGCGCAGTTCGATAGGTTTCGGGCCGGTGACCTGAAAGACCTGCTGGAGCGGCCGGACCGTGAGGTGCAGATTCTCGCCGCCCGCGCCGCGCTCGGCCTCAGTGTCCGCCAGTTGCCTCAGGACGCGGGCTTCGGCGCTCTCAGCCTCGAAGGCATAAGCGCCGGCCAACCCGAACCGGCGTTCCACCTCCGGACTCAGCCGCTTGACCGGCGCCACGAACCGGCGGCCCGGAAGGTCCGACCGCGGCACATCGAACGATCGGACGATGCTCTCGGTGTGGATCGAGATCTTTCCGGGCAGGAGGGTTCCCTTGAGGGTTTCCAGGAGCAGCCCTTTCACTTCCCACACGAGCCGGGGCGCCACTGCCGGGTTGGCCTCGACCGACTCGACCTCGAAGTAAACCACCAATTCGGCAGACTCGTAGAGGGCTTTTAGGTCCTCGACCCTCACCGGAGCCCGCCCAGCCGACGCCGAGGACGATGCCTCAGGTTCCGGGGGTGTCGCCGCGTCCGGCGTCTCGGCTGCCGCACCCGCCGCTCGCCATCCCGGCGCGCCGGGACCTGCGGAGACCAGCAGCCCCGCGATGAGCAAGACCGCTATCCATCGGATCATGGCTGACCTCTCCTTTTCGCCTGCGTGCGGTGATAAACCGTCGCCGGTAGTTTACCTCTTCGACGCCGCTGCGTAAAGTGGGGTTCTCGCGTTGGGGTATCCGCGGCAAAGCCCGCCGCTTGGTGCACTCGTTCTGCGGGCGGTCATTTGGCCTCGACACCAAGGGCTTCGAGGATCCGCACGTCCGCCGCCGGCAGGGGATAATCTGCGATTTCGGCCGGCCGGACCCAGCGGGCGTCGGCGCATCCGAGGGCCCTGACGCGGCCGCGCGGCGACCGGCAATAGTAGCAGCGCAGCGTCACGCGAAGGTGCGAGTAGGTGTGCGTCACGTCCACGAGAGGATCGCCGACGGTCACGTCGAGGGCGCATTCTTCGGCGAGTTCGCGCCGGATGCAGTCGGCCACGGATTCACCGGAGCGGACCTTTCCGCCGGGGAATTCCCACAGGCCGCCGAGCATGGCGTCTGCCCGTCGCTTGCAGATCAGGATCCGCCCGCGGCGCCGCACGATGCCCACGCCGACCTCAATGTGGGGAATCGGCCTGCGCGGCCGGCGCATGGGAATGTTTTCCTGGAGGCCGCACTCAAAAGCGCGGCAAGCCGTGCGCACAGGGCAGCGCGGGCATCGCGGCCCGCGCGGGACACACACTTCGCTCCCCAGTTCCATGACGGCCTGGTTCCAGTCGCCGGGTTGGCGCTGCGGCACGAGCGCCTCGGCCAGGTCCCAGAGCGCGCGGCGCGCGGCAGCGCGGTCAATCGACTCCTCGACGGCGAACCATCGGGCGATGACTCGCGCCGCGTTGCCGTCGAGGGCCGCCAGCCGGTGACCGAAGGCGATGGATTGGACCGCGCCGCACGTGTATCGCCCGACGCCCGGCAGGCGGGAGAAGGCTTTCGGGTCGTCCGGCACGCGGCCGCCGTGCTCGCGGACGATTCGCCCGGCCGCCTCGTGCAGATTGAGCGCGCGGCGGTAGTAGCCCAGCCCCTGCCAGACCTTGAGGACCGCCTGTTCGGACGCCTTCGCGAGCGCCCTCGCGGTCGGGAATCGCTTGAGGAACGCCCGATAGTAAGGCAAGGCGGTGAAAACCTGGGTCTGCTGGAGCATGACTTCGGCGACCCAGATCTTGTAGGGGTCGCTCGCTCGCCGCCAGGGCAGGTCGCGCTTGTGCTTGCGGAACCAGGTAAGCAGCCGCCGCTGGAGCGACCGGCCCCGATGTACATCGGGGTTGGACAATCGCCGGTCTCCGAAGGTCCCGGCGCGCCGGGATGGCGAGCGGTGGGTTCTTCGCGGGTTCTTGGTCATGAATCACGTTTTGCACGGCAGGACCGCCGAGTCAACCCGGCGGCTAACCGGCGGCGCGCTCGAGTGCCTCGTCATACCGCCGAATCTGGTTGCCCCAATCATATTGCTGCACGTGATCGGCCAACTTGGCGAGGCGGTCCCACGGTCCCTCGACCTTCAATAGCCGCGCAAGTTTCACGCGCAGGTCCCGCTCGTCCTGGTAGAGGAACGCCTCATGCCGGTCGGCGGGCACAATCTCCGGGTAACTCAATCGCGCGGGGAGCAGCGGGAAACAACCGGCCGCCACGGCCTCGATCACCGACAGGCCGAAGAACTCGTGGATGGCCGTCGAGACGACGATGTCGGCGCGGCGGACCTGGTCGCGGTAGGCCTCGCGGTCCGGCAGGTAACCGAACCGGACGAAGCGGTCCGCGAGCCTTCGCTTTGCTTCCTCGAAGATGGGCGGCCACTTGCGGAACGTCTCGCCGACCACCGCCAGCCGAAACGGCGTGCCCTCCTGCGCCAGAAAAAAGAGCACCTCGAAGAACGCTTCCGGGTTCTTGTCGTATTCCCACCGATGATTCCACAGGATGGTAAGCGGCGGTTTTCGCGCGGTTCGCTTTCGGCCCGGCACGAACGGGCGAAGGTCCATTCCGGGGGGCATGACGCGGCTGCGGTCGGCCACCGAGTCGGTCAGACCCTCCGGCACGAAGTCCGGCATCTTGCGAAGGAGTCCTGCGACCGCCTCCAGGAACGAATCGCGGTGGAACGCCGAGTTGAACCACACCTCGCGCGACGCCAGGCACGTCGTCAAGTTCGTGAAGCCGTATTGATAATCGCGTGTGCGGCCGGGTTCCAGGGGATAGGAAAGTTGATTCTCGTGGAAATACGTGACCACGGGCAGGCCGGCCAGCGGCGCCGGCGCGAGGGCCTTCCAGTCGGCGACGCTGAGGAAATCGCTCGCAAAGACGAGGTCGAACTCTTGGGCCGCCAATGGCGCAGCCTCTTTTGCGAAGTGGAGCGCGGCCCCCCGCATCCGCCACTTCCATTTTCGCGCCGGCATCGTGAGCAGCGTCCACCGATGGCGGCTGCGGGCGCGGAGGCCTTCGAGAAAATCGGCGTGCGATCCGCCGAAGTAGGGCTCCAAAGCAAGAATTCGCAAGCCGCCGGCCACCGGCATGCTCCTTCCGGTCGAACAGTTTGCATCGTAACCGTTCGGAGGCCGATGTCAACGTTTCCAGGCGGCCTCGAACCTCCGCAGGCGGCAACTAACGCTGGCGGGCCGCGGCGAGCGGCGTTACACTGAAAGAGGCAGCGCCCAGCGCGGGGCCGGGCGGCTCTTGTCCGGAACCTGTCGAGGGGAGGAGAAACCTATGGTGACCGCAGAGAAAAACCGCGCCGGAGGAATCAGCGCTTTCCGCATCGCCCTGGCGATTGCCATCGTCTGGGCGCCGGCGGTTCTGATCCTGGGGGTCGCGACGGGTTACACGGCCACGTACGGCCACAAACTGGTCGAGGTCGTCGGCAGCGTTTACTACGGCTACGGGCCGGGATGGGGTCCCGCGCTGGTTGGAATGGCGTGGGGTTTCGCCGACGCCTTCATCGGTGTGCTCATCATCGTCTGGATTTACAACCTGCTCGGCCGGCGGGGGAAGGGATGCCGCTCGGTCGGCGCTTCAGCCGAAGCGCAGGCTGCGCCATAGCAAAAAGCCGAGGGGATGCGGCCGGCCCAATCTACGCTCCGGTCAATGCAAGAGGCCACGATCCATGCGTCTATATCTGATAAACCCGAATAATAATCCGCTGGTCAGCCTTGCCAAGAAGAACCGCTGGACGAAGTACCGTGTCTGGAAGCCTCTGGGGCTTCTGGTCCTGGCCGGCCTGACCCCGCCGGAGTGGGAAGTCAGGATCATTGACGAGAACCTCGACATACCGGACTACGGCGCCCTGCCTCGGCCGGATCTGGTGGGCATTACCGCCTTTACCTCGCAGGCGCCGCGCGCGTACGAACTGGCGGGTGAGTTTCGCGGCCGGGGCGTGCCGGTCGTTATGGGAGGTATCCATGCCACCGTCTGCTTGGAAGAGGCGATGGAACGCGTGGATTCGGTGGTAACGGGAGAGGCGGAGAGTGTCTGGCCGCAAGTTCTGGAAGACGCCCGGCGAGGCCTCTTGGAGCCGGTGTATGCCGGCGAGTTCGTGAGCATGGAAGACGTTCCGCCGGCTCGGAATGACCTGTTGACGAGCGGCTACGCCTTCGGTTCGATTCAGACCACGCGTGGCTGCCCGCTC
>Ga0307380_10006779_pt1 | contig 14981 bp, 17 predicted proteins | sample UN3MG_FD_202239 | JGI IMG/M metagenome (GOLD analysis project Ga0307380, IMG submission 202239) | Soil microbial communities from Risofladan, Vaasa, Finland - UN-3 | ecosystem: Environmental > Terrestrial > Soil > Coastal area > Acid sulfate soil | place: Finland: Risofladan, Vaasa | collected...
TGATCCGGCAAAATGTCACTGATCGAAATACCCTGGCGGCCATCAGCGCTGCCATTAAGCAGCTCGTTTCTGCTGGGCCTCGCGGAGGAGTTGACGCCATCACAAGATGACGGGGCGAGCGGCGAAACAGAGCAAGCCGGCCTGGCGCTGCTGGAGTGGACGTTAGAAAACCGGTACATCAGAGACAAAGCCAGCGGGCGAACCGCAATCTTTACACTGACCGACTACCCGTGGCTGGAGGACCTTTACAACCTCATCGGCCAACTGCAACCGGACAGCCGGGCCGTGATCCGCAAAGCCGCACAGATCGGCGCAACCGAACTGGCGATCAACCTGTCGTTCTACGTGCTCGATGGCCGGGGGAGCGTGTTCTATGCCCTTCCCCCAGGTCCCACCCAAGGCAACTTTGCCCACGCCCGGGTCGATCCTGCAATCAGCGGCAGCCCGCATCTGGCGGGCATCGCCGGGAACATCGACAACGTCGGGCTCAAGACGTTTGCCGGCGGATTCAACCTCTACATCCGGGGCACGAACGTCCCGAAAGGCGATCCCCAGCGAGCGGCGCAACTCTCCGAGGCGCCGGCGGACCTGGCAATTGTGGACGAGTTCGACCGGGTGCCACCGGCCGCGATCCCGTTGATCCGCGACCGGCTGGGGGACTCCCGGCTCAGGTGGGAAGTGGACCTCTCCACCCCCACCTACCCTGATATCGGTATCGATGCCGAATACCAAGAGACGACACAGCATGAGCCGCAGATTCTATGTACCCACTGCGAGCAATGGCACTGGCTGAATTGGAAACTAGTGCGCGGTCCTGTAGCCGAGGATCCCCACGCCCGGCTGATCTGCCCGACCTGTGGCGAGATCATAGAGCAAGCGGGGATGTGGGAGGAGGAGCGGGCGCAATGGGAGCCCCGATTCCCTGAGTGCGAGATACTCGGCTTCTGGATCCCCAAGTTATGCAGCGAGCGGGCCGACCTGGACGAAGGCTGGCAACTCAGTCAGTCCAAGCGCGACCTGGACCTGCAGGCATTCTGGAACGGCTGGATGGGCCTGCCCTATGAGCCCAAGGGGTCCCGGCTTACCCGCGAGCTGATTGCTGCCTGTGCATCGCCGGCCTACCGCACGTTTCCAGACCGGGCAACCTGGACGGCGATGGGGGTAGACGTCGGGCTCGAGCTCCACTATTGGATCAAGGAACGCCGGCCTGATGGCCGCGAGCGGACGGTTGCGATCGGAAGTGTGCTGGAGTGGCACGACCTGGATCCGCTAATGGTGCGCTACGGAGTGCAGCGGTGCGTAGTAGACGATGCGCCCGAACTGCGGGAGGACAGGAAATTCCAGCAGCGCCACAGGGGCAAGGTGTGGCTGGCGCAGTACCTGGACAGCAAAGACGCCGACCTGGCCCGCTGGGACCGCAAACGCGGCGTTGTCAAGATCGAACGCACGAAAGGCCTGGACGAGGCGAGTGCCAAGATCCAGCTCGGGATCGACGAGCTGCCGGCAGATTGGGAGAATGTACCGGATATCGTCGAGCATTTGACAGCCAGCATCAAGGCCAAGCGGGTATTGGAGGATGGAAGCACACGCTATCATTTCCCGAGGACCGGGAAACCGGATCACCTCCACCACGCAAAGTTATACTGCGAGGTGGCGCTGAGTATCTTGCCGGCCAGCCCGGCAGTGAGCGACGAAAGCGGCGGCGGCGACGAGTTACCGGCGACGGGCAGGGGGCAGTATTACATCCCCGGCGGCGAGGGCTCGATGAGGGGTAAGCTATAGTCTATAGCCTGTGGAATTATGATCATAACGGCATAGGATAGGCTGACGGCAAGATGACACTAGGTTGACACCAAACTGACAACAAGGTGACAGCAAGATGACAATAGACAAAGAACAAATCGAACAGCTCTTACAGGACACGGCGAAAGTAGCCGGGATGGATGCTAAAAAGCAACTGGCGACATACGTGCGCCTGTTGCCGATGATCGTGCAGATCCTGAGCGATATCGCCGGGCACTTGACGCAGATCGCGACAAAGATCGCTATCGCCAATGGAATCGAAGCGGACGCAGACGCCGAGACAGACGAGCACGGGGAGGGTGGAGGGACGTAACAGATGGGTGCACCTGACAAGCCTACCGTCCAGGTAGGCAAGACTCCCCAAAGCCAGATCGCTACCGAAACGCCGACGACGACCGCGCCGGGCGTACAGCACCAGTTTTTCGGTGCATACGGCTACTGGCTGGGCGACTCCGAGCGGCGCTATGGCCGGCTGCAATCGGCCCGCAACCTGCCAGAGAAAACCAAGCTGGAGATGCTGCGCGACCCGGTGATCGCATTGGCGATGGGGTTCATCACCTCGTCGCTAGTCAAGGCCAACCGGGTCATCGAATGCACCGACGAGAGTAAACGCCTGTTCTTCGAGGCGATGTTTCGGGGGTGGGAACAGGAGTTCATCATCCAATCCTCAATGGCCGTAGCGCTGGGGTCCTGCGGGCTGATCAAGCGCTGGTCGTTCGAGGTCCCCCAGCCCCAGGAGATTGACGCGCCGGCGGTGTGGAGCGCGACGGCGACTCCGTACATCATCCGGGGATTCGACCAGGCCTACCCGATAACGACGACGCCCCGGTTCGACGATAAGGGCCGGCAGTTTCAGGGAATGTTCATCGCCGACGGCGAGATTGACGTGTTTTTCAGTCTGTGGATCACGATGGGCCAGGCACGGGCGTTCGGCGCCTATGGCGGATCGGGCCGGCTGGAGAACGTCTATAAAGACTGGTGGCCCAAGCAATTCGGGCGTGATCTGTACCTGGTGTGGTTACAGAAGCAGATCAACCCGGCGACAAAGGTCGGGTATCCGCCGGGCAGTACCGGAGGCAAAAAGCATCAGGACATCGCGCTGGCGACCGGGGACAGCGTGCGCAGTGGCGCGACGGTAGCACTGCCGTCGGATATGTACCGGATCGTGGATCAGATGACGGGCGACGAGCGGCTGTCGGCGGTGAACAAGTGGACGCTGGAATTTCTGGAATCGAGCCGTAGCATCGGGCAATTCTACGAGCTCGACGATCACCACGACGCCAAGATGAGCCTGGGGATGCTGCTACCCCCTCAGATGTACCTGAACGTCAAACAGTCGGCGCTCGGGGGTCCTACCACGGCGGACGTTCTGACCAAGCTGGCCGAGGACCTGCTGATGATGGACGCGGCGGACATCGACCGGCACGTCAATGACTACGTGTTCGCGCCCGTGGCCCGGGCCAATTTCCCGCCGGACTCGCCGCGGGTGCGTGTGCGAACGGTGGGACTGACGTCGGAGATCCGTAGCCAGCTTTTCGAGATCATCAAGGGACTGTTGAGCAGGGCAGACGTGGATCCAAGCTCGGTCGACGTGGATGAGAGTTTGCGTCGGCTGGGGGTTCCGATTGTGGAGGCGACGGTGAAACCAAAACCAGATCAGGAAGGGGAGGAGAATCCTGACGAGGAAATCGAAGAAGAGGCGCATGAGCCGCTTGGGTTCCAGAGCGAGCCGCCGGGGCCCCAAGCCGGCGCGGGAACAGGTGTGGCTGATCAGACGCAAGATGAGGCGAACCCCTCGCGGGCAACGTTAGAGGCAATGGTCGAGGAGGATCTGACGCCGGTGCCGGGGATTGCGGAGATCATCCCCTCTGAGGCCGACGTGCGGCGGGCGGTGCGACAGTTGAAAATAGCACTGCCGGAGTTATTCGAGGATGAGGAGACAGGATAAGCAGGCCGTAGCGGCGCTGGGTGCGTACTTCCTGACGATCCTGGCGATCCTATGGCTACAGGGACGATGATCGATGCCCGGCATAGTTGATCCCCTGCATCCCGTCTCGCCCTACCCTCGCCTGCGCACGATCGCAGACCGGCGCAAGGCGCTGGATTTGTACACAGAGACATTTAACAAACGAGTGGCTGACCTGGCTCAGCAGCTCCACAGCGGGCAGATGGGGATTAGTGCCTGGGAAGTGGCGATGCGTGAGGAATTGCGCGTCCTCCATACCAACGCACTGGTGATCTCCTACGGGGGAGAGTGGAACGCAGTACCGTTCACTGAGTGGGGCCGACTGGGCGGGCACATCCGGGGGCAGTACCAATACCTGCATCGCTATGCCCGGCAGGTCCAGCAAAGCGCGATGAACGCTCTCTCCGGGGGCACGTTCTACTCGGAGAAGTATTTGCAGTGGCGCTCGAAGCTATACGGGGGCAATGCGCGGGCGAGCTTTTACCGCGGGTTGGCGCAAGGCTTGCTCCCCCAGGTGCCGGGAGATGGAAAGACGCAGTGCAAGTCAAACTGCCGGTGCGAACTGCGATTCGAGGAAGGGGATCAACCGGGGTTGCTGCGAGTTTATTGGGTGATCAATCCTGATGCCGAGAATTGTCCAGATTGCCAGGCACTATCAGCAGAATGGGCACCTTATGAGTTATGGCTACCTATTGGAATGAGTACCAGAGAATGGACTACTTGGTGCCCTAGACTCAGAGAATGTCATGCTTACTAAGAATAGCCTTCACTCTTTTTTCTGTCAGCTCAGATTCCCATATTCTGACGACAGTATAGCCGCATTTCACAAGATAAGCATCCTGTGCCTTGTCTCGACGCTTTTGTGCCTTTTGTCTCTCGGTCAGTGGTTCAAAACGGGGATGCCCATGCCAATAATCTCCATCAGCCTGAATAATCAAATCCCCGATACGAATGTCTACTATGAATTTAGGCTTGATGAAATAAGAAGGTTCAAAATCGACTCCGAATTCTCTCAGCATCTCTCTTATTCTGTATTCAAGGCCAGATGGTTGTTCACGTTCCAGCCGCTGATGGCCTTCGAACAATCGTTGCATGACCCTCTTAACAATCTTCGGATGTTTCTTGCGCCACTCTTTGACTTTCTTCCTTGCTTCCTGAGTATACATAGGATTATTAGCTTTCATATAATCACTTGCCGCCTGATGGACCAGGCGATCGGTTGCCTCTTGGTTCAGGCACAATCCAAGCCTATTTGCCTTGTCACGAACCTGGATGTGATCTGCCCACAGATTTTCAGCAACTGCTTCAGCTCCATTAGCGGGGTAATGTTCTATCAAGTACTCAATATCTTTTCTAGACCAGCGAGGGATTCCGTTAGGTCGTCTTTCAGGGGAAAGTTGCATCAAGCAATCTCGACAATAATCTCCCTTTCTATAACCATACTTGCCACAGCCAAGACAAATCTTTCCCTCGGTCCTTTCCCGTTTAGGAGCATTAGCATGATTGCGGCAAGCGATCGAACAAAACCGTTTCTGATATTTGCCTCGTTGTGTGGTTTTCCCAACAGGGTTTCCACAGTATTCACAAGGATATAATGGATCTGATGACATTTTGTCTCCTTGCAGTGGTATGCAGGGACTATACCCCAATATACTCAAGATGGCAAATGGGACTATAGCGAATTATGACCATCCCTCCGGGCCGGCTGTTCCTGATCGCGTTTCTGAATGCGCTAGGTCTGATCTGGCCGGTGCTGTACACGATGGTGTTATGGGCAGCGAGCAAAGACAGAGCGAATGAGACGATTGCGAATCCTTGACTATCCCTGGCACCAGGTGCACTCCTACCGGCTTCACAAAGCGCTGCCGGCGGATTTCACGTACCTGGAAACGCGCACGTTTCTGTGGAACGTAGCCCAGCGCCCGGTCCCGATGAACTTCGCCGGCGGAATCGCCGCCCAGGACGTGAACCCGCGAGACTATGACTTAGCGATCCTGCACCTGGACCAGTGGTGCGATGGCCGTCATAATCTGCGCGCGCTATCCTATAGGATTATGAACCTAAGCGCACAGGATATCCCACGCATCATCATCATGCACGGCACGCCGGATGATGCCGAGAATCGCTTGACGATCCTGCGGTTAATCGACGATCTACCGGTCGTGTGCAATTCCGAACAGGCGGCGGCGGAGTGGGACGGCGGGGATGAACGCATTGACTGCTACGGGCTGCCACAGTTTCGGACGATCATCCACGGCTACACTGTAGACGAGTTCGGAAACGAGCCGCTGGAAAATCGCCGGCAGGAGATCATCACGATTTGCTCGGGCGGCAATTGGAGCCGGATCTATCACGGGATTCCACTGGTCGAGCGGTTGATGCGGGACGTTCCCCTGATCTGGTACGGCCCACGGGGAAATCGGGACTGGCTGAGTAACTACGACGACTATCGTCAGATGCTGGCCACCTCGTTGATCTACTTCTCCCCTACCCGACGGGCACCGATGCCGGGCGCACGCACTGAGGCAATGTTGAGCGGCTGCTGTATCGTCACTGTGCCGGGGAACGACGTCGAGACGTACATCGATCACGGCAGAACCGGCCTGATTGTCAACACGTACATCGAGGCGCGCAACACATTGCTGGCACTGCTCAAGTGGCCCGATGTGGCGTACAAAGTCGGACAGCTTGGGCGGGAGGCGGCGCGAAAGCTATTTTGCGCAGAGTTGTTCCGGGAGGAGTGGCTGCGGGTACTGGAGGGGATTGGGGTATGGACCTCGTAAGCCGTGAGCCGCCCTGGCGGGTCCAGTTCGAGATTACACACGAGTGTAACCAGAACTGCCCGCTATGCGACCACCGGATCAAGTTCAGTCGTTACAGGGGGATGACTCCCAAAGATTACGGATACATCGTGTCGTGCCTGGGACCGTCTCGGTTCAGGACCGCCGATCTGATCGGTGGCGAGCCGCTGGTGCATCCCAAGTTCGATTGGTTTGCTCAACGGATGGTAACGGACTTTAAATCAGCTCAAGTTCGGGTGCGCACGAATGGCCGGTTGATGCCCCAGGTCCGGGAGCGCAACCCTCAGCTATTCGACCGGTTGACGTGGATCCTACAGACGTATCCCGGATTCAACGATGAAGTCGTCGTTGCGATGGTGGATCTGCCGAATGTGAAGATCCTGAAATTCGAGGGCTTCTGGAATCCGTACCGCGACCCGGATCTGGATGAAACCACAGCCCGGGAAGTTCGCTTGAAATGCAACTACCACGTGCGCCTGGTTGGCACGAAATTATACAACTGCTGCCTCGCCAACGGGATCGAACAGTATTACGAGACGGATCCCGTACACGTGCAGATAACGCCGAATTGGCGAGAAGATTGGTGCAAGCTGGAGACCTGGAAAGCATGCCAGCATTGTTTCCGAGCTATAGAGCGATTCGGGGGCAAGGTCGAGGGCGTGCCTGTAGATTTATGATCATAACGACATAGGAGGAGTAAGCGATGCAGGTTTTAGTGACAGGTGACTGCGGCAAAATCGGGGTCCGGGTACGACGGTTACTGGAAGAAGCCGGCCACACGGTGATCGGTTTCGACGTCAAACGCACCCCAGCCGAGGATATTTGCAATCCTGACGCGTTGAAAAGCGCGACTGCCGGCTGTGAGGTCGTGGTCCACTGTGCCGCGATCCCCCATCCCCATCACGGTTCGCCCGGACACTACTTCGATCTCAACGTGCACGGTACGAAATACGTGCTGGAGATCGCATCCCGGGTCAAGGTGCGGCGGGTCGTGTACATCTCATCGACCGGCTACTATGGCTGTGACGTACACGACGGCCAGATCAACCTGCTCTATCTGCCGATCGACGAGGTTCACCCGCCCGGGTTGGCTCACCTCCTGACCGGCGGAATGGAGATCTACAACGTCAGCAAGGTGATGGCCGAGCAGCTCGTCGCGTTCTACGGCACGAATCAGATCCTGGAAACGATGGTACTACGCCTCGCGCCGGCGAACCCCAAGTCGTGGCAGTATCGCGGAGGGTTCAGCTGGACTGCCTGCGGTAACGATAGTTGGAAACGCGGCTGCCTGTTTACCAACTGCCATCCCGACTACGCCGCCCAGGCGATCCAGCTCGCCGTCGAGGCAGAGGGTCCCTTCTGGTACGAACCGTTCAATATCACCGACCGATACACTCACCGCTCGATCGACGTGCGGGAGTTCGCGCACCGGGCCTACCCCGGCGTGCCGGTCAGCAAAAGCCTGGAACAACACGACAGTTTGATCACGCCGAAAAAGGCGATGGAGGTGTTGGGGTTCAAGCCGTGCACTGCATTGGAGTAATGAAGGAGTAGCAAATTAGCAAAGGAGCGGTCCGGGGGGTTCACCATGGAGGCCGGTACCAGGCCACCACCCTTCACCGGGTAGGGTGTCAAATACCAGGAATTCCCCTCTCGCGGCCGGGCTGCTCCCTCGTCCACCTTTATTGTACAGTAAAATAGCAGAATGTCAAGATACATACGATACAAACGATGAAAACCTTATTTATTCCGTGCAGCTTTGATGGGTTGCCGAAGGACTCGGGATCGATCCGCCTGCGGGCAGAGTGGGTGTGCCGGCATTGGGATGGGGCGGAGGTATACGACGGCTCGCAGCGGTTTGCGGGTTACGACCTGTACGTATTCCAGAAGGCCTACCTGGTGGCGCGCACGCAGCAATGGATCCTGGACGTGGCACGCTGGCGGGATGCAGGCCAGTGCCGGCTGGCATTCGATCTGTGCGATCCCGACTTCCTGGACTCTGAGCACGAGCGACGGATGAGCTACATGCTGCCACATTTCGACTTTGCCGTGGCGACTACCGAGCCTATTGCCGAATACCTGGCCCGGTGGCTGCCGGCCTACGTGATCCCCGATCGCGTGGACGTAGAGGAGATCGCCGGAATCGCGCCTCAACACAGGCCGACCGACACACAGGAGCCGCGCCTGGTGTGGGCCGGCTACGATCGCAACGTGGCGGCGCTGGAACCGCTGAGACCGATAATCGAGGAATTGGGTCTGGAGGTTAAGGTACTAGCAGTGGCTCAGCCGATCCCGTTTCGAGATTTCTGGCAGCATCTTCTGGCGTATGACATCTTGCTCAACCCGCTACCAGATGATGGGCAATTTCGTTACAAGAGTGATAACAAGACGTTGATCGCCTGGACGCTGGGGTTGCCGGTGGCACGGACAGCGCAGGAACTACGCGAGTTATGTGATTCTGAATGGCGACGGGCGGAATCACTGACCCGCTGGGTCGAGGTGCGCACGGAATGGAACATCGAACGCAGTGTAGTACAGTGGCAAGAGATTGCCGGGGAGAGGTGGTGTGATGAGTAGAGGACAGCCGCGAACTCAGTACGAACGCACCTATGTGCTACTCCCTCCAGGTGCGGGGGAGGAATGGCCGATTGCCGCGCTCCATGCAACCTGGGGGAGCCACCGTTATACGGTTGGCGGAAGTGCCGACGATGCCGGGATCGGGGACCTGGACGTGCGGCGGGTGATCGCCGTCAACCCCCATCTGTGGCCGGGGCCGGTTGAGTGGTTTTTCAACGAGTATTATCCCGGCGCACAGGTGACGATTATCCGGGCAGAAACGCCGCAGGCCCTGATCGAGGCGCTGACCGACCCACAACCTCCCCCACCTCCCCGACCTGGCACGTACACCCTACGCGGTGTTCACGACCGGGCCGGCGCTGATTGGCTGAAAGCCGAGGGCCTCGCGGGTTGGTGCCTGATCCCTGTCTATCTCAACACGTCGCCACAGGACTTGCAGCTTGGCGGGTACACTGAGGCCGGGGTCCGGGTTCTCGTCAACCTGCGATATTCCTATGCTGTGGATGATGGCGGGCAGGGGACGATGCCGGGGCCGGACCAGATCACAGCGTTCGAGAACGCCTGCATCGGGACGATGCGCACGAATCCCACAGCGTGGGGGTTCGTGTACTGCAACGAGATGAACAACTCGAGAGAATGGCCGGCGGGTTTCTCACTCGCTCCCGATTACTATCAGGAATCTTACAACCGTGTGTGGGCGGCAAAACCGGACGGGGCACGATTGCTGCCCGGTGCGATCGATCCTTACAATCCGGGCTGGGAGGATTGGCGCGTAGCTTGGAACGCGGTGCTGGGGCGGCTTGATGGCTGTGATGGCCTGACCTGGCACGCCTACACCCACGGTCCAGATCCTGCGCTGATCTGGCACCATAAACAATTCGGCGATGATCCGTTGACCGGTGTGTTCTACGACTTGCGTGTGTTGGAAAGCCAGCAGGCGATCATCCCAGACAAGCTCAAGGACAAGATACAGGTCGTGACCGAGTGCAATCATTTCGTCAAACGCGATGGCAAGATCGGCTGGGAGGCTGATTCGGGGCAATGGGTGACAGGTGCCTACCAGTATTTCGCCAGCCGTGGTGTTGCCGGTGCCTGTCTGTTTCGATTCAATCATAACGACTGGAAGTTTGGCAACTTGCCAGCCGTACTCTGTGAACTTAGGAACATAACGCCATAGCAAGAGGAGGGACGGAGAACGATGCGTATTTTCTGTGGCGAGCAAGACAATGCAGCGAATTACTACCGAGTTCGCGCTCCACTGTCGGTGGTCCGCTACCGGACACAGCACGACGTGCACGCCGGACGGATCAACTCAGGAATCGCCGATGGCTATGACGTGCTATGGCTACAGCAGCACGCTGATCCTACCACCGAGCTGATCGCGTATGAGTTTCAGCAAAACGGCGGGCAGGTTGTCTATGACGTAGACGACTGGCTGTTCGGATTGCCCGCTTCCTGGCCGTGCTACGATCACTATTTCATACGTGGCACAGGCCAGCCCAGGGATCGATTGATCTTTCACGAGCGCCTCTTGCGCCGGGCCAGCGTGATCACGTGCTCGACTGAGTACCTGGCACACAAGTTGGAGGAGTACCTGGGGCTCACTGCCGAAATCGTCAAGGTTCTGCCGAACTGTATCCTCATGGGGGATTGGGACGTCATTCCAGAAGTCGGCCACGAGTTAGACGGCCCGGTGCTGGGGTGGTTCGGGACTGAAAACCATTGGGACGACTGGTGGGAGATCACGCCGGCGGTCGATGAGGCGCTGGAGAAATGTAACGGGCACCTGGCGCTGATTGGTTCGCCGGAGTTGGTATCGATGTTCTCCCCTCGCCTGGCTGCACGGACACAAATTCACGACCTGGTCAAGATGCGCGACTTTGATCAGATTCGCCGGCTGATCAAAACATTCGACGTCGGCCTGGCCTGGTGCACCGACCGCACGGAGGCGAGCAAGTGCCGGTCGCCGCTAAAAGCATTCCAGTACGGGGCAGCGGGTGTGCCGGTGGTGGCGAGCCGAACGGTATATGGGAATCTGCAAAAGTTTGCTGGTGAGTTTGGTGTGATCGCTGATGATGCTGATAACCTGCTCAGTACACTCCTGGAGGCATTCGAGAATCTCGATCTGATGAAGCAACGGGCTGCCAAGTGGAAACAGGAAGTATGGACCTCACACAGCTACGAGACACAGGCCTTACGCTGGCTCGAGGTCCTGGAGTGAAGCAACGGGAGATCGATCAGATGCAACAGCGGTGGGTAGAAGATCGAGCGGTGGGCAGAGCATTACACATTGGCAGTGGTCCGAAGCCGATCGCCGGTGCCGTGAACCTCGATCCGAATCCTGATCGCTGGCGTTGGATCGACGTATCAGGAGACGCACTACGATTTCCGTTTCCAAATGGTACATTTGACAGCATCGTCAGCAGTCACGTTCTACCCGCACTGGATGATCTACCGCGGGCGTTGCGAGAAATGGCACGGGTACTACGTCCTGGCGGGATAATGGCCCACGTCGTGCCGGATCGTCGCTATGCACCGAAACGAACCGACAAGCGGTTTCCGTGGGACCGGCAGCGGTACGAGTTTTATGGCCCGGATGACCTCCGGCCGTTCCTGGAAGTTCTGACCGACGTGTTTCAGATCGTCACACTGGAAAACTTCCGGGCATTCAATTGGTCATTCAAGCTGGAGGCTGTGAGATTATGAACCTAATCACATACATCGTCACGCTCAACTGGAACACGACGCGTCTGCTCAAAGAGATGGCGTTGAGCGTGCAGCGAACCACGCCAGAGTGTCACAAATGGATCATCGTGGACAACGGCAGCAAACAAGACGACTGGCGGGAGCTCGAGCTGTGGACGCAGATCTGCGGATTGCATAACAGCCGGCACGGTCTCCTCCATCGCTATGAGGAAAACCAGGGGATGATCATCGGCCACAACCAGGCCTTTGACCTGGCAGCGCAGTGCGGTCAGCCGCACGAGATCGTGATGATCGACACGGACGTAACCGTGTTCGAGCACGGATGGCTCAGCAAGGTACGGGCCTGGGCTGATCAGCATCCCGAGGTGGGAATCGTCGGATTGGAACACGCCCGCCACGAAAAACGAGCCCCCGCGATCTTCCTGGATCCGGCCGGATACTGGTACATCCACGAGGACCAACCCGCCGAGCCGACGGAGGGGGAGAGCGTTGGCCTGGGGATGGCGCTGATTCGCTGGCCTGTGTTGGAGGCCTGCCTGCGTTTCGATCCCGATTTCCACATCTACTACAAACAGGATGACGACCTCTGCTTTCAGGTCCGGGCGGATCTCGGGCTGGAGGTGTGGGCATTCCCGATTGGCTGCAACCACTGGGGATCGGGCAGTCTCAAGTCATCTGACTATCAATGTGCCGGCTGTTCCGGCAAGTCCGAGTTCGACGAGTTGAAACGACGGAATCAGGAGTATTTTGTCGAGAAGTGGGGTTGGGCGTTGCGCGGCCGCCGGGGAACATTGACAGAGGAAGCGCAGCACCTGGCCGAGACGAAACAGGATATGCGGGAGCGCAGGGGAGGGTGATATGAAACCGCGCAAGGTCGTGATGTTCTATCCATACATCAACGAAGCCGCAATCGAGCGAGCTGTGGCCGTTTTGCGTAGCCGCTGGATTGGGGAAGGAGACACCGTCAAGGAGTTCGAGCAGGCACTGTGTGATAGATTCGGATTTGTCCACGCGCTGGCGCTGTGCAACGGCACCGCGGGCCTACGACTGGCGCTGGCTGTGGCCGGCGTGGGGCCGGGTGACGAGGTGATCACCACTGCCATGACCTGCACGGCGACGAACACGCCTATCCTGGAACAGTTCGCCACGCCGGTTTTCGCGGACATCCAACTGATGACCGGTAACATCGATCCGGCAGACATCGAGCATCGCATCACCGAACGTACACGGGCGATCATGTGCGTCCACTGGGGCGGGTATCCCTGCGATATGAACGAGATCATGGAGATCGCCGAGAAGCGCGACCTGCCCGTGGTCGTGGATGGCGCCCACGCACTGGGGGCGTCGTATCGTGGGCGGCCGGTCGGAGACATTGCCGATTTCACGATGTTTTCATTTCAGGCGATCAAGCAGTTGACCACGGTCGACGGCGGCCTGCTGACGATGTGGAGCGATGACTACTACACGGAGGCCCGTATCCGGCGCTGGTTCGGGATCGACCGGATCAACCGCACGCCCAGCACGGAATGGCCGGGATACCACGATTGGCCGCAGGAGTTGACCGGATACAAGTATCACATGAACAATGTCACGGCGGCGATTGGCCTGGGAAACTTGGAGGACATCGACCTCCTGCTTGACCGGCGGCACGAGATCGTCAAGCGCTATCGCCGTGCACTGGCAGAGGTTCCCGGTGTTTGTTTGTTCCAACAGGATACAGATCGAGTCAGTGGAGACTGGCTGTTCACGATCCACGTAGAACGAAGGAGCGATTTCCACCGAGCGCTGCTGAGCCGAGGCATTGAGACATCTTGTTGTCACATTCGCAATGATCTGCATCCCGTGTTCGGCCCGTTGCGTGACGATCTGCCTACTCTGGATTGTTACCAGAATACATACATCTCGATTCCTCTCCACAACCACCTGACGGACGAGGATGTGGAGTACGTGATCGACAGCATCAAGCAAGGCTGGTGATGGCACATAGGCGACACGCTACAATGCCGGGTCAAATCGACTGGCAGAACCCCAATAGTATCTGGTACACGTATACACAGCTACACCGGATGCAGCCAGATGGAGACGATTACCCGCGCTACCTATGGGTGAGAGATCGTATTCCCGAGGGTTCGAGGGTGCTGGACGCGGGCTGTGGGGCGGGCCAGTTCGCGCTAAATATCACGCGGGATCGGGGCTGTGAGGTATGTGGGGTGGATGTAGTGCCCGAGTTCGTGGAGCGTTGCAATAGGATTGTGCGCAAGCAACTCGGAGACCTGGCCGGCTGGGGTTGGTTCGTGTGCGCCGATTTCAGCAAGATGACCACTGACCAGGTGCAGGCCTTTGGCCCGTTCGATGTAGTAACCGCAATGGAGGTGATCGAGCACCCGGTCGACGTGCGGGGATTCCGTGACAATGCCTTGCTTGCATTGAAACCGGGGGGCAAGCTGATCATCACGACGCCCCATCCGGACAGCCGGTCCGTGGGCTACGGGTATATGTATCGTCACGCTCACCATGTACGAATGTGGACTCGGTGGCGGCTTGAGCAAGTATTCGGGCTGACGATAGACTACAGCGAGATCACACGAGATCAAGAAACAGAGCGGGGAGGCACTGTCTCGCACATCGGGGGAGTGTGGATCAAGGAAGAATGATGAAAACTGTAACGTTTCTCTACGAATACGGGCACCACGAAACGGCTGTAGTGACAGTGGGGCAGAGGGAGTATCGCAGGTTTGAGCCGGTAGTGATCCCGAAAAAAGAGTATAGATTCGTGGTCAAAAAGGCGTATGCGTATTGCTTCGACTCAAGGGAAACTGTCATGACCGATATCACCCCTTGGGCGGCCGAGGTTTCTCCCGACCTGTATGAAGGAGATATTACAGTCATCATTCCGCAGTACAGGACACTTCCACTCACTCAACGAGCAGTGCATAGTTTCAAGACGATCTATCCCGATGTGCCCTTGATCGTTGTCGATGACGGCAGTCAGGACAACAGCGTCAAATGCATTCGTGAAATGGCAGATGGTTATCCCGTGACTAGCGCGGTCATTTTGCCGAAGAACGTGGGTCACGGTCCCGCGCTCCACGCGGGCATAGAACACGCCACGACCCGCCGGGTTTTCA
>Ga0307380_10006782_pt1 | contig 14979 bp, 13 predicted proteins | sample UN3MG_FD_202239 | JGI IMG/M metagenome (GOLD analysis project Ga0307380, IMG submission 202239) | Soil microbial communities from Risofladan, Vaasa, Finland - UN-3 | ecosystem: Environmental > Terrestrial > Soil > Coastal area > Acid sulfate soil | place: Finland: Risofladan, Vaasa | collected...
GCACCATGACGGCCAGGGCCGTGCCCTGAGCGGACTTCTGCTCGAAACCGCAAAAAAGAACCAGCACGGGTACGACGACGGCTCCACTGCCCAGTCCCAGGGCGCCGCTGATGATACCCGCACCAACGCCCAAGACAATAAAGGCCCACCAATGACCTGGCAGCAGAGCTATCATCTGAAAACTCCAAAAAATGAAGCGCACATCTGCACAAGTGCGCAAGCCCGTTTCTTGCTTGTGCTCCTACGCTCTTGTGTGAGCTGTACAATAGTCCGAGCATCCAGGAACAAAGACATTCTACGTTTCTCCTGGGCGTTCGCAACATAAATCTTCGAAGACGCCTAAGAATGACGCCATCATGGTCATGCCGGGGAGATTATTCACAAGCGCCTCGGTATGTGAATATTCGCGAGCAGTCTGGCATTTGATTTCCTCGGAATTGCTTTTATTCGAGACATTCATGACCTCATTTGACTGTATAAAACGCGATTCTTCGGCCGGGCTCAACTTTTTTGAATAAAACTACTCTCGACGAAGGACGACAGGATAGAACAAGGGGAGGCCTCCACGTTGGTTTGAGGCCGATTTGGCCAGGAAGTTTTGAACCTGGTTTGAAAGTAGGAAGTCTGATAAGCATTGAGCTCCTTGAATGTTGGCTTCACGAAACCGCTCAGGGTTTGCTTCCATGACAATGTAAGGTCTGCGCATGGCCGGGTCGTTCTCCACCAGGATTTCCATTCCTTGTACCTTGTGCATCTTGCCGAATAAAACAGGCATTCGCCCAACTACCACATAAGCATTGTGCTCTGCGGCGAAATTGAGAATGTCCAGATGGTCTTTCCTTTCGTCTTTGAGGAACCAGTCGCCTCGCGGCTGGATGCCTGCCTTTCTCCACAACTTGTGGCAGACCTCCCGGCTACCAATGTCCTGAAAGTCCACGAAGTTGGCACGATGAGCTGCGATTCGTTGGAACGCCTCGGAACCGTCGTTGAGTCCGCGGATCTCGGCAGGGTCGTTGGATGGGCCGACAATGACGAGCTCGTTCCGGGTCCACGGCCGCATATGGGTGCCGTGGCCATCGGCTACCAGATCGCTTGTGATATCCCCGGAGTGCATAGTGAGCAGGTCAACCTTGCCCTCACGGAGTGCCTCGGCCAGCTCCTCGCGCTGACCGGTGGCGACCAGTTCGACGCTATAGCCGGCTTCCTGCTCAAACATCTGGCTGATCTCCTGCCAAAGTCCGGTCATAGTCATCCCGCCAATGACGGCAACCCGGACAACACCCTGCCTGGTAACTGAGGGGGAATTAACCGGCTGGCAATTCACACCGCTTATTAAGATAACAACAAACAATGCTATTAACCCATAACATTTCATAGATGTCATTCTCCTATTCTAAAGGGGGCTGATTTACGCCATTACTACCTGTCTGCCATTGCACATCTTCATGTCCCGGGTCACCTACTCCACATCCCAGGTACGCTCCGGAATAGCTTTCAACGTGCCCGTCCAGAAATACAAGGTTCGCCCTGCTTTCATGCCTGGCCACGACCGAGTAATCCTCCTTTGAAGGTACTGTAGCCGAATATGGTCCAGGAGCATCGGCCATGAAAACCAGTCGCTCCGGTTGGGGAATCTCACACAACCTATGGGCTTCAGGCCGTATCCACGGTGACAGATACATGTTCATGGCGTACGAGAAGAAATAAGGCTTTGCGTCACGAAGCGCTTTTGGGCAAACGAAGATTGAATCGTCTCCAGGCCGCGGTTGACACCCTGCAGCGACAAGCTCTTTGTAAGGCTTTTCACCCGCATAGGGGGCAAGACAGTTGAACCAGTCCTCTGCACGCTCAATTTTGTGCGTTGGCTGAATACCCTGCCCCCGGCGGGGGATGCCGCCGTCATATTCGTCCACATAGCAATGTAAGGCTATGCCCCATTGCCGCAAATTGGTCCTGCACAAAACCGACTTAGCCGCCGCCCGGGTTCTTGCTAACACCGGCAGCAAAATCCCCATCAGCACTGCGAGAATAGAAATGACCACGAGCAGCTCGACCAGCGTGAAGCCCAGACCGCGCCTGCCCGTATTCATCCGCTGTACGGCCCCCTTACGAGATCTACGTGAGCCGGCGTTAAATTCACAAATATCCGATATGTCCATTTTGGCCTATTACCTGCGATGACTTGCCAACAAGGCTGGCACAAGGATTACGTTGCCGGTTCTAAGGATCGTGAGCCAACCAGTTCTCTACGAGCGTTTCCAGATCTTTGTAATCAACTATCTCGTCTTCGTTAATGTCTCCATCAGGTCCCGGGCCTGTTTCCTCCCAGTCTCCAGCTAACTCTGCATAGTCCAAAAAGTTGACACAACCATCATGGTTGAGATCTGCTTCGTCATACACGATGGCGACAATCTCCAGGTAGGGGCGGGGGCGGGTCCCGGTAATGTCCTTGGAGTTGAACGTGAATCCGATGGATGGGTCTGACGCGGTCAGATAGAAACTGACATTGTCACCGCCGCGAATGTCATTGGCCAGCGCCTCGGGCAGGCTCAGAGTGAACCGCTGGATGGGAAAATATGCGTCTCCATAATACAGGTTGCTAAATGTTCCGACCGAAACGTCATTGCCGTCGTTCAGATAGTTGTCCTTGGTGTTCCACATCAGCTCCGTCTCCGACCACTCATCGGCAGCGATCCAGCGAATCTCAAACCGGCCTCGACCCTGGCCGAAGCGGGGGTGGCCCGGTGTTGTTTCTTCGACGACCTGCAGGGAAATATCGCGAATCGTCCAGTTCTGCGGTCCGAACTCCACATCCAGGGATGCGACTTCCGAGGCGAGGTTGAATTGCATAAAGCTATCCGTTAGTCCTACGATGTCGCCCGACGCGTTACCGGCGGCGGAACCACAGACTGATAACGCGCCTTTGGTTCCCAAGTTCTCGTCCGGCGCGTTCTGTCGCACGAACGTATCGGCTGTCGCGGTCGTTTGCACGACCACGAGCGCCGCGTGAGTGATGTGGCAGACAGCAAGCACCACAAGAGCTCCGTAATAGAAGCATAATCTCGTCAGCGCCATTGTTTACTCCTCCAACACAGTTACCATATTGGTTAACACGGCCTATTAGGTTGAAATGCCCTCTTTTTTGGTTGCGTAGGGCATCACGCTCATTCGAACTGCCTGGACTCTTTGGCGTCCCGATAGAGTGGCTGGCCATATTCTTCGATTCCGTAGGTCCGGATTATCTGCTGCGCCTCTTCCGAGGCCAGGAAACTCACGAACTCTCCAGCTATTTCCGCTCCAGGCGTTGCACCCACCGGCTGGCATAGTGCGTGGTAAACATTCACGAGCACGGGGTCGCCTTTGAAAAGCAGGCGCAGATGGGGCGTGTTCTTTTTCCCGACAATCCAGGTGCTGTTGTCGGTCATGAAGTAGCCGTTCTGAGCATTGGCCCGGAGTAGCGTGGCCATCATGAACTCGTGAGTCGGAATATACCATAGCCCTTCCGGGTCGATTCCCGCTTGCCGCCAGATGGCCATTTCCCTCTTGTGCGTACCGGAATCGTCCGCCCGAGAAAGGAACTTGGCTTTCCGTTCCGCGATCTTTCGGTACGCTTGTGCGGCCGTGCTCGCTGACCGTACCCCCGCCGGATCATCGGCTGGACCCACAATGTAGAACTCGTTGGAACCGACCAGCGTGCGCTTCACTGCCCAGCCCTGGCCAACTGCGATTTGTTCGGCCTGTGGCGCGTGCACCATCACCACATCGACCTCTTTTCTATGGAGAAGTTCGAGCGATTCCCCGGAGCCAGCGTTGTACCATAGCACCCTCGTCTCAGCCTTGTCAGCGAATGCCTCCCCGAGTGCTTTGAGCAACCCCAGTTCCCCTGGGCTGCCTGTTGCCACGACAAGTGTCCTTGAGCCGCTGCCGTATATAGCCGCATACTTCGTCTGGCTCGTGGCCGAGCATCCACCGGCGAACACAATCAGTGATGTAATAACCGCCACTGTACGCTTCATGTAAGAATCCCTTCATTTAAATATAAGAGTTTTGCAGAAGTTCATTTAAATACTTTGGCAAGCGGACCCTTTAGTTCGGCAATTCAACAGTGTAATTGTGTTTTCTGAAGATATCACCGCCGCGCTGCGAGGTGATAAATTCCACGAATTGCTCGGCCAGTTCTCTGTTTTTGGTGAACTTGAGCACTCCGATATCGATGGTAGAGATCACATTGTTTTCACGCGGGATTGGGATTCGGTTGCCATACTCACTGAAGTATCGGGCAATCGCATCCCAGACAATGACGGCATCGAGCGAGCCGGCCTGAATTTGCATCCCCAGCTCGTTGACGGTCAGCGACTGAAAGACCAGGTTCTTTTCCACGTCCTCCCAGGCGATATTGTTCTTGTCGAAAATCTGCTTGGTGGTTCTGCCGATGGCGCAGGCTTTGGCGTCCCCGACCCCGAGCTTCAGACCCGGCTGGAGCAAATCCTCCAATCCGACGATATTCCTGGGATTGCCCTTTTTGACCAGAATGGTCGGCACGAAGTAGCAGGCCGACTTCTGAGAGAGAATCATACCTTCCTCGGCGGCCTGATCGACGTAGTATTTGTCGCCGGGCATGTAGAGGTCGCCCCGCCGGACCAGCTTTATCTTCGACAGGAGCACCTCGCTGCCGGCATAGTCCGTGACGATTTTCACGCCATGCTCGCGCTCGAACGCCTCGGCCATTTGCTCTACCGGCGGCCGAATGCCGGCGCCGCAATAGAGAAGCAATTCCCTGGTCCCGGCGTCAGATTCATCCGGCGTTTTGCCGTCACAGCCCAATAGTAAGACCGCACTGAGGATACTTATAAACAATACAAGATTCTTCATTCTTCGACTCAATTCTCATTACGGGGCAAGCATCGGGCAGGCTATTTCACATAACCATGCTCGGCGAAAACCTCGGGTCCTCTTTTCCGGGCAAACTCAACGAACTGCTTGAGCAATTCAGGCTCTTTGCTATAGCTCAGAGCCATGATATACACCCGGGTTTCTTCATCGTACTCATAAGGCGTCTTGACAATGTCCACGCTGTCTTTGAAGGTATGTGCGACGCCATTCCACATGATGCCCGCGTCAATCGCCTGGGTCTTGAGAAAGGTGCCGATGTTACTGTGTCCCTTGGTCAGACGGTTCTCAACGTTCTTCATCACGGCGTCTTTGATGTTTTTCTTGTCCAGAAGGTCAAAGACCATTTCGCCGCAGGTGGAGTATTGCGGATCGGTCAGGGCGACCTTCAGGCCGGGCCGCGCGAGGTCCTCAATGCTCTTGATGCCCTGCGGATTCCCCTTCTGCACGACCAGAACCGGAGCCACAAAGCCCACCTCGACGTGATCCGCCAGGGCATTGGCATCGCGAGTGTAATCGAGATAAGGATCATGGGTGATGAATAGATCGCCCTTCATTCGAGCCTTGACGTGGGGCAAAAGGTCCTCGCTACCCCCGACGGTGGTGACCATTTCAACACCTGCCTGGGCCTTGAATTCCGAACACAACTGCTCGACCGGCGGCACAAAGGAGCTGCCGCACAAGACGACCAATTCCCCTTTGTCATCGTTGGGCTGCTTCCTGGCACAACCGTCTAAGACAAGCGGCCCGAATGCCCCGAGCAGAAACACAAGCAAAAGCATCTCATGTGTGCATCTACATCGGCTCCTATTTTCCATACTTGCGCTCCGTTCATTATGTGATAGTACGTTCGTATCTGCGCCGGTCAACGATAGCTAAGGTGAGGATTTCTATAAACTCGGCCCACATGGCCGTCCAAGAAGTTCACATTGACCCCGCCTTCTGTGGCGCCGCCCTTGCGGCCATGGGGGAAGACCCCTTGTTTGCGGAAAAAATCACAGACGACCCAAATTTCCGCCGGCGCCGCTTTGACACACTGGCTAAACCGCTGGTTCTGAGAAGCAACATTGCTGCTCTTGCCCAGCCAATCGCTGTGCGCTTCCATACCCTGCAAGGTTAGCTGCCGCGGCAGGAAATGGCAAGGATCTCGCCACGTTCCGTCGTTCGGCCCGGGTTTATTTGCTCGGAAGCTCCAATATATGTACGTGACGTTACCCGACTGGCGGTTTTCGGGGGTGTCGATGACTGAGTCCACGCCCGCGGCGGGTACGCCCCCGTTAGGATCATTTGCACACTGCTCCATGAATCTGGCCTGTGGACAATAAAAAGCTTCCATCAAAGTTCCATCATTGTATGCGTTAAGCCTTTGCAGTAAGGCTGGGTGCGGATTGTGCTCGGTCGGCTCAAACGGGTACCATTGTCTGCTGTCGTCATTGGCGTATATAATCAACGCCAGGCTTATCTGCCTGAGGTTGCTCAGACAAGTTGTCTCATGAACTCGATACCGGACTTTGTGCAGAGCAGGAACCAGGATCCCCATCAACAGGCCAATTATGGCGATGACCACCAGCAACTCGATTAAGGTAAAGCCTGCCCCCAAGCGAGGGATCTCTCTGTTTTTCTTGACCATGTCAGATCTTCTTGTCCACTTCTGCGCACGAGGGTTTGTGAAACTCGATCCAAATGCCGTAGTTGACTTCTTCGCTGCCCGGCGGTTTTGGTCTGTGGATGCGGTATTTCTCGATCCGCAGTTCATTCATGATGCTGCGCAGTTCGGCTGCGGTCTCTTCAACATCATATTTCATTTTTGCGCCTTGTCCGGCCCGGATTTCTCTTGCGGTTTCAACCGGCAGATTCCTTGAAAAGCCGCGTCCGATGTAAGCTGACGCCCCCGGCTTGAGTACGCGATAAATCTCACGGAACGCCTGCACTTTGTCCTCCCAGAAATGAAAAGAACCTCTGGACACAATGAAGTCAGCATAGTCATCGTGGAAAGGAAGAGAATGGGCATCGGCCATGATGGCGCTGACGCGGCACCCAAAGCCGTGTTTTTCGGCCTGCTCAAAAAAATAAGCAAAATTACGCGGATTGATATCCGCGTTTATCCAATGAAGCTGTGTACGTTTGCACAATTCTATGATAAGCGTGCCCGGGCCGCTTCCCAGGTCAATCCCGATCCCTTCTTTCTCCCCCAAATCGACATCTGCGGCAATTTGTTCAGCCAAAGGAGCATATACGGGCGCAAGCCCCCCACGGCTGGTCTTTATCATAGCAAGAGCATCTTGCCGGGTATATTGCTGCCCCGAACGCAACGGCAAGGGCCCGCGGCTGACACTGCACGCCCCACAAAAAGATAGTGCCAATAAAACCAGGAAAAATTTCTGAGACGATTTCATAATAAAGATAATCTTCACTCACGACTCTGGCTATCCCTTAAAGACAATCGCGTGGACGACACCGTCATGGGTCTTAACGTAGCCGGTGCTGTCAATCTTGATGAACGCGTTGCAGGACTTCATCCCGGCCAACTCCCATACTTTACAACCGGTGTACCTGTTCAAAGCGACCAGGCGTCCCTGGTCACGTGAATCGACAAAATAGGCCAGCCCCTCTGCATACGTCACCGGGTTACACCCTGCGGCCGGGCAGGTCCAAAGCAACTGTCCCGTCGTTCCATCCAGCGCGTGGACGTTTTGATCTCGCAGATAGAGCATATCGCCGATAGCATACAGGTGAGTAACATGAGCGACGTCCCTGGACCAGAGTATTTCGCGCGCGGAGCGTTCCATACAGATCAACCGGCTGGCACCCAGGCCGAGGCTCAACGAGGCGTAGATCTCCGCGTCTGCCGCAGCCAACAACGGTCGGCCCGGCCCGGATATAACGTCGCCATACGCCAATCTCCAGGACTCGTCACCTGTTGCAATATTCAAGCAATAGAGCCCGCCGGCGTTCGCGACATAGACGTCGTTATTCACTAATACCGGCGCGGACAGCAAACCGCCATCAGGAATCGAATGTGTCCAAAGTGGTTTCCCATTAGCGCTGGCAAGCATGTGAACGGTCGTATTGGTGGTCCAGCAGATGTGGCCCGTGGGCAGCAGCGCCGGCCGACACGGACTGCGCAGCGGGTCCGGGCACTGCTGCGGATATTTCCATAGAGTTTTGCCGTCGGCGGCATTGAGTGCAACCAGGTCAAATTCCCCGGCCCCGCTCGGCGTCAGGCAATAGACGCGTGAATCGTCTGCCAGAATGTGACCGCAGCCCTGAATCTCCGATAGCCAATTTTGCGCGCCGGTCTTTGTATCGAGTGCCGCTATATGGGCCTGCCGGCCGTACTGCTTCAAGAGATACATGTTTTGCCCGCGAACCACAACTCCATCGGCCATCGACCCGGATACCGAGAGGGCGCCTCGATGTTGCCAGACTTGCAGAATAGAGGGTTCACCAGGAGCGGATACAGCTTCATTGAGTGATTCCCTGGAAGGGTCTTTTGTGACGACAGGTCCCCGCTTGCTCCCGGAAGAGGAGTCCCGCGGAGCAGGGTCCCAAATCCATACGTGCCAGATTAGCGAGGCGAACAGTAAACATGCTGCCGCTGAAGCAGTTATGGCGATTCGGCGCATTCGCGTGCGAAGGGCGGCCGTCCGGATCTCCGCCGCAATGGCCGAACGAACCGCACGCACGAAATCGAGTCTTAACGGATCCGGCTGCGAAGCGCGCTTGATCTGCGTAACCAGCAGGCGATACTCAGCTTCAGTAGCAGCACAGGCCGGGCAGCTTGCCAGGTGTGCCTTCATCGCGGTCCGGTGCGATTTGGGCAGTCCACCAAGGACAAACAATTCGATGTTCTCATTGACTTCTGCGCAGTTCATAGACGTTCGGCTCTCATCAACATCCAATACGTTTCACGGAGCGATTTGGGGACATGCCTGCAAAAAAATTGCCTGGGCGGGGCCCCAAACGCGCAAGCGGGCGTTTGGCGGCTCCCAAGACACGGAACGGGTGAAATTCAAAACAGCACGGGCGATTTGCTTAGGGAACTTTCCGAATCCCAAACTGCCGCGCGCAGCCGCCTCAAAGCACGTTGAGCGCGTTTCTTGGCCGCTTCCTCGGAAATACCAAGGGCGGCCCCGACATCACGGAATCCTAAACCGTGGACAACTCGCAGCTCCAGAACGTCGCGCTCGCCACCGGCCAGAACGTTCAGCATATTCCGGATGTCCAATGCGTCAGTCCGTGGGGTATTCGGTTCGTTGCGGGCAGCCATTTCCTCTATAAGCTCTTTCTGCCGAGCCCGCCGACGCAACATATCTACACACACATTTCGAACGATAGCATAGAACCAGCGCGGAAACGAGTTGCCTGGAATGTACTGATCCCGCTTGCGAATCACCCGAAGGAAGGACTCCTGAACGGCATCTTCCGCGAGATCGCGATCCGAAAGAATCTGCCGGGCCACAGCCAGAGCGGGACTCATATAGGAAGAAACGATTTGCTCGAAGGCAACGAAGTCAAGCCGGGCCTGAAACCGGGCCATAAGCGCTTCATGCGATGGGACAGGCTGAGTCATTCGACTTTGTTCTTGCACTCTTATTTACATCCGATTTAGCCGCTTCTGCAGAAGCCTTCCAGGTATTGGTCCGTGCACGGACTTATTCGATTAGCCGAGGACCTGCCCCCGGCTCATTTGAATAGTACGCGTAGCGTGTGCGGCCGCCCGGGCGTCGTGAGTGACCAGCAGCACGCAGCCGCCGTCACTGACGTATTGACTGAGGGTGCCGAATACCGTCTGGGCGTTGTCTTCGTCCAGGTTTCCGGTCGGCTCGTCCGCCAGGATGATCTTCGGCTCATTCAGCAGTGCGCGGGCAAGCGCCGTGCGCTGTCTCTCCCCGGTGCTGAGCTGGGCCGGCACGTGATCGGCGCGGTCGGCCAGCCCGAAACGGTCGATGAGCGAGTTGGCTTTCTCGGGGGCCTTTTTTCCCGGCAAGGCCAGTGAGGCGGCCAGGATGTTCTGACGAACCGTCAAGTAGGGAATCAGGCTGAACTGCTGAAATACAAACCCGATCATCCGGGCGCGAAGTTGACAGCGCTGCTCGGGATCCAGTTCGTAAGGGTCTTGACCGGCCACGGTGATCTGCCCGGCACTGGGGCGCAGCAGGCCGCCCGCGGTCAACAGCAGTGTGGTCTTTCCGCAGCCGCTCGGGCCTCGCACGGCCAGAAGCTCGCCCGGCCGGACGGAAAACGCAACCTCTTTGAGGGCCGTGACCTTGCCTCCGATTCCATTGTCCTTAGAACTTTTTACGGAGAACCACTTACTGACGTTCTTGAATTCGAGCATTCTTTAGCAACGAGAAATCAAATATAGAATATGAAAAATCAAAATTGACGAGTCCCGGCTCGCCGGGATGACTTTATCAATTTTACATTTTGCACTTTGATTCTTGATCTTCTTTACTCCTCCCGCAGGACATCCGCCGGGTCCTGGCGTATTGCCACCATGGTCGGAATCCAGCCGGCGATGACGGCCAGGGCCGCCGCCCCTGCGACGGAGAGCACAAGCAACCCCACCCAGGAAAGGCCCGTATCAACCATACTCAACGACGCGCCTTCGCGGGCGGCGCCGAAGTAAGCAGCTGACAGAGCGCCGGCCGCGAATCCCAGCGCCCCGCCCAGCGCGCCGACCAGGACGTGCCGTGACAGAAACATAACCAGGATGTGCCGGCTGCGAACCCCGAGCGCGCGAAGAATACCGATTTCCTCCCGTCGTGCCCGGACGTTTGTGAATCCGAGGATGGCGATCCATATCGCGCAAGCCGTGACGACCACGGGGGTCAGTATAGACGCGAACCGCTCACGAACTTGCCTCAGATTCTCCCGGGCGTCTTTTTCCTGCTGGATCGAGGCCCGGGCCTGCTCCTGGACTTTGATGCGGGCCTCCGCCCGCGCGATGACCTCCGAGCCTCGTTCAATGACTTGCGTGCCCGGCAGAATTGTTTCGATTTCTGCGCGTATCAGAGCCAGTCCCTCCTCGCCGACACACAGGCACTCCAGCGCCAGGATCGCGTTGATCTGCTGCGGTTTATTCAGCAGCTCCTGGGCCTCGGCCAGGTAGATCCAGGCGGTGATATCATCTTTGTTGCCGCGCTCCTTGTGGCAGGCGTGAACCGTGAACGTGCGGCCCATCAGCTCGACCTGATCGCCTTCCTTGACGCCCATGCTTCGATGCAGCTCGTGGCCCAGACTTATCGTCCCGGGCGGCACAGGCTGCACCAGAGGTTGTACGGGGCTCTTGTGCAAATTGGGAACCTCCCCGCGGGCCCCGACCAGGATAATCGTTCGCTTGCGTTCGGGCCACTCGATCTTCTGCTGGAGGCTGGGAAGAAAATGGCGAACCGTCACGACCTTCGCGTTCGCCAGCCGGTCCACGTAATCTTCGGGCATGTACTTCGAGGCGTAATCGTCCGCGTACCAGTCGTTCAGATTCTGGTCTTTCGGGAGAATCACGACGTTGAAGCCGAGCTTGAGCATCGCCTTTCGCGTGTCGTCCTGGAGTTGGCCCATCTGCTGCGTCATCTCGGCCTGTTTAGCTTCGAGCAACTGGTTCGTATGGACGTCGTGAATGCGCAACAGCGTAACGGCCCCCACAAGCGAGCCGCTGGCGACCACGACCGAGAGCACGCCAAGGGCGAAATTCAATTTGCGATGCAGGATCTCGCGGACTAACAAGTTCCAAATCGTCACGGATGTTCCTTTCGCCGCCGGCTCACGGCCAACGTCCCCAGAGCCACGATGAGCACGATCCCTCCCAGCGACAAGGCCGCCGTCCCTATGACGCCGAGCGATGGAAACGCTCGCGTCTCTTGTCCGCCGGCTTCGGCCCCGGCGGGCTCCGGGCTATTCTCTATCTCTGCCTCCTGCGCGATCACGCTTGCTTGCTCCGGTTCCGTGGGAAAAACGCTCGTCAGCTCCATGGGTGTTTGTTGTGTCTCATAGAATTCTTCGTAGAACTGCATCACGGCGGCGTCCCAATCGACGGCCATGAGCAAATCCACGCCCGGGTTCAGCATTTTGACTTCGCAGCCGCAAGGGCCCGTGAGAAAGCCGACGGACTCCCGAATGTTGTCCGTGTTGATGCCCTCCCCGACCAGTGCGTAAAGGGCCCTTCCCCGCCCGAATACGGGGAACAGGATCGGCTCGCCCGCGTAGTTCTCCAGGTCCGGTTCGCTGTGCAACAGCATGGCCAGCAGGAATCGCTCGTTGGGATCCGACCGGGAAACAGGCAAAACGGAGAATTCAAATGAAAGCCCCGGCATCTCAATCTCATCGGCGAGTGACGGCAGCATTTCGGTCAACTCCTGGGTGGCCGTCTCGAGCTCCTGGTTGAGCAATTGCAGAGCCGCCTTGTCCTTGGCGGCGTCGCCGGATTCCACCAGAACCCAGACGCCCGACTGGCCCTCGGTAAGGCGCTTCGCCAATTCCTTTCGCTTGGGTGATTGGATGAGCTCCGACACCATTGCCGGCGTGAATTCGCCCACCCAAAACGGTGCGGTCCGGCCTTTTAGCCACGGGTACCAAAGAGCCAGGGCCGGCAGTTTCTCCGGAACCTGCTCGCCCAGAAGCCCTTTGATCTCTTCTTCCGCGGCCGAGGCGAGATCCATCCTGGAAAGACGCAAGTTCAGCATCTCGGCCGTCTCACCCTGCAGGAGGGCGCCGGCTGCGTCGTCCGGCGCCATCGCACCTTTTTGGACCAAAACGCCCTCGTAGTAGTCCGGCGCCCAGCGCTCCATGGCGTAGCGAAAAACCGGCACCGAGCAGGCATGCACCGCCCCCTGCAAAAGAACGAAGAATACCAACGTCGCAACTGCAATCCGGAAGAGTTTCATGTCTGTCCTTCCATTCTGTCTTTCCATTAGAAATGCAAAAATCAAATACCAAGAATCAGAATTGTGGAGTCCCGACGAGCCTGGACGACTTCTTTAATCTTGCACTTTGACTTTTGCTCTTCCTTCCTACGCTATCACATGCCTTATTGTTTGTCAAAACAAACTACTTTGCCGTCAATCGTGGCCATATACAGCCGGCCGTTTGCCGCCGCCATGCCGTCCCAAACGGGCACGGATTCGAGCTTGTACTCGGCGAGTAACTCGGCGTCCGAGGCCGAGAGGACCCTCAAAAAGCCGCCTTTCTTGCCTTCCCAGGCAGCTTCCTGCTCGGCCAGGGCCTCGCGGTTGGTCGGCGCATCCGGCTCATAGAAGGCCGCCTTCTCATCCGCCAGGACCGGAGGACCCGCCGTGTACAGCTTCCCGTCCGCCAGAACCATTGCACGGACCAGCAGAGGCACTTTCTCCTGTGACCAGCGAGTATCGGCGGCCCAGAGCGATTTTGCGTCGAAGCCCTGCCGGACCTGCCAATCCGAGGAGTTGGCGTTTTTGTTTTTGGATTTGGCGTCAATGGGACCGTTGCCCCGCCTGACGCGCTGGATCGATTCCGGGCTGACTTGCTTGTCGGCGGCGTAGAGATGGTACTCCAGAACCGAGGCGTTCACCATATATTCCGGCTTGCGGGCGTAGCCATAGACGGAATCGTCATCAAACACCATGATCCGCCCGGAAGGGGCCATGCGCCCGGCCTGGAACCAACTGCCGTAGCCGCCGCCCATGCCCCGACCGTAAATCCAATATGACCGGAAGAACCACGAATCGTCCAGAAAACCTATCTGGCAGAACAGGTGCGCCCCTTCGCCGGTCTGATCGTCAGCAGCTATGGGCGCGATCTGCCGGCGAACGCCCTCGAGGTCGAATTGCTGGCCCCGCATATAAATGGAGCGTCCGTCGCTGGACAAGATGTCGGGCAGCGCCACCGGCAGCGTAAGGTTTTTCATCTGGGTTTGCAGATTCTTGCCGCTTTCCGGGTCGCGGTCGTCCAGAATCGTTTCCGCGAGCTTGGCACCGGTTTGCGGGTTGAGCTTGAGCATGTGAAGGCCGCCGTCCAGAAACATCGACCGCCCCGCGACGCAATAGAGGGCGCCATCCTGTACGAGCACGCTGCCGTGGACGGGCCAGACCGACTCGACCTGCTCGTACGCCGTCATTTGCAGGTCCGCCGGCGCAGCGCGGAACCGCCATGCGAGCGCGCCGTCCGAGGCCCTCAGACAATAGACCCAGCCGTCGGCCGAGCCGAACAGGACCCTCCCTTTCCAGATCGTCGGGGGGCTGTCCACGCGTCCGCCTGTAGTGTAGCTCCAGAGACGCTTTCCCGATCCGGCGTCGAGAGCATGCACGCAATGCGCATCGACGGACGCGACAAAGAGCTTGCCGTCCGCGACAACCGCGCTGCTGAGCTTGCCGCCCAGGTCCGCCTGCCAGGCGGGTTTCAATTTGGCTGGAAGGGCCGCGTTCGTACAACCGCTGCGAGCGGCGTCGCTACGATAGGTCGGCCACTCGCGGGTATCCGGCGCTTCGTATTTCGCATCGCGCACTTGCTCGTAAGCCGGCCCGCGCTGGAATCTTTCCCGGTCCGGGACTTGCCTGGGAATTGCACGAGCCTCGTACTCCGGCGCCAGGGCGTTGAATCCGTTGAGCTTCGATTGCAGATAGCAGCCGCACGAGTGGGGCGGCGCATAGACCAGGCCGTTACAGGGCATAATGCCATAGACGCATCCGCCGCGGACCCAGTGATGGATCTGCCAGTTCTCGGTCTGCGGGTCGATAAACTCGATGCCCGTTCGCGAAGTCAACAGGTATTGGTCCGTGGCCTTGGCCGGATAGCACCGATGATGAAACCAATAAGCGTCCACATCGGGCGGAAAGTCTTTCTTGATCTGGCCCGTGTGCAAATCGAGTCCCTTGAAGATGCCCGAGTCTGAGCCGTTGGCGATGGCGCCCGACCACACGAGGTCGTTGACGATGAGCAGGTCCTCGGGTGATTGGTGCCCTGAGCGCGGGTGTCCTGCCGTCCACAGGGACTTGCCCGTCGTGGCTGAGACCGCCGTCATGGATCGGTCGCCGCCGGCAAATACGACCACGTCCTTCCAGACCACCAGTCGCGGCCCGAAGCAGGCGGGAATAGGATCTCGACGTCCAATCG
>Ga0307380_10006785_pt1 | contig 14975 bp, 4 predicted proteins | sample UN3MG_FD_202239 | JGI IMG/M metagenome (GOLD analysis project Ga0307380, IMG submission 202239) | Soil microbial communities from Risofladan, Vaasa, Finland - UN-3 | ecosystem: Environmental > Terrestrial > Soil > Coastal area > Acid sulfate soil | place: Finland: Risofladan, Vaasa | collected...
AAAACTCTTGTTGAAATCCCATTTATCCGAAGAGGGTAGGGGAGTGTGGTCCGGGCTAGCCTTATGCTTGCTGGTTCTGACTGCAGCGCTAAATAATGCCCGAACAGCGGTTGTCAAATATGCTCAATGATAACAACCCAGAACACCTCGCTAGGACAAGGCATTTAAATTAAGCAAGGGCAGTCAACCTAATTTTCATTCATGCTGGTGGGTTACCGCCCGTGCCGTCTCCTTTGGCAAAAAAACCACCGGCCGATAAACGGTCAACAATAAGAGCAGCGACAGAAACGAAAGGCCTGCATTCCACACCTGACTGCTGAGAGGCTTGATGGCTACTGGCGGGCTGTTGGACATCCGAGAAAAAGCCTTTGATTCATGGTAATCCGTTCCCATTTGATTCTTGAGGATAACTGGCAAATAGACGTCATACCCGATACGCGGTTCAAGCATGGTGAAAGCGCCATCCATTTTGTAGTTGCCGGCAGCGTCCCTGACAATCAGGTTCACCAGATACCCTCCATCCGGCGATGTTGGCTCGCTCGACCAGACCGTATTCAACCATTGTTCCTCTCCGCTGCTAAGTGTTATGGCCCAGGATTGAGTGTGAACTATCGTCCCTCGCGGCGACAGAATTTCCACTGCAACCGTTACCGGCAGAGATGCGGAGGCTTGCAAATTGGTTAAGTGCACATTCACCGTCATATCATCTCCGGCAATTAGGTTCGGTGGTGTTGTAGTCAGTCCGGCGGCAAATGTTGGCAGTGACACGATCGTTTGCGCCACATTATTGCTCTCATCATACTCCACAGTTGGATCAACCGTCACGTAGAGAACATGCTCACCCCCAAGCCCTTGAATATCCCATACCACAGAGACTACAACTCGTTCATTTTCGGCCACTGGGGGAACAACGGCCGTGCCGATTAACACGCCACCGGCATTCGGATCACCATCGTAAAAGCGAGCTGTCGTTGTTAAAGTCGCTCCCTTACCCTCGTTAGACATCAGTGCCATCAACGTCCGGGTGACAATACCCCCCGCTTCTACCCAGGGCAGGTCTAGACGCAGGTCGGGCAAAGTGACGCCGTACGGAAAAGCAGTTTGAGCCTGGCTGGACAACCCATCCACCCACAGGGTGGCCGTCAATACCCGCTGACCAGGGCTGACAGGGGCGTTCAAACTTGTCGTTATTATTTGCCGACCAGTTGACAGGTTAACCGTTTCCACCTGCCTCCCGCCGCCGCTGAGAAGCAGGGTCAGCTGGCCTGAAACGGGCTGGCTGGCGTAGATCTGAACATTGGCTGTCACCGGGTCACTGGCAGTATCGTAAGCAGATCGGTCGGTTAGGATGTCCAGCAAACTGGCTTGGCCGACATCGAAGGCTTCCACCCCGGTCGCATAGATTAAGCTTTTATCAACCGCATCTACCAGCGTGTAGCTCAAGAGATAAAGTCCGGCCTGTGTATCGCTAATAGTCGCCGTAACCGTCATCAAATTGTTTGGCCGCGGCAAAAGGGTAGCCGGTTGTTCCCAGACAGGGTTCGCACGGCCGTCAGGATAGATGAGAGTGCTTTGCAAAATCGTGTTCAAGCTCCGGTCGCTGGCGAGCGTTAGCGACAGGTTAATCCCAATTCCCGGTAGATAGGTACTCTTGTCTAACCGGCTTTCAGTGACGCGCACTACCGGTCCATCGACATCAAAAACAGCCTGATACATCCGCCCCTCTTCGTCACAATCACAACCGGTCAAGCGGTAGTTGACGGCGTAGCTGCCGCGAGTCATCAAATTTGGCAAAGGAAAGGCGAAGTTGCTGTTGCTCCCGGATAATGGCAACGAGGCTGTGTAACCGGGTGAAGTAATCTCCAATTTCCCGGTGGCCGTCGTTACCACCGTGGCCTGCACTTCATCGCCGGGGGCGTAGACCTGGCGATCCAACAACACGGTGGCCGCTCGTTGCTGCTGGGGCAAACGGAACGTGTTGAGGTAAATGCCGCGTTGGGTGGCCTGATGGTAAATGCCATAGAATACCAGTCCGCCATTGCCGAATGTCGCCGTCAACGGGAAGGTGAGGTCGACGGGGGCCGTGGTCAGGGTAAACGGCCGGGTCTGGATATTCCCGTCAAGGCTAACCAGCGCATATAGCCCCGGTTCCATCGTCGCCTGATTATTGGTCACAGTCAACTGCAGTTGGACTGATTCATCTTCTCGATAAGCCGCCTGGTTGGCAGAGACCGTCACCGCCAAACTAATCCCCTGAATCGAAAAAACCAATTCGCCCTGCTGCCCATTCAACGTATATGTCGTCAGGTAATCCTTTGCCTCCAGTTCCGATGGTATAAAGAATGTGACATCAAACTGCTCCGTATCCCCGGCGGCGATACGCCGCACCTGCGTATCCTCCTCAACATCGCCAAAGGAAAAGCGGAACTCGGCCTGCCCGTCCTGGTCGCCCTGGTTGCTTACGCCAAAGGTCAGGGTGATGGTCTGGCTGACCGGCAGAGTCGTCTGATTCGGCAAAGTTGTCACATTCAACACCGGCCCCAACACATCAATAGGTGTTGTTGCCTGACGCACGTTTATCCCCGCCCCGGTGATGGCCGTGACCGTTGCCGTATGAACCCCGGGCGTCGCCAGAGCCACGTCGGCCGTAAACGTAACTACACGGCTCGCGCCAACGGTTAACGAGACCGGTTGCGTCACATGATAGTCGTAGTCCGTGCTCAATTGCAGCGGCCCCGTGAAGTCGCCGCTGCCACTGTTGGTCACGGTGACGGTGAGGGGCACAGCCGTGCCTGGCAGTCCAGCGGTCAAGCTGATGGTAACACTGTTGGCCGGAGCTACGGCGAAACTTTCCTGTCCGCCAGCCAGCGAACAACCGCCCGCATTAAGCGTGTAGGCCAAATTGTAGTCACCAGTCGGCAGATCGAAGGCGCTGCTGCCGGTGATGGTTTCAGAGGCGATGATATAAGCATCGAATTGTGAACTGTCAATTGTCAAGTGTGAATCGGTAACGGTGATTGCGGTCGTAAAGGCAATGTCCAATTGGCCAGCGCTGGTAAAGGTATGGGGAACGGCCAGGACACCCGGTGGGTAGATTGGCAACGGGTTGAAGGCGGCAGCAAGCGATTGGCCGAAGGTGACGGGGACGTTTAACGTCTGTGTCAGATCGCCGGTCAGGGTAACAGGCAAAGTGGTGTCGGCGCAGACCTGGGCGGTTGCCTGTGCCAGTACCGTTTCACCCGGCGGCACGGTCACCGTCTGCTGTTGGTTGTTCACAAACAACTGAACTTGCCCGGCGATTGCGCCGGTGTTGGTCAGGCTGATAGTAACGGTAAAGGGATCGCTGCCAACGACGGCAGGGGACGTCGCCGAGGCATCGATTACCGGCCGCCCCACAACCACATTGAGGTCGACGCTAAGACCGCTGCTGACGGCCATAAATCCAATGCTGTCGCCACTGACTGGCGCCGTTACTGTTATTGTGAAGGGATGGGTGCTGTGGGCCGGTACGTCAAACGGCCCTTCGCTCCGGATAAACGTGCCATCCTGGTATAACAAAACCGTCTTATTGGTCACCGGGCCGTCGCTGTTGTTGACCAAGGCCCCGGTGATGGTGAGAGATCCGCCCGGCCGCACCGGGTCTGGTGCAGCATCAAGAGTGAGTGCTGTCTGTCCGGAGACGATGTAGAACGGCGACCGGTCGGTCGCCATTGTTTGCCCAAAGGCATTGGCGAACTCCCCCCGCAGAACATACCGGCCAGGGCTGGTAAGGTCGCTGACGCCTGTGATAATCTGGGTGGCGGCCGCTGCTGGCAGGGTAGTGATGGGTTGTTGGGCTGACCAGACGGCCGTGCCCTGCCACACCCCCACGCTGGCCCCATTCTCCCACGTACCCGCCCAGATATTGCCGTCGCCACCGACAGCCACCACATCCACCTCAGGCGACGGATCATACCCCATGCCTACCTCGGTGATAAAGCTCTCCCAAGTATCGTTCAGGCCATCAAACGGGTCGCCGCCATCATCCAATCGGCTGAGACCTTTGTCAGTGGCGAACCATTTGTCGCCCCGCGAATCAACGGCGACTCCCAACACCGAATTATCCACCAGCCCAGTATTGTAATAATGCCAGGTATCGTCTCCGGTATCAGTCAGCGTGCCGTTGTAATCAAGGATGCCCACGCCGTCGGAATTGCCGTTAAAGGCAAACCAGATGTTATTCTGCTCGTCCACGGCAACATCAGAGGGGTAAGGGTGGGTTGGGTATAGAGGGAACACCTGCGTCACATCATCGCCGGTGTTAAAAGGGGTGCCGCCATCATCCAGAGCCGCCGCCTCCGCCCACGTGACCATCCATTTGACGCCGTTTTGATCAATGGCGATGGCGTCTATATCGTTGCTGGTCATCCCGGCGATGGGGAAGGTCATCGTCAGGTCGTCGGTTTTAGTGATGGGCGTGCCGCCGTCATCCAGGACGGACAACCCGTAGGTATTGCTGTTGCTCCAGCCTGTAAACCATTTGCGGTTGGCGGCATCCACCACCAGGTCGTAGACTCCCCCCAGCCCGACGTCGAGGGTGGCCCAGCTGTCGTCCGTTTTGTCGAAGGGGGTGCCGTTGTGGTCGAGAACGGCCGCCTGATAGGCAGCAACCCAGACTGCGCCCGTCTGATCAAGCGCTATGGCTAAGACGGCATCGTTTGGCAGACCATCGTCATAGTGGAAACTCATCCATTGGTCATCGGATGGGTCGGTAGATGTGCCCATCGGGTCGAGTACGCGCAAGCCCAACGGGCCATTGGCCTGGCTGCCCAGCCAGGTCATCCCCGCCTCCCCTGGGGCAATGGCGCTGATGTTGTAGTTGCCAATCCCGGCATTCTTACTGAACAATTGCCAAGCGTCATCCGTATCGTCAAAGGGATCGCTGCCATGATCGAACAGAATCAACCCAGATCCAGAGCTGAGCCAGTTGGCATTGCCTTCGGCCGGAACCATCGGCGGACCGGTTTGGTATGGGCTGGTGATCGCCCCCCAAGTGTCGCCCGTGCCGTCGAGTGGGTCGGCGCCGGTATCCAGGATGCCGATTTTGTTACTGGGTAAACCAAACCAGGCACGACCGTTCCCATCCAGTGAAAAGCCGCCGACAATACCGTATAGACTGCTGGTGGGCGGGGCAAACGTGCGGAAAGTGTCGCCCGCGCCGTCAACGGGAGATGCCCCTGTATCCAGCACGCCGAGGATGACATCATATGCGAACGAGATGCCGCCGCCGGCAAACCAGATACGGCCGTTGGCATCAATCTCCATGCCGTTGACCCGATTATCCGGCAGGCCGCTGCCCTCGTAAAAACTATGCCAGGTATCGCCTGCGCCGTCGAACGGATCGCCGCCGTCATCCAAAACGCTGGCGCCGTTGTTGGTGGCGAACCATTTGTGCCCGGCGGCGTCCACGCGGATGGTGGAAACGCTGTTGTCTGCCAGCCCATCGGCGGTGGAGAAGACAGCCCAGGTGTCGTCGCTCTTGGACATGGGGTCGGAGCCAGGGTCCAGCGCCGAGACGCCGCCGCTAACGTAATTGATCCAGAGATTTCCGGCCGCATCTTGGGCCAGAACATACCCGACGTAGCCATCGGCGCTGGTGTAATGGAGCCATTGGTCGTCGGTCACGTCGAAGGGCGTGCCGCCGTCGTCCAGGACACTGAGCGTGTCACCCAATCCCTGCCCAGAACTAATCCATTTGTACCCGGCTGCATCGGCAAAAACACGATAGGGGTAGGGTCGGGGCAGCCCGTTCAGGGTATCAAAAACCTGCCAGCGATCATCTGATTTATCGAAAGGGGTGCCGCCGTCGTCGAAGGCGTTGATGGCCCGATGCGTGCGCATCCATTTGACCCCGGCGGTATCGGTAACGATGCTGCTCGCGCCGTTGGCCGGGCCTTGTTGGCCGGGACGGTGGGTGAACCATGTCCAATCAGGCGGCGCATCCACAGCCAGGTTCAAGGTGGCGTTGTTGATGGGGAATAGGCCTGTATTGCTGATTTGAGCGGTGGCGGTGATTGGTTGACCCTCGGTGTAGATAGTCTGTTCGGTCCCAACCACTATCGCCGCCTGCGAGCCGTCAATCGTCACTACGGTGGTGAATGAGCGTACCCGACCCGCCTGTGTATTCGTCAAAGCCCCACCCAGGACATAGCTGCCGGAGACAGCCTCATCCGGTACCGGGAAGGCGAAACTGCCGCTTCCGCCGGCCTGGACATTGGCTAGCGTGCCGGTGATTGTTTGGATGGTGATGCCGCTCGCATCTCGCAGCCAGGCGCTGTATTCGGCCTGGGTGTCTACGCCGCCGATGTTGACAATGGTGATGCTGATAGGAATTCCGGCCGACAGCGACCGGCTTGCCAGCGTCTCCCGTAAATCAGCATCTGGAACCATGATAGAAGCGGTGTTAGCGATGGTGTTTCCGGTGGGCGGGATCAAGGTAGAAATGAATTGGTAACTTCCGGCCGTCATGCCAGTCGGCAATGGGATTTCAACGGTCATGGAAGCCGGTTCGCCCGGCTCTAATGACAGGGGAATGCTAATGGACGCACTCAACAACGGCGCGATAAGCAGATCTAGATTTTGGGACCAGTGGCCGCTATTTTCCACGGTCACTTCCATTTTTACCAGGTCACCCGAGGCGTACGTTGATTGGTCAAAACGGGTGGAAATAACCGGTTCATTCCAGTCAATAATCGTCCACACATGCCGCCCGTATTCGTCAACCACCCTCAATTCAAAAACATATTCGCCAAATTGGGCTGGGGGCACGGTGAAGGGGACGGTCAGCGTCATGCTTTGGGCGGCCGCCAAAACGAATGGCTGGGGTGGCAGCGATTGGACTGAGCTATCGGGGCTGGTGATCTTCGCTGTTAAGGTAGCCGTCATAACATTCAGAGAAGAACTGTTGTTGGTGGCGGTAACGACCAGGTTTGCCGCCACGCCGGGGGACAGAGTGTTGGGCAAGGCTGCCGCAAAAATAAGCGGGCTATCGGGGATAGTGAAACTGTCGTTAGCAGCGTTCAAGTTGCTGCCATCGGCATCTTGGGCAGTGATGGAGAAGACGGCCGTACCCAATTGCGCTGTGGGGGGGACTGCAAAATTTACCGCGGTTGTCACAACGGCTGCCGCTGACAGAGCAACTATTTGCTGTTCTTGAAATAAAATCCCGCCCTGACTGTCCTTTGCTCTCCAATTGAGTGTGACCTGGTGGGCCGCAGACTGGAGATTTGTCAGGCTGGCGGTTACTTGCGCGGTCTGCCCGCGCAGGTAGAGGTCTGCATCCATCAGCAAATCTACATCCACGGCCGCCGGTGCTGTCCGAATCTGGAACCAGGTATTCTGACTAAATGTGGCGTCGTACAGGCGGGCGAAAAGGCGATCATTGGTCATGATATCGGCCGTATGGGTGAAGGTAATCTCGCTCTGGGGCGGCACAATAATGGCCTGGCTTAGACCATAGAAATCCCCATAAGCAGGATCGCCCGTTTCCCAGGTGTGATGCGGGAAACCATAAGCCACCGTAGCCGGACGAGGAGAATCGGTGAAATTATGAACGTGGAAAGTGAACGTGGCCGGGCCAGGGACGAAATCCTCCGTAGGCGCGGTGATACTCAAGCTCATCGCTTTGCCGGGGCCGGCAGCCGCGTGGGGATCGCTAACGGCAAAGCGTCCGCCCCAAACGGCCGGTTGCACCACATTTTCATTGCTATCGAGCAGCGTGTACTGCACCCACCAGATGCCAAGTTGAGACGGCAGGTTGGCTTGCTGAATCGTTTGTTGGATCTGGCCACCGGCCGAAACAGGCAGATCGAGCGTCTGGGTGATAAATTCTTGACCCTCCGGATCAAGAATGGTGAAGCGAATGCGGGCCGCATCCAGAAGCGTGTCGTTGGCGATAGTCACGGGCATGGTGGCCGTCATCGCCGGGCTGAATTCCGGTAACGGCCCATTGGCATCTACCCCCCAACTGAGCAGATCGCGCAGCAAGCGGGCGCTGTCGGCCGGCGGCTGGTGGTTGGCGCCGCCCCAATCATCGTAGACAGAGGCAGCTACCACCCAGCCGGACTGGAAGGGATAAAGCGTCAAACCAGGCTGGCCATCCCGGCTGCGGTTGAGCAATGTTTGAGCGCCATCGGGTAAATCAGAGAAAAAGCCATCCACACCGGCCGTCAGCGTGGGACTGCTAAAGCCGGAGAGGAGGGGGTGGTACTCGGACACATAAAGTGACGCGTCAAAACAACTGTTGTCCTCGGCCCAGCCGTAGCCGTCTAATTGGCCGCCGGGCAGACTGGTGAATTCGTACCCGTGTTGCTGGGCGAGCGAGATGATGACGCCACCATCGGCCGCGAATGCTTCCAGGCGCGCGCGAATGCTGGCCGCGCTCTCCAGCCCGTAGAGTCCGCCGCTGGGGACAAACAGAACCGGCACATCCAGAGCCGACGGGGTAAAGTCGATGTCCACCGGTGTGCTCGCCCAACCCCAACTGGCTAGCAGCGCCTGGGCTTCTTCGGCGTAACCGTGCCAGAAGATGCCAACACGGGGCCGGTCAACCAGAGCAATAAAATCGTTGGCCGGACTTTGATTTAGGAAGGGGTAATTGGGTAGCGGAAATGGATTATTGCTGATTGGTAAGGTTCGGCTTGCGGCCGAGAAATTGTCATCGGCATGATCGTCGCCGGGTTTGTAGGGCGGTTTTGTGGGCCGCGGTTTGGGTTCCGGCGGGCGAGTGCAGGAAACGACAGAGGTGCTGCAGAATTGGCCGCCTAATTCAGCCTCTGCGCCATAGCTGCCAAAGCCGCCACATACGGCCCATCCGGCACTACCACTTGACTTATTGGGATCGAGATTCGCGGTATCAATATTGCCACCGGCCCCTATTCCCGTTACACCCAGGCCAATGGCGCCGCCGGCAGTCCAACCAAAATTACTGTCATCGAAATCACTCCCTTTGTGAGGCCCATTATAAATCCGGCTTTTGCAACCGGAACTCTGGACCCCGGCCACGATTCCTGCCTTTATGCACCACTGGGTCAATTTGCAGGTTTCTTTAGTCGCCGGATTGTAACAGGTGAGCTTGTTGTATTCGCCTCCCAGTACCAGTCCACCGCTGAGCCTGCGGATATTGCAAGACCAGGTGTCGAGCCCTAATGGGTCTAAGTAGTTGGTCGGGTTGTTGGTCGCGTAAGCGTACATCTGGCTCACGTTTATGGGTCCTAAGGGATCGCGGCTCAGGAAACGGCCGGTTCCCGGGTCATACCAACGGGCGCGATACTGGTAGAGGGCGGCATCTGGGTCCCAATATCGGCCGGTAAAGCGGATTGGGTTGGGCACGCTGCCGGTTTCGGCGCGGATGCCGCCATAGACGTCGTACTGATAGCTGGCGGTCATGGCCCCGCTGCTATCGGTCAGGCCGGTGATGCTGTTCAGGCCATCCTGCAGATAGTCATAGCTCTGCCCGCCACGCTGCATCGCCAGCCAGGCGTCCAGGTTCAACCCGTTGGTATAGCGGGCCAGGGTGTCACCGCCGCTGTCAGTTTCCAGAAATAGGTTTGGGCCGTCATAGTAGAAATGGGTGATCTGTCCGGCGCGGTCAGTGCGGCTGAAGAGACGGCCGTCTGGATAGTACCCGTATTTTACCCTGCTGCCATCGGCGAAACTGGCGCCGGATAAACGGTTTTCATGGTCGTAACTATAGCTGGTATCAAATCCATTCGTTGTTTCACCAACCTGGTTGCCGTGTACATCCCAGTCGTAGGTCGTGCTGCCCCTGTTAAGCAATTGGTCGGCCGCATCGTAGTTGTAAGCAGTCCCATTCTCCATCAGCCGGTTTCCGGCCAGATCGTAGCTGTAAGTAGTCGATGTGCCATCGGGATAACTGACGCCGGTCAGCTGGTATCGACCATCATAGGTGTAAGTAGTCGTCCCGTTTTCGGCGCTGATGACGCTAGTACGATTGCCCGCTTGATCGTAGGTGTAGGCGAAACTGTCCAGCACGCTGCCGCCTGGCGCATAATGGGTGATGGCTTGCAGCCGGTTGGCGGCGCCATACGTGTAAAGCGAATAAACGCCGTTTGCCCGCTCCAACCGGGCCAGTTTACCGGCCGCGTCATAAGTGTAGTTGATCGCTCCGGCCTGCGGATCAGTCACGGAAAGAAGCCGGCTGGCGCCGTCATAGGAGTAGGTCGTTTTGTTGCCATCGGGATCGGTCATACTGGCCCGGCGACCGGCGGCGTCATATGTGTAGCTGATGGTTTTGCCCGCCGTTGTGACCTTTGCCAGGCGGTTAGCGTCATCGTAAGTGTAGTTGACAGTGACGTTGGCGTTACTCTCTTGCAGCCGGTTGCCGGCCGCGTCATAGGTGTAGGCAACGGTGCTACCGTCCGGGTAGCCAATGCCGGTTAATTGGTTGGCGTCGCTGTAAGTGTAGACGGTGGTCTGGCTGATGGGATCGGTGCGGCTTGTGAGGTTCCCGGCGGCATCATATTTGAACGTGGTGGGTCGAGTCAAACCATCGTTGCGGCCGGTGATACGGCCGTTCAAGTCATAGCTAAATGTTTCCCGGTGATTCTGGCTGTCGGTGATAGCGGTGATGTTACCGGCCGCATCATAAGTGTAGTTGACCGCTCCTTGGGCGTCGGCCTGCTTGACAGGTCGCCCGGCTACATCATAGGTGTAGTTGACGATGCGGCCGGCCGGGTCAAACAGTTGGGCCAGGCTGCCGTTGCCGTTGTAGGCCATCCGGGATATTTGGCCGGTCGAGTGGGTAACGCTGATCACACGGCCCAGGGCGTCATGGTCGTAGGTAGTAGTACGGCTACGACCGTCTGTCACCTGCAACAAATCGCCGCGAGCATTGTAGCTAAACGTCGTCGTCACCCCCGCCCCGTCACGCATAGACGCCGGGAAACCGTAAGCATCATAGGTGTAGCTGAAGGTGTTGGAAAGGGGATCGGTAACGCTGGTCAATTTACCATCAGCATCATGGGCAAAAGAAGTAGTATTGGAATATGGATCGGTGGTCCGGATAAGGTTGCCGTCGCTGTCATATTGGTATTGGGTCGTTCGCTTAAGCGGATCGGTGACAGAAGCCACTCGGCCAGTGGCATCGTAAGTGTAGGAGGTGACGCTGGCCAGGGGGTCAATGATCCGCAACAACTGTCCGGCGCTATTGTACATATAGCTGGTAGCAGCGCCGTTTCCGTCAGTCAACTGAGTCAGGTTGCCGTTCGCGTCCCGGTTCATGTAGGTGACATGACCCAATGGATCCGTGATGCTGTATATCTGGCCGCTCCAATCGAAATCGTAGCGGGTGGTGCGCTGCTGGCCATTCACAATATCGGTCACAGTCGCGTAATTAGCTATGATTGGCCTATCGAAACTCGTCGCCTGGTCACGGGCAAATTCAACCTGGTCGGACATGATCCCTAATAGTTGCTTGTAGACAATGACGCGGCTAAAAGAAACAGCCCCCAGCGGCGTTGTGATCTGGCCTACCCCATCGGGGAAATGGGTAGGTTTGTTTAATTCATTGGTATAGTTAATCGTGGCCCAATTTCCCCCAGAGTCAGTGACCTTTCGCAGCGTGTGAGTAAAATCGAATTCGTACCGGGTTTTGTTCCCCAGCGGATCCCTGGCGCTGACCAGGTTCCCATTGGGGTCGTATGCGTAATAGGTGGTCCGGACCGGGGTGGCGTTGGCGTCGGTGATGCTGGCCAGGCGGCCGCCAGCGTAGCTGAAGTTGAGGTGACGGCCGTAGTGATCAGTTATACGGGTTAATTGACCGTTCGGTTCGTATGCAAGGGTCAGGTAACCGCCGCTCTGGGCGGCGATTTTGGTGACCTGCTTGTGTCCGGGGTCGTCGAAGTAATAGGTGATGCCATTATTCAGGAAAAGCTCGTAACGGCCGGGTTGGGGACGGGAGAGACGCCCGTCGCCAGGTGTGAATTGTTCCATCTGGCCATTGATCGGACCAATGAGCAGGCTGCCATCTCCTTGGACCGAGTAACTGGCGGCATAGACAAATCGCCAACCGTAGCCAAAAGAGGAATCTCCATGATGCGCTTCATAGATAAAAGTAGCTTGCAACGGCACGGCGCAGCCAGGGAGGAACATGTCGGTGCGGACAGCGCGTAGGCTGAGGTCGTAAATAGATACATCAAGCCCTAGCGGCCCGGCAACGGAAGCCTGGGTGGCGCCGTAAAAGCTGCTCTCGACGGGTGGTGTGAATGTGGCGGGAGGTGTGGGTGCAGCAGCCACGGGACCGGCCGGCAGTACCAGGCCCACGATCAGGGTAAATAAACACGCCACATTTACAATTGACTGAAGTTGAAGTCGTTTTAACATATTCCCTCCACTGCTAAACACCGCTGGCGCCGCCAATCACCTATCGTATGGCGAAACGTAAACCACTGTACCCTGGAACTCTATCTCCGGGATCGTGCTGTTTTCATCATCGTCGCTGAATCCAATAGGTACGTTGATCAGATCAGTCCATCCTCTGACTTTGACACCTTACTGTCTTCAGCGCAGACAAGAAAAGGGTCATTTTCAATGAAAATTCCCGTCCGCATCATTATTCGCCTCCCAACGTACTGTCTTGGCGCTTTTCGTTCTCCAGGGAACAATCGGCCTGGATGAAACCAGCCAGCCGTTCCCACTCTCGAAAGGCAATGCGTTGGCCGGTGTGTATGTTTTCGACACGGCCGTACCATCTCCGTTCAGAAGCAGACCGGTCATGCCAGATACGAACGATAAATGTATTTTCCTGGTTCGGGGAAGGGAATTCGATCATAAGATTTCCTTTGTTTGTGTGGCCAGTTGCGCTACCTTAAAATTGGTGGTGGCGACGGTGTCTGTAGCTGGATTTTTCCCATCGGTCTTATGGCCATAGGCGATGGGATACCGGCTCAATTCGTTATCAAGGGCTTCCATTACGGGAAACATACAGTCCTACCTTACGGAAACGGTTCGATAAAACGGTCCAATGCCCGGCTGCCCACGAAAGGCACGAATCCCAGACCTCGTGAAGTTCCGTACACCCAGGCGATATGGTCTTCTTTGAGGGCATAATCTACGGTAAATATGATTAACCCTCTGCTTTGGGCAACCTTTAAGTCTCGCAAATATTCCTCGCTGCTCATGTGTAGCGTACTTTCCGGGAAATCGTCATACTGACCACGGCAGGCGGATGATAGAGAGTCATAATAGGCGCCGGAATCTATCGCATCGTCGCTCCGCGGCAATGGGCAGTCACCCGGTGGGTCACTGTCGGCGCCGCCATCGAACCAGACCTGTTCCTGGGAGATAGCGTCAATCGTCTCAACAAACTCATTAGATTGAGCCAGTTCGGCCGCGTTTTGACTGATGACGATGAAATCAGGGTTTCTGGAACGACCGAATTCACCAATATCCGCCACCCACCAAATCATCTCCTGACGGGCATCCGCCCCATCCTCAATTGCAAAGGCAGCCGCATCTTCATCTGAATAAGCCTCCACCCAATCCAGATAAACGCCGTCAAAGCCAGCCTCTAAAATCGCTTGAAGATAGCCATCTTCTCCGAGCCAGATGTCCCGGTACTCGTCGTACCAGTAAGCCACAGGGAAATTGCCCTCCCAGCCGTCGGGATCACCGGTGATGATCCATTCGGGATCACCAATGCCCCAGCCGGATTGCCAGTAGGTGCGGAAATCTTCCGCCTGGCCGATGTCGATGTAAGCGATTGCCAGCTTTGGCTGCAGCGCATTGTGCAACTGGTCGATCACCTGGGCCATAGGATAATCAGTATTGTTTTCTTCGGAGGGGATGAAATCCAGCACGACCATGTCGTATGTGGAGGCGGCAATTTGGGCGATGGTTTCGGCCTCGACATTGACGTCAATCAGATAGAGCCATTGATTCACATCTGACAAAGACGGCAGCGCAGATAATGCTGCCGTCGACGTCTCATCGGTGCCACTTTCTGAGGAAGGTGAAGGCAGAGGGGGACACGCCTCCTGCCAGGCGTCAAGGTCACGGTTTTTGAGGATGGCGCTGATGTTCATCGCTCGCGCCTGGGGGCAGAACTCTTCCAAGGTAATGCCCGTGTCGGTATACTCCGCGGCAAAAACAGCTTTACCGGCGCTTATGAACGGCAGCATCTCCTCGCACCAGCCCTGGTCAAAACAATCTTCAGTCAGCACCCAGTCAAAATGGGGCTGTAGATCAATCGCTTGTTCACCGTCATTTTTCAGGCCGATGGAAAGGCCCCGTGCATGAGCTTCCTCAGCCAGCCAAATATTGTAGTTGAGTTGATCCTGGTAGGTCAGCGGGAACCCAGTTTCATTGGTATAGCTATCGATGTTGTCAGGTTCAATACCATCGAACCCATTGGCTTGACAAGTATCCAATCGGGCGCGCATGATGGGCGCCAACAATTCAATCTGGCGAATATCCAGCCATTTCTCGCCGGGCCAGCCCTCGTAATCGTTGCCAACGACTGTGGCCGGGAAATGGTCTTGGTCGGGCCGCCAATCTTCCCAACTGCCCACGCTGATATAACAGACGACTTTGCGTCCTTGCGCATGCAGCGCGGCCACCACACTGGCGTCGTTGTCAAATAACTCAATGTCGTACATGTCCACGTCAAAAGAGCTGTCAAGGGGCGGGCTTAACTGCCACTGCCAGGTGGTGTTGAGCGCCGGTCGCCACAAATTATCGTCGGCCACGTCGGAGGTCACGGCCGTTTCCCCCACCAGGTCAGGAACCGTTATGTACCATAACATCGATGGGCTGTCTTCATCCTGCCCCTCGTGTGATTCAAAGGCAATATAACGACCGTCCGGCGACCACGACGGCGCGCCATCTTCGTTAATATCGCTGAACGTAACGCGGATGGGGTCGCCGCCTGCGGCTGAAATGATGAATAGGTTCGGCGTGGGCAGATCGCCGTGATCCGA
>Ga0307380_10006789_pt1 | contig 14973 bp, 17 predicted proteins | sample UN3MG_FD_202239 | JGI IMG/M metagenome (GOLD analysis project Ga0307380, IMG submission 202239) | Soil microbial communities from Risofladan, Vaasa, Finland - UN-3 | ecosystem: Environmental > Terrestrial > Soil > Coastal area > Acid sulfate soil | place: Finland: Risofladan, Vaasa | collected...
CCTTTGGTAATATTAAGAAAACTCCTAAAGGTCCTACTGTCGAGGAAGAAAGAGAGCCCCTTACCGATGTCTTTGACGAAAAGGAGGAGGTTCGGGTCTATGCTGAAATACCCGGCGTAAATGAGGAGGATATAAAGTTAGATTTAAAGGGGGATATCCTTGATATTTTAGCGAAAAGCGGAGATAGAAAATACCATAAAGAGATATTGCTTCCGGCAAAAGTTAAGTCTGAAACTCTTATCTCGAGTTATAAAAATGGTATCTTAGAAGTAAAAATAAGGAAATTTTAGCTAATGAAAAAAGACATTGTAACTTTAACCCTAAAAGTAAAAGAGACCTTGCCAAAAGATGTAGGCAGGGCAATTGCCAGGATTGATCCGGAAGATATAAAATCTCTTGAATTAGAAGTGGGTGAGATTATAGAAGTTGAAGGTAAAAGAAAGACACCTGCGAAAGTAATGCCCTGTTATTCCGAAGATAGGGGTAAAAAGATTATTCAAATGGATGGAATATCAAGAGAGAATGCACAGATTGGACTGGATGATAAGGTAAAGATTCGTAAAGTTGACTGTAAACCGGCTAATAAAATCACGCTCTTGCCCTTAACTATCTCGAGTCTTCTTCAAAGAGATGAGGATACTAAATATATCGGCTCACTTATAGGAGGCCTCCCGGTGACTTCTGGTGATAGAGTTAGGGCCACTCTTTTTGGGTCAAGGTCGTGCGAATTTAAAGTATTGGATACTTTACCTGAAGGGATAGTCTTGATAGATTCCACTACTTTAATAAGGATAAAAACAAAAGAGGTGGGAGAAAGTAGAACAATAAAGCTAACCTACGAAGATATTGGTGGGCTTGGTACCCAAATTCAAAGAATCAGAGAAATGATAGAACTTCCTCTACGATATCCTCAAGTATTTGAAAGATTGGGAATTGATCCACCAAAAGGTGTTTTACTCTATGGGCCCCCGGGGACAGGAAAAACATTAATCGCCCGGGCAGTGGCTAATGAAACTTCTGCTTACTTTACTCATATAACAGGCCCAGAAATTATGGGCAAATTCTATGGTGAGAGTGAGGCTCGTTTAAGAAAGGTATTTGAAGATGCTCAGAATCATACTCCAGCCATAATCTTTATCGATGAGATAGATTCTATTGCCCCTAAAAGAGAAGAGATGGGTGGAGAAAAACAGGTGGAACGGAGAGTCGTAGCTCAGCTTTTAGCTTTAATGGATGGGTTAGAATCCCGAGGGCAGGTTATAGTTATCGGGGCGACAAACATTCCTAATACTTTAGACCTGGCATTAAGAAGGCCGGGTAGATTTGATCGAGAAATTTCTATTCCTATTCCTGATAAAAATGGAAGATTAGAAATCTTACAGATTCATACCAGAGGAATGCCTTTAGCAGAAAATGTCAGTTTAGAAAGGTTAGCTGAGATTACTCATGGTTTTGTAGGTGCGGATTTAGAAGCACTGGCAAGGGAATCGGCAATGTCGGCTTTAAGAAAGATTTTGCCAAAAATTGATTTTGAAATGGCAGATATTCCTTATGAGACGTTACTAAAATTGGAAGTAACAATGGATAATTTTTTTGAGGCAATGAAAGAGGTTGAACCTTCAGCGATTAGGGAATTTTTTGTGGAAATGCCAGATGTCAAATGGGAAGATGTGGGTGGGCTTGATGATATAAAAGAAGAACTAAAAGAGGCAGTAGAATGGCCGCTGAAATATTCTGATGTGTTTAAAAAAGCTAATACAAATCCTCCTAAAGGAATTTTACTCTATGGCTCGCCGGGCACAGGAAAGACTTTATTGGCTAAAGCAGTGGCTAATGAAAGCGGGGTTAATTTTATTTCTATAAAAGGTCCCGCTCTTATATCCAAGTATGTGGGAGAAAGTGAAAGGGCCATTCGTGAGGTATTTAAGAAAGCAAAACAGGCTTCTCCCACAATTTTATTTTTTGATGAGATTGATGCCATAGTTCCCAAGAGAAGCTCTGCGAGCACAGACGGACATGTTACAGAACGGGTGCTAAGTCAATTTTTAACTGAACTGGATGGGATTGAGGAACTTAAAGGCGTGCTTGTTTTAGCCGCCACCAATAGATTGGATTTGGTTGACTCAGCATTACTCCGAAGTGGAAGATTTGATTTTTTACTTGAATTGCCTACCCCGGATGAAAAAACCAGGGAAGAAATATTTAAAATTCATACTAAAAATAAGCCACTTGCTGAAAATATTGATTTGAAAAATTTAGCTAAAGAGACTGAAGGTAAGGTGGGTTCTGATATTGAGCTTATATGCCGAAAAGCATCAATGCTGGCAATAAGAGAATTTGTCAACCTTGGTATACACAAATCTAAAAAAAGCGGGCTTCCGGCAGGTAAGGATTATACGGATGAAGATTTCAAGATTTCAAGAAATCATTTTGAAGAGGCTATCAATCTGGTAAAAGAACAGAGTAATAAAAAATAGAGGAGGCTTAAAATGAAGAAGGTTATTGAGAAAATCAAGAATTTTTTTAAATGTCGTATCAAAAAACCTGCCCAGCCAGCAGGCAAGGAAGAGCCTAAATTGCAACAGGAAGGGCCTAAGACAGAGGAGAAACCTAAAGAACAAAAATAAGTGAGGCCACGACTTACTGAACGTAATGAAAGTAAGTCGTTTGGTCGAATATTTTACTTTGTTCCGCAAGTTATGTATTCGTTTAAGGTGCGTTATGAGTGAAAAAGGAAAATACGTTTATGGAATTATAAATTCTAATACTGATAATTCCTTCGGGCCTTACGGAGTAGAGAATAAAGAGGCTTTTTCTCCGCTTCTCACAAAAAAAGTCGAGGAAAGCCCAAGAGCATGTGAGGAGGTTTATTCTATTCCTTATAAGGGTATATCAGCAATAATAAGTAATGAAGAGATAGTTGATTATACGCGCATGCTTAAAGATGCCGTAGCGCGGTTGTTAGTTAGGCATCAAAAAGTTATTGAAAAAATTATGAGCCTTGGATATACAATCATACCAATGAGATTGGGGACATTCGCTGCAGATGAAACCGATGTCAAAGATATTTTAAATAAAGGATACAATCTTATAAAAGACATATTCAAAAAGATAAGCAACAAAATAGAAATTGATGTCATTTCAACTTGGAGTGATTTCGTTTCAATCCTGAAAGAGGCTGGGGAGGAAAAAGAGATTAAGGAATTCAAGGAAAGCTTATTAGCTAATCCTAAAGGGATAACGGTAGACGATCAGATGAAAGTAGGGATTATACTTAAGAAAGCATTGGATAATAAAAGGGAAAAATATGCTTTCAAGATACAGAGCGCTCTAAAGAATGTTAGCCATGACCTCAAAATACACGAACTTATGGATGATAAGATGGTTATTAATTCGGCTTTTTTAATCAATAAATCTAGACAAAAAGAATTTTACAGAAAAATAGAAAGCCTGAATTATGAGTTTGACGATAAGTTAAATTTTAGATGTGTTGGTCCACTTCCTCCTTATAGTTTTTACACGATTGATATAGAGAAAATGAAATTTGAGGAGATAGATTGGGCAAAAAAGAAACTTAGACTTTCGGATGATTTCGTAACTAAAAATGAGGTAAAAAAGGTCTATAGGAAATTAGCCTTTTCTTTCCATCCTGATAGAAATCCAAATACTCCTGGCATAGAAAAAGAATTTGACGAATTAAATAAGGCTTACAGGATACTTAATGGCTATGGCGAGGCTTGTAAACAGGCGGGCAAAGAAGATAGCTTATCTTTTAGTGAGGAAGAATTTGAAAAGAACAAAATATTAGTTAAGGTAAAAGACTGAAATGGAAAAAGAAGGAAAATATATATATTGTATCATCGGCACAAAGCAGGAAAGGAATTTTGGGCCTATAGGTATAGGTGGCAGAGGTGATGAGGTTTTAACTATCGGTTATGATGATCTAAGTATGGTTGTAAGCAACTATCCTATGACCAAATTTATTGTGAGTCGTGAGAATATGTTAGCCCATATGAGGGTAATTGAAAAAGTGATAAATGAATTTGATAGCGTGCTTCCAGTCAGGTTCGGTACCGTTGCCTCTAATGCAGATGAGATAAGGAATCTTTTAGATAGAAGATTGCGAGAATTTAGGAATCTTTTGAGAAATATGGATCACAAAGTAGAATTAGGCGTTAAAGGATCATGGAAGAATATGAAGGCTATTTTTGAGGAGATTGTAGAGGAGAATAGAGAAATTAAGAAGGCAAAAGAGAAAATTCAAAATAAGGTAGGTAAAAAAAATATACAGGCTAAAACAGAAGTTGGCAAGATGGTTGAAGAAGCTTTGAAGAAGAAAAAAGAGCGGGAAGCAGAAAAAATAGTAGATGCATTAAGAAGGACAGCCTTTGAGTATAAACTTAATAAGACCGTTGGTGATGAGATGTTTATGAACGCCGCCTTTTTGGTAGATAAAGGACGAGAGAAAGAGTTCGATAACATAATGGATGATTTAAGTGACGAATATAGGGATAGAGTAAAGTTTGTGTATGTAGGGCCTGTGCCCGTATATAGTTTTGTCAACATTGTTATTTATCCTGAAGAATGGGAAAAATAAGGCGGCCTTAACTGTTACAGAGGCAGATATTATAAACTGTGTTGTCTGATTAAGGGAGATAACCAAGGTTAAGATAAAAAATAAAATTTCTAAAGGAGTAAGATGGAAGAAGCTGTTAAGGAAGGAAAATATATTTATTGCATAATAGCAACAGCAGTTGCTAAAACTTTCGGTTCAATAGGGATTGGTTGCAGAGGAGATGAATTGTATACAATTTGTTTTAACGATATTGCAGCTGTGGTGAGCAATTCCCCAATAATAAGATATACCGTATCGAGGGAAAATATGCTTGCACATGAGAAGGCGATTGAAGAGGTAATGAAAGAACACACAGTTTTGCCGGTGAGATTTGCTACCATTGCTGAAGACGAAGAAAAGGTTAAAAAGATATTAGAAAAAGAATACAGTAAATTTAAAGATTTGTTAAATAGGATGAAGGATAAGAAAGAGTTAGGGCTAAAAGCGATTTTTAAAGAAGATGTTATATATAAAGATATCCTGGAAAAATATAAAGAAATAAGGATATTAAAAGAAAAAATCGCCTCGCTTCCCTCCGAGAAGACGTATTTTAAGAAGGCAGAAATAGGAGAGATGGTTGAGGCTGCACTGCAAAAGGAAAAGGAGATTTATAAAAAGGATATATTGAATGCCCTATCTGCTTTGACGGCAGAGGTCAAGAGTAATAGCAGTTACTATGAACTGATGATTATAAATGCTGCCTTTTTGGTAGAAAAATATAAAGAGACAGAGTTTGATCAAAAGGTAAATGAACTTGAAGCAAAATACAGCAGTAAACTAAAATTAAAGTATATAGGAAAAGTGCCACCATTTAATTTTGTTAACCTGGTAATTGAGACATAAAAAATATTAAGACAATATTAAGATATCTTTAATTAGCGGTATAAAAGATAAAAAATAATTTTAACTTTATTATTTTTACTTTTTACTTTTAACTTTACTATTATAGGAAGGATTAAAATAATGTTGGGATATTTATTATATCAGATACTTGTAGCGCCTACAGCAAAGATCTGTAAAAATATTGTTGAAAAAATCAGGGACATGGCAGAGAACGAACTATATGGTGAGGATAAAATTAAAACAGAGCTTGTCAAGCTTCAAATGATGCTGGAAATGGAGGAGATAACACCAGAGCAATACAATGAGGCAGAAGGCATCCTGATGAAGAGGTTAGAGGAAGGTGCTAAGCGTAAGGAAGGTGAGGAGTAGCAGCAAATGCAAAAATTAAAATTCTTAGATAACCCTGATTTACAGTTTATACTCTTTGGCGGCAAAGGGGGAAGCGGCAAGACCACTTCCGCAGCGGCTACTGCCTTACATTTAAGTAAGATGAAACCCGAGAAAAAGATACTGGTTATCTCCATTGACCCTGCCCACTCTTTGGGTGATAGTTTTGACCTAATAATAGGCAATAAAATTACTCCTATAGCGGGAAATATCTGGGGTTATGAAATAGATGCTGAAGAGTTACTGAAGAAATACAAAGCTGAACATGGAGCCATAATTAAAAAGATGGCTGAAAGGGGAACATATTTTGATAAGGAAGACATCGAGAACTTCTTTGTTATGTCAATGCCGGGACTGGATGAGGTTATGGCAATAATAAAGATTGCCAATATCCTGAATAGCCGGGAGTATGATGTAATCATTTTAGATACGGCCCCTACCGGCCATACTACAGTATTTTTATCTCTGCCTGAGAAGATGCTGAAGTGGGTTGAAGTAGCGGATATGATGATGGAAAAACATCGTTATATGGCCAAGAGGTTTAGGGTTAAATATGTAAAGGATGAGTGTGATGAGTTCCTTGAGTCACAGAAAAACGATGTAAGCAAGGTAAAAAAACTACTTACAGATTCTAAAACAACCGAGTTTGTGCCCGTGACCATTCCTGAGCCAATGAGCATTTATGAAATTGAAAGGCTTGTTCAACTACTGGAGAATACTAGAATTCCGGTTAATAGTGTTATTGCTAATCGTATTATCATAGAGGACAATAAATGCCCTTTTTGTTTAGCAAGGAAGAAAGAGCAAGAAAAATATGTAAAGGAAATTGAAGAAAAGTTTGCTTGCTATAATTTACTCAAGATGCCTTTATTTCCCAAAGAAATTCGGGGGATAGAAGATTTAACTTTGTATGGGGAAATCCTCTTTGCCCGGTTAGATAGAGAAACTCATCTAACCGGGTTTGGAGAAGATGGACCTAAGCCCTATAATGTAGGGGCAACCCTTGTGGTTGCCCAAAAAACAGGGCAGGGACAAGCCCTGCCCCTACATTTATTTGAAATTCCTTCCCTTCCTCAAGGGGGGATGGAGGATCTTTTAAAGAAAAATCTTAAACTTATTATCTTTGGTGGAAAGGGTGGTGTAGGGAAGACCTCAATAGCTTGTGCTGCTGCCTTGCAGTTAGCCCGACATAATAAGGAGAAAAAAGTTCTCATTTTTTCAACTGATCCAGTACACGCCCTGTCTGACAGTTTCGATCAACACATAGGTAATGAGCTCCGCCAAGTGCAGGATGGTACAGACAATCTGTATGCCTTAGAGTTAGATGCTAGCCAAATGCTGAACAATCTTAAAGAGGAATACAGGGGAGATATAGTGGAAGTATTTGATAAGTTTGCCTCTTCCGGAATGGACATAAAGTTTGACAGGGAAGTAATGGAAGAACTTATCGCTCTAACCCCACCCGGGCTGGAGGAACTTATGGCATTGAAAAAGATTATTGAACTTATGAAGACTTCTGATTATGACCTCTTTGTCATGGACTCTGCTGCCTCAGGCCACCTGCTCAGATTTTTAGAGACACCTGATATAGTGAGAGAGTGGCTAAAAACTGTGTTCAGATTGCTTTTAAAATATAAAGGAGTATTAAATTTATCCAGGGTACACTCAGTTGAAAGTCTGTTAGATTTATCACGGGATGTACGTAAAATACAAGAAACATTGGCTAATCCTGAGACAACTGAGTTTGTAATGATTACTATCCCTGAAGAGATGGGGATACGAGAGATGGAAGACCTTTCCTCTGCACTTAGGAATCTTAAAATACCCTATTCTCATACCATTATTAATATGATAATTCCGTTATCTGATTGTAATTTCTGCACTGCTAAAAGGCAAGAGCAACAAAAATATATTCAATCTATCGAATCCAAAGTGAATAATGGTGTTATCTACATACCCTTATTTCTGCATAGGGTCAGGGGTAAAGAAAGCTTAAGTGAACTTGCTGAAATTATGTTTTCAAACGGACAGGCAAAATGGCTAAAAAGTGATCTAAAAGAGGATTACCGTCTATGCGGAGTCTCAAAGGCAAAGGCGAGTAGTCTAAAAGATTAAAAAAAAATTAAACTAAAGGAGGAGTGAAAATGGCAAAGGAATTAGGAATTTTAATTGAAAAGGCACGTAAAGATTTAAGTAAATTGACCGGGCTTACAGTTTCTTCTACTACAGGGGCTACAAAAGATGAAAAAGGATGGCATATCTCTATTGAGCTGGTAGAGAAGCATTCTATTCCCGATCAGATGGATATCTTAGCTTTATATGAAGTTCTTTTTGATGAAGATGGAAATCTTTTGAGTTTTGAGCGAAAGTCAATGCGTAAGCGTATGCAGGCAGAGGTAGCGGAGTAATTTAAAAGTGCACGTCCAAATAATAACCCCGACTGAGCGGAGCGAAGGAGGCAGAAAATGGCAATAGAGGCGATAAGGGATACAAATGGTACTTTAGTTGATGTCATAGACCGTATCTTGGATAAAGGTCTGGTGATAAATGCCGATATCACTATATCTGTTGCTGGGGTGGAGCTTCTGGGTATCAAGGTTCGGGCAGCATTGGCTTCGTTTGAGACTGCTGCCAAATATGGTTTGGAGTTTCCATCTGGTACCAATTATGAGACTGTAGCTTGGAAAGAGGCTATGGTAGGCAAGGAAGAGTGTCCACAATGTAACAAGCGAGTGCCGGTAGAAGAACTTATAAGTACCGGGTGTCCATGGTGTGGCTGGATATCTGCTACCAAAGCCAAGGCACTCAAGCCAGAAGCATGAAGACAGAAGACAGATAACAGAAGGCAAAAAAATCTGACATCGTTTTCTAACTTCTGAAATCAAAGGAGCAAAACTGGGGAGGGAAGGAAATGGCTGAAGAAGATAAAAAGAAAGAAAATGATAAAGAAGACGAAAGTGTAGCAGGAGGAATTCTTAAAGGGATTGGTAAGATGATTCCAGGATTGTGTGGATTGTTCAAAGGCTTGGAAAAATCTCCAGCATTTAAAGAAAGATTAAAAAAGATTGATGAAGAAGTAGAGCGTAAGTTGAAGGAAGCCCCTTTGAAAAAGACAGAAGAAGGAAAATTCAAGATAAAAGGAAAGTTTGAAGCAAGGTATTTAGCTCCAGATAAACCATCTACGAGAAAGGAAGTCTCTCCTCTAATGCCCCAGGAAAGGCCAGCAGATATCTTTGACGAAAAAGATTATATGAAAGTGATTGCTGAGATACCAGGGGTTGAAGAGGAGGATATAAAAATTAATTTGGAGAAAGATAGCCTTACCATATCAGTGAATGTCCCTGACCACAAATATCATCAGGAAGTGAAACTACCCTGCGAAACTAAAGGTAAGCTGGAGAAGTTTTATAGGAACGGAATCTTAGAAGTCAGAATTCAGAAAACAGATAACAGAAGACAGATAACAGAAGACAGAAGGCAGATGAATGCTGATTAAGGGAGAAAAAGATGCCAATCGACATTGATACAGACAATCTAAAACACGGGATTTTGGGCTTAGTTATTGCCTTGGTAGAGATAATTAAAGATGCCCTCAATCTTCAGGCAGTAAAGCGTATGGAGGGAGGCACTCTTTCCGAGGAAGAGGTGGAGAGGCTTGGTGTGGCATTGCAGGATTTAGATATTGCAATTGAGGAGATAAAAAAGGAACAGGGGGTTACTGAGTCGGTTAAATCCGTAAGAGATGGATTGGATAGTATTGTGGATGAGGTATTAGACAAGATGATAAATCCCGAAAGGTGGAAGAAAGAGTCAGAGGAGAAAGGAATATAGGAAGAATTTAGGAAAAGAGGCAGAGAAGGATTCTAAAATGGCTGAAGCAAGATATCTTTATTGTATAGTCGAGGGAAATGAAGAGATAACCCTTGGTAATATTGGAATAGAGGGTAGTAGAGTTTATGCTATTCCTTACCAGGATTTATGTGCGGTAGTGCATAATTGCTCACCAGAACCCTATAAATCAGAGGACCAGGAAAAGGTTAAATTATGGCTAACTACTCACGCGAAAGTTGTGGAAGTTGCCTGGGAAAGATTTGGCACGGTTTTACCCCTGGGGTTTGATACCATCATTAAGGGTGAAGAGGGTGTTATTCCCGATGAGAACCTTAAGAAGTGGTTAAAGGGTGATTATGAAAACTTAAGACAAAAACTGGCTAAGCTCAAAGACAGAGCTGAGTTTGGAGTGCAGGTATTTTGGGACCCCAAAATTATCAGCGAATGGGTTATTGAAACATCCCCGGAGATTAAGAAATTGAGTGAGGAGATTAAATCCAAATCTAAGGGCTTGGCTTATATGTATAAGCAGAAATTAGAGAACTTATTAAAAAAAGAGTTGGAAAAAGAAGCAGATAGATATTTTAAGGTTTTTTATGAGCAGATTAAAAGATGTGTCGACCAAATTAAGGTAGAAAAGACTAAAAAACTTGAAGAAGACAAACAAATGCTGTTGAATCTCTCTTGTTTGCTTTTTAAGGGAGAGAGTAAAATATTGGGTGAAGAACTAGAGAAAATTAACCACCTGAAAGGATTTTTTGTTCGTTTTACCGGTCCCTGGCCACCTTACTCGTTTACATAGAGTAAAAGTAAAAAGTTAAAAATAAAAAGTAAAAACAAGAAAGATAAATAAAAAGTAAAAACAAGAAAGATAAATAAAAAGTAAAAACAAGAAAGATAGGTTAAAAGTAAACAATAGTGACTGATTGAGGTATTTTGATGGAACCATCTCGAGATACACACGCAACTTTAGTAGATCTGTTAGATCGAATTTTAGATAAAGGATTAGTAATTAATGCAGACATTATTATTTCGGTGGCTGGCATTCCTTTAATCGGCGTTAATTTAAGGGCAGCATTGGCGGGAATGGAGACCATGCTTAAATATGGGGTGATGCAGGCCTGGGATGAAAAAAGTAGGGCTTGGGAAAGAGAACATCGGAAGAAAAATGTCCTTTCTTTAGTTGAAGGAGAAGAGATTGCCCTGAAAATGTATGGTTCTTATTACTATAGTAAAGGGATATATAATGCTTGGAGACCAGGATATTTTTATTTAACTAATCAAAGGCTTATTCTCTACCGTCAAGATTTTGAGGAAATCACCTTTCAGCTACCCTTAGAAGAAATAAAGGCCTTGCTAACCAGAGAGGAGACGTATTTGGTTAAAGGAAAGAAAAAACAGGTACTTTATCTTATAGATAAACAGGATCAAGTGCATCGGCTTAGCGCAGTAGAAACCAATCAGTTAAAAGATGCTATTGAACAAAATTTAGTAACTTTGGGGCTTTCTTTAGAGGCGAGCCCTGTGCTTCCAGAGTTTGAAGAGGGGCCAATTGACTTCCTGATCGAAGGAGAAGAGGTTACTCACCGAGGGAAAAAAGTCTGGTATTTAGTGCCTGCCAACGGTAGGAAACAAGAGACCTGGAGGCCAGGTCATCTCTATCTTACTAATAAGAGATTGTGCTGGTGGTACGATTTTGAGAGGAAGTTAGTTTTTGATCTTCCGGTGGATAGAATAGTTAGTGCTAACATCGAGATGAGAAAAACAAGCAGTCTGGATAGTAAGAAGGAAAAGACGCTCGATGTAGCGTATAGGTTTAATTCAACGAAAACAATAGCCTCTTTCTCTGGAGGAGAACAGCTAGATGAATGGGCGGAAGCGCTAAATAGGATTGTTTCTGGCAAGATAAATGAGGAAACCGAAACCTGTCCCCAGTGCGGTAAGCCCGCCCCGGCCAAAGAACTATTAGAAGAAGGTTGCCAGAGCTGTGGCTGGGTCAGCCCCGTTAGAGATAAAAAATCACACAGGGTAAAAACTCTTGCTTGAAAATGATGTACTATAAAAGAGAACAGAGAACAGAGAACAGAAAAATCTGTTTTCTGATTTCTGTCTTCTGATTAAGGAAGGGAGCAATATCATGTCCGGATCAAAAGGTGAAGATTCTTATAAAGGAGTTGGCAATCAAGGCAAAGAATCGGTTCTATCCGAAAGGCTTGCCTTTACCGGTAGAATAGCCGCCAGTATAGCCCATGAGATAAGAAATCCGCTTGGCAACGTGTCTATAGCGGCCCAGCAGCTTAAGAAGGCCTATAGCGAAGATAGCCCCTGGTCCAAACATATTGAAGTTATTATTAGAAACACGGAGAGGATTAACTTTTTGATCACCGAACTCCTCAACAGTGCCCGACCACCGGAGCTTAACATCCGTCCCCATGATATGTATGAAATTATAGCAAACGTTTTGGATTCGATAAGGAACAGTCTTTCCACACAAGGGATAAAGGTGATTAAGAAATTTGACGCTAAGCCATCAATAATAAATGTCGATAGTGAACATATCAACCGGGTATTCTTGAACGTGGCAATCAATTCTGTTGAGGCCATGCCTAAAGGCGGCACAATGACCATTAGTACAAGTATTGAAGGGGACTTTTTTGTGGTAAAGATTCAAGGTACCGGGGTAGGCATCCCCGAAGAAGATATTATCAGGATATTTGATCCATTTTTTAGCACTAAGCCAATGGGAGTAGGTCTGGGTCTATCCATAGTTTACGGGATTGTGGTAAGTCACGGCGGGGAAATAAGTGTAGAAAGCATTTGGAAAAGGGGTTCTATCTTTACCATCTCTTTGCCCACCAAATAGACCCTGACGGGTAAAGACAGAAGGCAGAGGACAGAAAACAGTAAAAATAACAGTTTGACATCTGATATCTGATATCTGATTTCAATCCAAAAGGAGAGGTTATGTTAGAGCTAAAATACGATGTGAGAAGAGGGGCAGATACCTACAGATTAATCTATCAATCCAGGCTGAAAAGCTGGATTCTAAATGGTATTATCAAACCAGACGAAGCACTGGTATTGAGAAGTGGTCTTTCGGGCTGGCGCAAACCCGAAGAACTTGAAGAGCTGATACCCTTTTTTGAACAGAGGAAACAGATACGATTAAAAAGGGAAAAGGAAGAGCTAAGACCAAGGCCGGCCTCGCTCCCCAAAAGGCAGATAAAAAATGTCTTGATCGTGGACGACGAAGAGGACTTGTGCTGGCTTTTAACTAATACCTTACAAAGCAAAGGGTATAATGTATCAGCTGCCCATAGCCTGATTAAAGCTATAGCCTGTCTAAAGAAAAAGGTGCCCAATTTGATATTATTAGACCTAAAGTTACCTGACGGGAATGGAATAGATCTGCTTCCCGAAATCAAAGCGGCAGCCCCGCAGGCAGTAGTAGTCATAATTTCCGCTTACGGCAGTGAAGAAAAAAGGGCAGAAGTGAAGGACAAGGAGGGGGTTCACGGTTTCATTGACAAGCCGTTTACCGAGGAAAGGATATTGGAAACTATAGCAAAGTTTCAAGAGAGGAATGACCATATCCATGGCTAGACTAGTCGGTATAGACCTGGAACCACTTACTCTGTGTGGCAGCCATTATAGAGGATGGGCGGGCAAGGTGATTAAAAACGCCTCTGCAAAGGGAAAACAATAGAAATGTCTAAAGTCAAGGGCTGACCCTTATTTCTATTTAGGGGTCATCAATTGGGAGAGGGAGCACAGGAAGGAAAAGAGGAAGGCAATCATAATATGAGAAGCTATTTAGATACTATAAGAAAACCAGTGAGTCTACCTTTGCTACCGGGTGAGGAAGTGATTAAGTATTATACGGCAAGCTACGATACCGGGAGTTCACTCGCTTCATCTTGGAGACTGGGTAATTTATACCTGTCCAATAAAAGACTGCTTTTTGTTCAGGGAAGAAAGATACTATTCATGGTTCTACTCAATCAAATAAAGACTATAAATATAGTAAAGAGGGGATGGATTTTGGGCAAGAAAGTAAAACAACTTAATATAGTATCTGAAGGCAGGAGAGTGCCATATATTGCCATAAAAGATCCTGAGAATTGGAAAAAGGCAATTGAGGAGAGGACGCTGGAGTCACAATCTACATCTTTTGATCCACAGCCCACAGCCCCTAACTCGTCGCAACCTGATGAAGTAATTTTAAAGGAAAAGGGTGGTTATTTAACTCCCGGTCAATCAAGGTGGTGGCTGGGAACCCTTCTCCTTACTCCTAAGAAACTCACTTTTTTTACCTATAAATCGGGATTTGTATGGGAGACACCACTCAGCAGTATAAAGGATTTAAAAATAGAAAAAAGGGTTTACGGAGTTAGTCAAAGTGATACTATCTGTGTAGTATATGAATCTTTTGGTGAATTATCAAAAGCCTGGATTATATCACTTAATTTAGAGACTTGGAGAAAAGAGCTATATAAGAGAGTATTATTAAAAGTAGACAGGGAGACCTTAAATAAAATTGTGTCCGAATTGGATGCAGATTCAAAAGAGATACTTATGTGTCTTTATGAGAACAGACACGCCAGAATCGACACCATAGCCAAGCTCATAGAGGCTCCTACCCATATGGATATTTTACTTAAAATAAGGGAGATTATAAACCCAACCGCTGAAAAGATAATCGGCTATCCTATACTCTCCTTCGAGAGTTCAAAAGTTGACCGGGAAACTGGCGAGAAAGTTTTATTTAGTTGGTGGCTCGCTGGTCAGCCTCATAAAGAGAGAGAGGAACCACTTCTGGACATATTTGATGAGGATGCTGACCTAATAGTCTATTTAGAGCTGTTAGATATTAAAGAAGATAAGTTACGGTTAAGTGTGGCGAATAATAAACTTATTATTGATGCAGATAAAGATTATCATAAAGAAATTTCTCTTCCCGTAGTGGTTAATACAAATAGTTTTATCAAGAGGTATAAAAATAATATATTGGAAGTCAGGTTAAAAAAGGCAGATTACAAAAGAGTTTAAAAGCAACAAAGATAGAATAGATAATAGTGAAATGAATAATTATATAGATAACTGAAATTCTTGATGATATATGTAAATTCATTAAATATTGTTGACAGAAGTACGTCTGGGAATTGAGGAATTAAGTATTGATTGGATCGGCGTCTTCGAACAAGTAATAGCTATTTACCTAAAGGAATAAAATCATGACTAAAAAAAAGATCGGTTCTTTAAGCCGGCCGAACGATTTGCGCTGGCAAGCAGAGGAG